>Ga0209362_1002616_pt1 | contig 13157 bp, 7 predicted proteins | sample SaaInlV_165m_DNA_FD_184680 | JGI IMG/M metagenome (GOLD analysis project Ga0209362, IMG submission 184680) | Marine microbial communities from expanding oxygen minimum zones in the Saanich Inlet - Saanich Inlet SI037_S3LV_110m_DNA (SPAdes)... | ecosystem: Environmental > Aquatic > Marine >...
GGCCATTAGCGGTCGACCAGCCATGGGCTCATGGTTTCTATACGGGCTTGGTTCGGAATCCCAAGACTTGCCCGGCTTTCTAGTGCTCACCTCAACTGGAGGAGGACAGAATCAACCCATCGCGGCTCGCCAATGGCACAACGGTTTTCTCCCCGGAAAGTTGCAAGGTTCTCAATTTCATTCAACGGGAGATCCCGTTCTGTACGTTCGTAATCCCAAAGGCGTATCCACTCGAAGTCAGCGAGACGTAATCAACGCATCTCAAGCTTTAAACAAAATTCGAGCTAGCCAACTTGAAGATCCCGAAATAGCCACTCGAATCAGCCAATACGAGCTTGCGTTCCGGATGCAGGCGAGTGTCCCCGAGTTGGTAGATCTGTCCAAGGAACCGAAACAAATACTCGATCTATACGGGACGAAGGGAGCGGATGGTTCGTTCGCAGGGAATTGCCTGCTCGCCCGGCGACTCGCCGAACGAGGTGTTCGTTTCATTCAACTTTACCACCGCGGCTGGGATCACCACAGCAATATTGAAAAGGGAATGCAGGCTACGACAAAGCTCGTGGATCAAGGTTCGGCAGCACTCATCCAAGACCTCAAGCAGCGAGGAATGCTAGACGAGACATTAGTGGTTTGGGCAGGCGAATTTGGCCGTACGCCAATGGCTCAAGGATCGGGTCGCGATCACCACATGAAAGCCTTTTCGATCTGGATGGCGGGAGGAGGGGTGAATGGGGGAGTCACATACGGAGAAACCGACGATTTCGGATACAATCCGGCCGTAAACAAGATGTCGGTTCACGACCTCCACGCGACCATGCTCCACCTCTCGGGAATGGAACACGAAAAGCTCACCTATCGCTATCGCGGTCGCGACTTCCGCTTGACCGACGTCAAAGGCAGGGTGGTCCGTAAAATCCTAGTCTAAAAATACTTGGATTCACTTCAACAAGATCAAGTAACAGTAACTGGCGAGGAGAGTTTTCGGTTGAAGAAACCTTCGAGGTCACTAATTAGCCCATCCTTTGACTTAAACTGCTTCTGCATGCTTGTATATCTCGCAATGGAAATATACAAAATTTAGCTGTATTTTTACAAGACTTGAAGATGGTTTTCATGTTAATATCTTTCTTCTACGCAATCGTTCAACAAAATATGAAACCACTAACTTATTCGATGCGAAAGTATCGAAAAAGCATAGGGTTGCGAGTTATCTTCGTCTCCTCCGCCTTAAAGATTTCTGCAAGCGAGATTTGTTTCAACAAAGATGTCCGACCAATTCTTTCAGACAATTGCTTTTTTCTCTGGCGAATGATACGAACTATTCTCTAGCATTTAATAGATGTCCTTGAAGATTTTACCGATTGTTGCCGTGCTTCCCTTTCTTTCCAATGCTTGAAATGAAGATTTTTAAAGCATTTCCCTTGGTGCTCGCCTTGTCGCTAAACGCCGATGCCAAAGAGGTCGACTTCAACCGCGATGTTCGACCCATATTGTCGGACAAGTGCTTCTTTTGCCACGGACCCGACAAGGAACATCGCAAAGCAAAGCTTCGCCTCGACTTGGAAAGTTCGGCCAAGCATCAAAAAAAGAAATATATTGTTCCCGGAAAGCCTCAGGATAGTGAATTGATATACCGTCTCACTACTGACGACGAGGATGATCTCATGCCACCTCCGGACTCAGGAAAGTCGCTTTCTCCTCAAGAAAAAAAGCTCGTCTCTCAATGGATAACCGAGGGCGCACGGTGGTCAGAGCACTGGGCTTACGTCCAACCGAAGAAACACGACCTGCCCGTCGTCAAGAAGACCGACTGGGCCGGCAACTGGATCGATCGCTTCACACTGAAACATTTCGAGGACAATGCTCAAGATCCTGCAAACCCTGCCGATTTAGTAACTCTTGTCAGAAGACTCCACTTCGACCTGATCGGACTCCCACCCGAACCCGAAGTGGTGGAAACCTTCGCGAGAAACCCGACTGAAGAAGCATACGAAGCTATCGTCGAGCGTTTGCTTGCATCCAAGCACCATGGCGAGAAAATGGCATCCTATTGGCTGGATTTGGTACGCTTCGCCGATACAGTCGGCTACCATGGAGACCAAGACCACAGCATAACCCCCTACCGCGACTGGGTAATCGATTCCTTCAACGATGGACTTCCTTTCGACCAGTTTACACGCGAGCAATTAGCCGGAGATTTGCTACCAAGCCCGACAATCGACCAAACTATCGCCACGGGCTACAACCGTTTGTTGCAAACCTCGCACGAGGGAGGCGTCCAGAAGAAGGAATACATCGCCATGTATGCCGCAGACCGAGTACGCAACCTGTCGGAGGTATGGATGGGAGCCACCATGGGTTGCGCTCAATGTCACGATCACAAGTACGACCCTTACACGGCAAAGGACTTCTACTCCATGGCGGCCTTCTTCGACGACATTGACGACACCGCCCATCTAAAAAACGGCAGCAACAGCTTGCCTACTCGGCGTGATCCGGAAATCAACGTATTAAGTCGCAATCAACGAACTCGAATCGCAACCCTGGAAAAAAGCATCACCGAAAAGGAAAAGATTCAAGAAGAGCCCCCTGACTCCAAGCTCCAAGCCGAAATAAAAGCTTTAAAGACAGAGATGAACGCAATCAAGAAGGTTACCCGAAAGACCATGATCACCCGGGTCACTAAGCCACGGGTCACCCATATCTTGCCGCGTGGCGACTGGCTCGACGGAAGCGGTCCCGTAGTGCAGTCTGCGATACCTGAATTCATGGGAAGCCTCGCCTCTGAAAAACGGCTGACCCGACTGGACTTGGCCAACTGGCTCATGGACGCCGACAAGGGAGCTGGAAAACTCACCGCTCGAGTTCTGGCCAATCGCCTCTGGTATTTGCTCTTCGGTCAAGGCTTGGCACCCGACCTGACCGACTTCGGCGGTCAAGGTCAACCGCCCGAGCACCCCGAACTCCTCGACAACTTGTCCATAAGCCTCATTGAAAAGAATTGGCGAATAAAGGCATTGCTGAAGGAAATCGTCCTCAGTCGCACTTATCGACAAACTTCCTCTAGTTCCGGAAAAAAGATAAGTTTCCAAACATCCTACAGGTTACCCGCCGAAACCATTCGCGACAACGCCCTAGCCATAAGTGGTCTTCTAGTACGGGAGGTTGGCGGAGCAAGCATCAAACCCTATCAACCAGTTGGCTATTATCGGCATCTCAATTTCCCGACCCGCAAGTACGTTCACCACAAAGATCAACGTCAGTGGCGTCGAGGTGTCTACGTTCATTGGCAACGACAGTTTTTACACCCGATGCTGAAGGCCTTCGACGCCCCCCGTCGAGAGGAGTGCACGGCTCAACGACCTAGCTCCAACACACCTCTGGCCGCCTTGGTCTTGCTCAATGACCCTACTTTCGTGGAAGCAGCGCAATCCTTAGCCGAGCGCATTCTGGCCGAGGGAGGGACAGCCATCGACTCACGTCTGGATTTCGCCTTCCGAGAAGCTGTCTCCCGTAAACCGGACGACTTCGAGCGTAACATCCTCAAGAAACTACTGACCTCCCAGAAAGCCAAGGAGGAAGCCGCTTGGACAACTGTAGCCCGTGGCATCCTCAACTTGGCGGAAACCAACCTTCGACGCTGACATGTCGCCCATACAAATCAATCGACGCGCCTTCCTTGCCGGCTCCGGTTTGAGCCTCGGTTCGGCCGCTCTCAATTTCTTGATGGCCGAAAGTGGCCACAAGGACGAACGCCCCTCCTACCTACTTCCCACGGCAAAGGCAAAGCGGGTTATTTTCCTGTGCATGGCCGGGGGGCCCTCCCATTTAGAGACGTTCGACTACAAGCCGAAGTTGGATGAAATGAACGGGAAACCCATGCCCGAGTCTTTCACCAAGGGCCAACCTATTGCCCAACTTCAGGGCAAGGCGCTTAAGGTTCAAGGGCATCTGACGAAGTTCAAGCGATATGGGAAAAGCGGCCAATACGTCAGCGACTTCCTTCCGTGGACAGCGAAGATGGTCGACGACGTAGCCATCGTCCGATCGATGGTTACGGAGCAGATCAATCACGATCCCGCGCACACCTTCATGAACACAGGCACCGGTATCAATGGTCGACCCTCCATGGGGGCTTGGGTGAACTACGGCCTTGGTAGCGAATCGAAGGACTTGCCCGGTTTCGTCGTCATGACGAGTGTCGGTGGACGCAACCCTCAGCCCATCGCATCACGCCAATGGGGCGCCGGTTTCCTCCCCAGTCGCCACCAAGGCGTAGAGTTCAACTCTTCGGGTGACCCCGTCCATTACGTTGGCAGCCCGGCAGGAACCAGTGCTGAAACACAGGGTAAACTTGTCGACGCCATAACGGCCCTCGATCACCACCGGAACAAAAGCATCAACGATCCTGAGACGGCTACCCGAATCGCTGCCTACGAAATGGCCTTTCGCATGCAATCCTCGGTTCCCGACTTGATGGACGTATCCAAGGAACCTCAACACGTCCTCGATATGTACGGGGCCAAACCCGGCGACGGATCCTATGCCTCCAATTGCCTGCTCGCTAGAAGGCTAGCCGAGCGGGGCGTACGCTTCATCCACCTCTACCATCGTGGTTGGGATCATCATGGCGGACTGGTCAAGTACATGAACACATGTTGTGGTCTCACCGACAAGCCGACTTGGGCACTTATTCAAGACCTCAAGCAACGAGACATGCTTAAAGACACACTCGTCGTCTGGGGTGGAGAATTCGGACGTACCCCGATGTTTCAAGGAAAAGGCGGGGCTGGTCGCGACCACCACGTCAAAGGATTCTCGATGTGGATGGCCGGAGGCGGCATCAAAGGCGGTGTCGGTTACGGCGAAACAGACGAATTAGGTTACCACGCAGAAAAAGAGGTGGTCCATGTACGTGACCTACACGCCACTATGCTTCACCAACTCGGAATCGACCACAACCGCTTCTCCATTAAACACCAAGGTCTTGACACCAAATTGACAGGCGTCGAAAAAGCCCGCGTAATAAAAGGCATCGTGGCCTAGACCTAGAGTGTTAAAGATTCACTTAGGCAAAAAACTACTACCCGTAGATCTACAGGCATAAACAGCTAATGCCCTGACCAAAGGTTGAGGTTTATTCGACCTCAGAGGGCACTGATTCTTCCTCGGGCAACTGATCATGTTCGTCGTCGCCATCGGTTTGCTCGTTCAGATACTCCTTCACACTCAAGTCCCCAACGAAAGAAACACCATCCCGCCGTTCGACGACATGATAGCGCTCGACGTATTTCTGCACCACGTGAATCTTGGCATCCAGGGGTTGGACGATAAGTAGTTGTAGATGGAACTCTTTGAATAGATCGAGCAAGAATTCGGAAAACTCGTCATCGGTCTTGCTGAACATTTCATCCACGGCCACAAGGCGGAAGGTTTCCGTTCTGCGTCCACCCACATCGATTCCATACTGGTATGCTATGGCAGTTGCCAAGATGGTGGATGCGAGACGATTTTTTTCTCCGCCCGACTTCCCTGAAGCACCAGAGTAACTTTGTCGCAAGTCCCCTTCCTTATAGAATTCATCCGCTCGGAATCGGAACCAATTACGAACATCAATGACTCGAGAGGTCCAAGTTTCGTCATTCTCTAGCTCTGCCAAGAATTGCTCTACCCTATGATAACGCTCACGGCGACGATCACCCTCGTCCTCCGTCTCCAAGTCGCCTTCGAGAGCATATCGACGCATGGTTTTGAAGCGCCTTACTCCGTCATCTCCGGAATCCTCAGCCTTAAGCTGAATGTAGGTAGCTTCCTTGCGATCAAAAGTTACTCGAGAAAGATGCTCGTTCAACTCGTTGATACGCTTTCGAATGCGATCGCGATGCGACTCGAGGGCCTCACTAAAACTAGAGACCTCTTCCGGTACTTGAACGCGTAATAATTGCTCGAACCGTTCTTTGTTTTTTGCCAAGTCCTCAAGCTCGATTTGCTTGCGAACCTCTTCAAATGGATCAAATGTATTTCCGTTGTACCCATCCTCCAAATCGAGAGGGAGTTCATCGCGAAAAGCCTGATTTCTGGGTGCCGCGACAAATCGCTGCATCGCCGCTACGTTCTGATCGCGAAACTTATCGAGAGAGACTTCTAGCTTGCGAATTTTCTCATCCATGGAATGCAAGGCATTTCTTGCAGCAGTCTCAATATCATCGGGCTCCTCGGGGGGAGCTCCGAAAGAATCCTCGATTTCCGCAAAAAGAGAATCCACCAATGAGTCCTCAGCGGAATCGTCCTCGGCATCAGAAGGCGAATCGGGCATCCGAAGGTCCTTCTTGGCTTCTTCAAGAAGTACGCGAAGATTAGTGATTCGGTCCTCGTTCCTCTCGGCTCGAGCTTCCACACCACCGATTCGTCTCAAGACTTCATCCCTGAGTTCCTGCGCTTCAGATAACTTTTGCGATGTGGAGTCCAAATCATCCTTTAGCTTTCGCAAAACGTCCGAACCTCCAACGATTACTCGCTCCTCATCCTCCAGATCGGCCATGCGAGTGGCCAAACCCAAGCGGTCAACGTCAGAGAACTCTCCAGCACTTGAAAGTAACTGTGCGCCCGCTTTAAGCTGAATCCTTAACTCGGTACGCTCGGAATCGGCCTCACGAACGGCACGAGCGGCTTCGTCGGCTCTTTCACGAAGAAAGCTGAGGCGCTCATCAAGCGATCTTTGCTTAGGATCTACATCCCAACCCAAAACATGCCGGGATGCATCATCCACGTCGTATCGATCATCTTTCTCTCGAAGTATCCCATCAGTTTTAATCAATCCCGAAAGCGCGACCGCGTGAGGCATTTTGTGAAATTCCTTATCAGGTTCTACACGACAAAGATGCGGAAAACGATCAGCCAGTTCAGAGCGAAGCCAAGTCTGCCGACTTTCGTCCAATTCACTACGCAAGGTCAACTTAGCGACCACGGAATCATCATGAAGCTTTGGTTGCTTGGCATCGGTCTTGGGACAAACGAAAGCAATTCTTTCTCCCAAGTCGTTTTCATGAAGAAAAGCTTCAGCCTTACGAGCCAACTTGGAGGGAATCAATATAGATAAAGCAAATGGGCGTAACAATCGTTCTACGGCACCAGTCCACTTATCCTCGTCAGGCACAACTTGTACCAGTTCGGCAATGAAGGGTAGCTCCCCAACATCCCGATCCAAAGCAACCGCCAAACCATCGCGAAGCCGAGAGATTTCTACGGGTACATTCGAATTAGCTTCTAACAAATAATTTCTTTGAGCCTCCAGCTTGTCGATCGTTTCATTTGTATTCCTAAGGCTGTAGCTCAGATCCGGATGCACTTCGTCCAGCTCGGATACTCTAGCTTCGTGACGAGGAATCTTTTCCTGAAGTTCACGACGTAAATCCAAAAAGGCTTCCTCATCCTTGACGACAAGACCGCGTTCCCAGGAGCCTAGCAAGCGCTCGAAAGTGGCAGCTCTCTTGGAAACCATCTCACGTTTGTCCCGCAAACGATCTAACTCAGCCCCGACTTGCTCCAATCGTCTATTTTCATCACTATCCGCGAGCACTCTTTCGAGGTGATGCACTTTGTCTCTATGACGATCCACCTCCTCACGAGAACTTTTCAAACGAGCTCGCTCTGCCTCCTCGCGATGCTTCAATTCTTCAATTCGCTCGATTCGGCTCTCGAGTTCGGCATTGGCGTAAAAAGGCTCAATCGCAGAACGCAATAGCCCCGAATGGTCGCGATGCGCAGAGGATTCCAGAAACTTAACATGAGTGGACTTTATTTGATCTAATTCTTCCAATTGACTGGCAGCGGTCTCGATTCTGCGATGAGTACCACGTAGGTCATCGAATCGATCTTGCAGAGCCACCAGTTTTTCTCTCGCTCCACCATCGTCCAGCATATGCTCGCGAATAAACTGAGTAAGATCACGAACATCTTTGATGCACACCGCTTGGTTGAAAACTGACATGGGTGAGCGAGAACCGAGATCGACATCCATAAACAACATCGACTCAAGTTTCTTGCTGTAGGCCGTAAACGAATCAAAGGTAGTAAGTTTCCGCTCCTTGATGATCTTTCGAATTTTGTCGGCATCGCCCAAATCGTTAAAATCCTTCTCGATCGTCAGGTGACGTTTCTCGACAATGTGAATTTTCTCGATTTTCCCAGCAGGAGTGCACCAAAGCACTTGAGCAAGGGTTACATCCGTCTTGTAAGCCTCGTTATGAAACCAAGCGAGAAGAACGGAGTAAGTTTCCCCGGGTTTACGAAGAGTTTCCTTTCGACCCTGCCCGGTCTCGGAATCATGTATTTCGGAGTAGGCTCCTAAAACATAGTCGCGCTCATTGCGCTCCCGACTCCCAGCTTGACTGGAGGCTACATTGTAATTCCGAACTCGATTCGGTACTAGAAGAGTAAGCAACGCATCGACAATAGTAGACTTACCCGAACCATTGCGACCGGTAATCATTGAGGTTCGTCCATCCGAACGCATGGTGTGAACAGTCTGATTGAAAGTACCCCAGTTCAACAAGGACAACTCATGCAAACGATAGCCAGCAGTACTCTTGTCTGGCGAGAATTCGAGTTCAAGTTGTGATTCAAGCATCTTCTTCCTCCATTCCTCCATCAAGTTCAGGTGTTCGTTGTTTTAGTTTTTCACGAACTTCAGCTAGTTTCTCCGGGGGCAATTTTGCCTTAATGATTCGCTCAACCCGGTAGAGGCCTCCATCCTTGTCTCGAACGCGACGAAGAAGCCCCCAATCCTCAAACTTTGAAATAAGTCCGGAAATTTGTCGGTGAACTTTCTTTTCGTCATGCAGCTCAGGATAGTAGGCCGACATCAAATCGCGCAATTCCTGGGCCGTGCGATACAAGTGAGATCCCTCTTCCTGGTTTTGTTCAAAACGCATCAATTCCTCCCTCAGCAAAACGAGGAGAATGGTTTGGTGGTAAGTGAGTCGAGTACGCCGCAACAAGCGAGGAAGAGGAGCCTCAACGGAATCACCCCATCCATCGTCGGGATCATCGTCTTCAATATCCTCGCGGTGACGGACAAAGGCATAACCGGCAGCATCGTCACGAGCGACTTCAAGCCCCATTTGCATGAAGTGATCGCGTATCCGCTCCCATTCTGCTCCCAATTTGCCCCATAGGTCGAGGTCCTCTTGATAGACAGGTCCTTGTAGTAGTCGAACAATTACGTGACGGTGTGATATAGCTGCATTCATACTAGTTCTCTTTGGAATAAAAGTTGTTGCACTTCAGTGTAGCGAGGTTGCTGCTCACGATTAAGATCGATTTTGACTACTTGATCGGGAACCAAGAGATGCCGACTATCTTCAGAGGCCACTACGCGGTAGCAGACAATGTCTACGATTCCATGCTCCAGGGGGTAACGCTCAACAAGTTCCGTCAAGCTAACCTGCTCCTTCTCCTCCAAAACGTCATTAACGCGTTCCCGAAATTTAGTAAGCTCCAAAGGTTCTCCCACGGAATGGAGAAGTTCGTTGATCCATTCGGCATCGCCGCTTGTAGCAGTTTTCACCAGGCCAAACGGTTCCACGGCTTTCGGTTCCCAGAAGTCCAGTTCCAGAAAGTTGTATAGAACCGGTCGCGTTTCAATCTCGAACTCCCAATCTTCGGGAGGATTCTCACGAAGACGGAAAGCTCCTTGTCGGATAAGACTTAAACTATCCCTAATTTGTTGCCCTCCAGACCCGACGTGATCGCCAACAACTTGCCGGAGCTTGCGACTGATCCGACCATAGGCACCCTGAGCCGCAGCGGCTTCTCCAAAGAGGCGATCGGCAAAACTACGAAAGGTCTGGTTGGAATCGAAACCTCTTTGGCGAGCTATGGCACCTATTTCGTCAATAAGTTTACGTAGATCTCGAGCAACCACCGGATCCGTCATCATGGAACGAAAACCAAAATAGCTCTTACCCTGATCACAAGCTCGCAGTTCGTCGTCAGCATCCAAAGTCCGCTCTACAATGTCGCCCTTGGATGCATCCCCAGCTGCATAAAGTCTGGAAATTTCTCGAGCATGTTCTTTGAAGAATTCTTCGATCGCTCTAAAGTCGGAAAGGAAGTTCTCAATCAAGTCGGCAAGATCGTGAACATTGTCACGCACCATATCCTCACCGAAAATTGGGGCTTCCCCTGTCTCTCGGATGCGCTTTATTTCCTCATCCAGTTCGTTCCGTTTGGCGATCAGTTCCTGAATACGGGCTTCGGGGTCGGAATTAACGCCTTGGGACAATTCCCGCATTTGAAAAAGGATTCGATTGAAGCGAGACTCAGTAGTAGCATATCCGCGACGTTGCAAAGCCATCAAGTCCTGCAGCCAATTCAAGGCCTTTTGAGAGTGCCGTGTCAGGCGAAATACGTATTCCTCTCTCTCCTCTGAATAGGACTTAGTCAAATAGCGGTGCTCCTCGTCGCACCATTCATCCAAGTAATCAGAAGGCAATCGCTTTGGAGCATCGGCACCCTCGTGCTCTCGCAACTGTTCCAGATGTTCGGCAAGTGTAGCGCCCAGTTCCTCTTCCGAAGCTTCAAGCACATTCCAAGCCTTGAAGGTCTTGAACAAAAATCCAGCCACAAAAGCCCCTAACCGACTACGCATAAGCCGCACAGCAGGCGACTCATCAAACAACATCCCTATGTCATCATCCATCACACTAACAATGAAATTACTACCTCCACCATAAATGAGAAACCAAGACCAAGCGAAGGAGTCAAAGAGAAGTTATTCCCAATTGTTCGGATCAAGGAAGATAAAAGGCTTGTTATCAATGTATAAATCCAAAGGAATGCTTTCCGAACCATCCTAACCAATCACAATTCGAAACGATGCAAAAGTTACGTCGGACCTATTTTATATTTCTTTTGTTCCTTCCTTTAACCATTACTGCCACGGGTACTCTTGACATATACTGGGTGGACGTCGAAGGGGGTGCTGCCACCCTTGCGGTAACTCCTGCAGGCGAATCTCTTCTCGTCGACACGGGCAACCCAGGCACCCGCGATGCAGGACGAATACACCAAGTAGCAACAAAGGTGGCGGGCTTAAAGAAGATCGATCACCTCATAACCACTCACTTCCACGGCGACCACTACGGAGGAGCCGCCATGCTGGCCAACCTGATGCCCATCGGCGTGGTGAACGACAACGGCATCCCAAAGAAGAATCCGGACCGGCATCGTAAAAACCCGATTTTCCCACAGCTCGTCAAACCCTACCGCGACATGAAAGCAGACAGCCGAAACATCGTCAAACCAGGCTATGTCTTCCCGCTGAAGCAAGCTAAGGGATCGGCCAAGCTAAAGGTTACCTGCGTAGTCGCCGACCAAAAGGTCATTCAGCCCCCAGCAAATGTTCGTTTAACCAAAAACCCACTAGCCGGCAGTGTGCCTGCAAAACCGGAGGATCTCTCCGACAATGCAAACAGCGTGGCCACCCTCTTCGAATTAGGAGCATTTAGGTTTCTCGATGGCGGAGACCTCACTTGGAACATCGAAGCCAAACTAGTAACTCCCTTCAATGTAATCGGGACAATAGACGTCTACCAAGTGAACCACCACGGTCTCGACTCCAGCAACAACCCAGTCATGATAAATAGCCTGGCCCCCACGGTGTCGGTGATGAACAACGGCCACACCAAGGGATGCGGCGCGGGCAGCTTCGCCGCCCTCAAGGGAGCCAAGTCCATCCAAGCTATGTGGCAGGTGCACAAGAACCTGCGAAAAAAGGATCCCGAGAACAACACAATCGAGGAATATATTGCCAACTTGACTGACCGAGATGGATGCAAGGGCCACTACCTGAAGCTCTCCGTAGCCGCCGACGGGAAGACATATAGCATGAACAATCCCCGCAACGGCCAAAAAGTCACTTACCAAACAAAGAAAAGATAGCGGACAGAGGCTCGAACATGCGCAGGCTTCTGTTTGCTTGGATTTCGAATAGTAGACTTGGTCGACGGGACGGTCGTCATTCAATGACGTTGATGTCGAATCCAATTAATTCTCGCCACCCTTCGCCCAAGGCAGGGTCTGCAGTTCTTATCGGCGTGACATGATGCCAAAGGTCGGTACCGTGAATGAATTCGTCACGAGTATCGGATTGGAAAGCAAATTCGCCGGGTTGTAGAGTGTGATGATAGATCAACTCCTTGTTCCCCTGAGGAAGAATTTTTTCGATTATTTGACTTTCACCACCTGTTACGTTGATTCGATTCACAACGAGTGCCGAGATGATGTAGTCTGCACCGTCCTCGTGAGCCCCCTCAGGAGAATTCTCTCCAGGTGAACCATGAGAAGCTCGAATGCTCATGAAGTGAGCCGACACCCGCAACTTGTATGCCTCCGGCCTAACCTCGCACACCAGATCGTAGACTGCTCGAAGCCAAGACTGGAAGTGTTTGTTTTCAACATGGGCATCAGGGGATTCGTCAAAGACACGAGGGAGCGAGCGAATATCCGATTCGTCCACTGCCTGAGAAAAACCGGAAGGAGGCTCACGCATAATAGAATCCTCGTCCACTACGAAAGTGGCCACCGAACGGCGACGCCAAGGCTCGACTTGATCAAATCGATTCCTTTGCTCGTCGTTCAACCGATTCGTCCAATCAGAATAGATGGACTCGGCCTCTTCGCCAAGGTAGTAACTGGGAAAGAGCTCACGCAAAACAGTAGTCTCGCCCGGAAAGGCCTCCTCCAAAATCTCCAACCTTTCCCTACGAACATCGTAGTTGTCCCAAGATAATTCTTCGAAAATGGAGGCATGCTCGGCTAAAAAGCCATTCTCATCCAAACCAAGGTCCCGCAGACGGGCAAGACGGACAGGCGACTTGATCGTACGTCCCACCAACTGCGAAATCTCCTTTTCGCTGATTGGGATTAGATCGATGATATCTGTCTTGCTAACGCTAGACATAAATCGTTGAAAAACGAGACCTCAGTCTTCGTCCGAGCCTATTTGTTAAGACGAAGACTGCGAATTCCATCCCCGCCCGAAACATATAGCACACCGTCACTGTAAGAAAGGCAGTCGGCGGGACCGCCGGCATCGTAAGTGAGCAAGAGCGTACCTTGAACCAAGTCGAAAACCTTTATTTTTTTCGTAT
>Ga0209362_1002618_pt1 | contig 13154 bp, 14 predicted proteins | sample SaaInlV_165m_DNA_FD_184680 | JGI IMG/M metagenome (GOLD analysis project Ga0209362, IMG submission 184680) | Marine microbial communities from expanding oxygen minimum zones in the Saanich Inlet - Saanich Inlet SI037_S3LV_110m_DNA (SPAdes)... | ecosystem: Environmental > Aquatic > Marine >...
GATCGGTAGCACGGGACAACTGGGTGGTTGGTTTATTCCTGTGCTTGAAGCGTACGGGCACGTGCAGATTGATCCCCGCTATGACATCAGAGAGCCAGAGAACTTCCGGGTGTATTGCCACGAACAGTGTGTCGATGCTGTGATCAATGCCGCAGGCTGGAACAACCGGCGTTGCCTGGGTTCTCCTGACGCAGAGACCGAAGCGTATGAGGTTAACGGTAAAGCAGCAGGCAAGATGGCCGAGCTTTGTCGAGAAATGGAGATTCCCTTCTACCACATCAGCACGGAATATGTGTTTGGTTCCGAGAATGGTGTAGGCCCATTTTCGGAGGAAGTTACTCCCTTGCCGGATTCCCTATATGGTCAGACCAAGTTGTGCGGGGACAAGGCTGTGCTGGCAGCCCAGGGGTACGTATTGCGGGTTTCGTTGTTAGCGGACCTGTTTCGACACGAGGTCGCTGCAACAAACATCATCTCTAGTAAGCTCCGGGCGTCGGTCGCTTGCGAGAGGGTTATTGAGTACGTTACCCGCGGCTTAGCCGACGGCAAGCGTGTGCCTTTGTTGCACATCTGCGGAGAACGGCGTTCTATTGCGGAGTTCGTTCGCGACGAGCTGGGCCGGACAGACGTCAGGTTTGAGCCACTTATCGACAACGTGCCACGGCCTCACGATTCGAGTCTTTGTTCAATTTACAGTTAGGATATTTCCTTTGAGCGTCATTTGTTACCGCAACGATTTTGCAGGCCGTGATGAAGAGTACGTTCCGGTGCATATAACGCCAGGTGTGCGTTATTTGTGTTTCACAGATAAGCCGACACTGCCGAAGCCGTGGCAGGCGATTCGACCACACCGGTATTTTAGTTGTCCGCGAGTTACCAGTTTGTGGCATAAGACTCACCCCCACGAGATCTTGCCAAAACATAGTATTTCCGTATTCATGGATGCGAGCGTGGGCACGAAGCAAGATATTACCCCGCTCTTAAATTCTGGATTTTGCGTGCATCGACATCGGCATCGGAATTGCTTGTTTAAGGAGGCTGCGTTTTGCAAGGCAGCCGGGCTAGTAGATCCGGCCGCAGTTGAAGAGCAATGCCAGCGTTACGCAGATGTTAGTCCAGGCTCAGGGTTGTGGGAGTCAGGCGTATTAATTAGAGGTTCTCACGCTGAAAACAACGAGATAAACGAATTGTGGTGGGATGAGATTACGCGGGGCACACTTAGGGATCAGATCAGCTTGGCTTATTTGCACGCAAAGTTCCAACATATTACTGATCTGCCGGGAGACTTTAGCGATACAGAGTATTTTTATACATCTGAAATCGCACCTGGCTTTGAGGGGCACGGTGGACCGTTACCTGTAAGTTCGGGTGAGCTTAAAGTCAGATTTCCTAGATACTTTCAGCGGAGGCAAGAGTGGGGCGAGAACGTAAGACGATTATCGTTGACGCAGGGCGTTGCGGCACCAGCTGTGAAGGCAATAGGGGGACGAGAACGTAAGACGATTATCGCTGGCACAGGAAGATGCGGCACTACGTGCTTGATCCAGTTGCTTACCCGAGCAGGACTCGACACTGGCTTGCAGCTGCACGACAGCGGCCACTGGGCTAGTGATGTGCCCGGCCAGGTGACCGAAGTCAATCAGGAAGACGGACGCATACTTAAGGTCGACCGCAACAAGCCAGCCCCGGCCAACATCTACATGCAGGAGGTGAATGCAGGTTGCGAGACCTTGATTTGTCTTGAAGATGATCCTGACTTCGTCAGTCAACAGATCCCTGAAGTCATCAAAGACCCACGATTGGCCTGGTACGGGCACGAGTTGGTAGATGCGGGTATTTTGGACATCCGGCATTTAATTGTGTGTGTGCGGGACTTGAATTCTGTCGCGACAAGCAAGCAGAAGGGCATGCCAAAGCACGACACGGGCAAGTGGTATCAGCACACCTTCGAAAAGATTTACGACGTCTCTGCGTGGCAGTTAGGTGTGTGCGTGGCGGAAATGACAACAAGAGAAATACCAATGACTTTTCTGAGGTTTCCCTTGTTTGTTAAAGATGAGGCGTACTTCTTACGTAAAATGATGGAAGTATTTCCCGATTGTGTTCCTTCCGATTTGTTGAGTGCGTGGAAGGCTACAGTACGAGAGGAGCTCATACATTCCCCGTGAAAAATTTCTCTGTTGTTTTAACGTACTATGGTCGCCCGGACACGCTGAACCGGGCTTTGTACTGTTTAGCCCAACAAACGTACGAGCATTTTGAAGTGGTGCCGATTTTTGATGGACACTGTTCCGCGGGTTTGCAGTTGTACGAACAGTTTTGCGAGGTCATGCAGTCGTCTAAATATCGTCCGCCAATTGTGTTTGAAGGAGGTTGCCGCGAGCACCACGGTAATGCGTGTCGGCAACACGCGTTGTCGAGTTGTGGTGGCGATTACGTGCTTTGGTATGGGCATGACAATCTGATAGATAAAGACTTTTTGCAAACTCACGCCCAGCAGGTGCGGGACGGCATGTGTATTTCCGTCGTGGGTCAACGTCACTTTTCGAATCGTGAACGCACTATTTTTGGTTTCTGTCCTGGAGATCGCACAAGTTACCGCGGCCAACTGCCGCTTTCTGGCGTTGATAAGGATGGCCTCAAGATAGGTGCTTTAGATTTACTTCAGTATGCAGTCCCGTTGTACGCCGCAAAGCGTTGGGCTTTTACAGAGGAGCATTGGAGCACATATGAGGCAGACTGGTTGACATTTGCCAGCATTCGTAAAAACGAACCAGACTTAGAGGTTAGAGTTAATCCAGTTCCTGTTTGCGGGCATTTTTGATGTATGAGTCAATCTTGATAATTGGTGCACACTGTGACGACGTAGAGCTGGGCTGCGGGAGCTTTATCCATAAAGTCAAGCGGGAGCAGCTAGGTGAAGTGCATGCTTTGGTGCTTTCAAGCATGACGCGGGATGGCACTCTTTTGTTAATTCCTGCTATGAGTGCTTTTACTGATCTTGGCGTAGACTCTAGCCACATTGAGCCCGCTGGTTCCGGCAATTTCCCGGACAGGGAGTCCGTTTGGCACTCTATCCGAAGCATGGTTGAAAAAATTAAGCCTTCCCTCGTGCTTACACACCAGCAGGACGGGCATCCGGCCCACCGCCTTGTCCGGCAAGAGACGTTTAATCAATCTCTACCTGTAGGCACCAGCATAGCTTCCTATTCTTCTAAACCTTATTTGTTCAATCAGCCGCGTAATTGGTTTGTTGAAGTAGGGGAAGAAGATCTCGAAGCGAAGCTGCAAGCGTTAAAGCATTACCATCACGTTTACGCAAACAAGGATTATTTTGACGAAGACCTGTGGCGGTCCTGGGCGTGCGTATGCGGCATGAACGTGCCGGGGAAGTACGCTGACGGGTTTTACCTCGAAAGGATGTTTTCTTGAGGCTCGTACCGATAACCCGGGACTGGATGTTTGAGCAGGCTCAAAAGTGCGTAGGCTTTTGTGCTGATACCTCGCACCCCTGGGGTCGGTGTAATTTCTTGAAAGAGATGCCGCGTAAGTACGAGCTGTCTTTTGCTGCTTATGACGCAGGCGAGCTGATTGCTGTGGCTATTGTGAGCCAGAAGTCCAAGGAAGAATGGAGGCTTCACCTGCTCGTCGCGGCTCCCGGGTGCAGGTCGCAAGGCGTCGGTACCGTGTTTTTCAAACAGCTATTTGCGGCGTTGAGAAAGAAGGGCGGCAAACTTCTAACCTGGAAAGTGGCAGACGCCAATTCTCGAGATTTGAGTTTCTATCGGCAGTTTGGGAAAGAAGGTGAGATCTGTAACGGACATATTCTCATGACTCGCCGGTTGCAGCGAGTCGTTACGATTCATCAGCCGAACTTTATGCCGTGGCTTCCCTTTTTTGAAAAAGCAGATGCTGCTGATGTGTTTGTGGTGCTGGCCCAGGCAGACTATGAAAAAGGGGGCTACCAGAACCGTTTCAGGTTAAATGGTGCCTGGTACACTATGCCTGCAAGTGTGAAACTCGGAACGCCTATTTGCGACGTAACGTATTGTGCACCGCAATCAAACTGGGAGTCTTTGTGTAGACGATTGCCGGACTTTGCAAGCAAGCTGGAATTGTTCGGAGACTGCGTGAGCAGTTCGTTGCTGGGTACAAACCTTTGCATCATAAGAAAAGGTTTTGAGTTGTTGGGCGTTAATTCAGAGATTGCCCTAGACTCGGCTACGCCGCTTAAGCGTACAGAGCGGTTGGTTGATATCGTGAAGCGGTTTGATGGGGATGTTTACTTGTCAGGCCCATCAGGCTCAAAGTACCTAAACGAAGATTTATTTTCTAGCGAGGGAATTTCGGTTGAGTACTTTAAGGCTCGAACGGTTAAACCTCTTTTGGAATGTGACCTTGGATGAGGCGTTAATAATTTGGTAAAATCAGATCCGTGTGCAAAAGCACGAGCAGGCTGTGTGTCTTCTGAAAGGAAGGTGACTGTATCTGGGTTAGATCCGACGTGGTCTGCCTTGGTGGCTGCGTCGGATCTAAACTCAAAGGAGACGACATGGCAGGCGAAGAGCTTTTGGACACAATGCAGCATCAGGTGACGATCGCATACCACCTGTGCAGGAAGCTGCATGAGTTGAATTACGAGCTGCGGGATGTAGACGGCCCTGTTCGAATGGCCGAGCTGGGTGTCGCTACGGCAATGACCAGCAACTTCTTAATAGATCTCTTTCCTCAGTTGCACATGACCTTGGTGGATGCTCACCCCTACCCCGAGATTGTTGACCTTGTACGTCGGCATCCAACTCGGGTAAAATTCTGCCACGGGACGACGGCAGCTACCGCGTCCCGGGTTCCTGATAATTCACTCGATTTGATCTTCATTGACGCACAACATACTTACGAAAACGTGAACGAAGACATTCGGAATTGGGCACCAAAACTAAAAGATACAGGAATAATGGGCGGTCATGACTTGTACGACAGGGTATTTCCTGGCGTTCGCAAGGCCGTTGAAGAGATAGGTGTCCCGTATGAATCGGGTCCCGGGCACACTTGGTGGTTCGCTGAGTGCCCAAAACACGCACTTAACAAGGAATTAGTTTGATGCCGAAACCCTACGAACTCTCCAAAGCTATGGCTCCGCACTCCGGCCTGTTGGGTGCTTCTCTGGGGGCTGGCATTGGCGGACTTTCGGGTTTGCTGTCAGATCCCGGCTATGACGAGGAGACTGGCGACAGGAAGAGCCGGTTTAGGGCTGTCTTGAAGGGCTTAACCGGGGGCGGCCTAATTGGCGGTGCTGCCGGAGCTGCTGCACCGTTTGCCGCGGAAGGTTATGGAAGGAACCTAGCAGGGCCTGTGCAGAGCCTGCTAGACGGGGGAGAGGATAAGGAAGCAAAAGCTGCGGTCATGTATTCTATCGAAAAGGTAGCCAGTTACCGCAAAAATCAGTCAGCAGCCCGGGTTAAGATGGCGTCCGCGGTCTTGCACCTTGACGCAATCAATCGAGAGCTTGACAGCTACAACTTGTACGATCTTCGAAAGAGTGCCGCTATTGGTGTCCGTAGAGCAGAGCGTATGAAGGTGGCAGCTCTGATTCGTCAGCGAGAACTTGAAAAAAGGGCTTTCGCAAAAGCTATTATGGAGAAGAGAGGAAAGGGAAAACTGAAAGGCATCGTCCAGCCGCTCATGAAGGGACTTGGAGGATTAAAAGATTATGCTTTCGGTGCTGCTCAGGGGGCTGGAGCAGCAGCCAAGAAGCAATATAATCTCGCGGCAGAGACAGGTAGCGGCGTGAAAGGGACAATCGAGGCACTACGGAGGCCGCAGGCGGGTATGGGTGCCGACCTGCGGCGAGCAGCAGGAGCGGCTCCCCTCCCGAACTCTCAAATTCGTAGTACAGCTCTTAAAGACTTCGGCGGGGCTCTGAGCGACTCGGTTCGAGCTATGCCACAGGGGGCTAAGAAGGGTGCACGTCAGGCTATGAGAGGCCGGCAACAGCCGCAAGTGAAACTACAAACGCCGGGCGGTGCTATGCCACAACGTCGATCGCTTCAAAGCCTCGTTCCTCCTTCAGCACAATCAAACAAAAATGCCCCTTTTGATCCCGTCGCAGCATGGAAGAAACTGCGGACTGAAGGACATCCGACTGCTAAGTTGCCGATCAAAGGTAATACGCCCACCCCCGGACTTGTCGGTGCGGGTAGAGGAGCTGCGGCGACCGGTCTTGGTACGCTAGCTGCTCTGACGCAGTTACCGGGACATGGTAGCGGACAGGGTGCCGGCGGGGCTGCCGCAGGGGTGCCCCAGCGGATAAGCGGTATGATGCAGAATCTTCCCAGGCCTGGGTTTTCACCCGGACTTGGCGGTCCGGCTGGCTCCCCGCCAACGGCGGCACCACAACGTCAGGGCTTATACGACAACCCCAACAGCGTTCCGTCGAAAAAGACGGATGCCATGATGACGTCGATGATTCGGAATTGGCCGAAGGATCAGGCTGCACGTCAAGTAGCTAGCGACGGTCCCGCGGCACCACCAATGCCAACCGGTCCGGCACGACCAGTACCAGCACCGGCACTGACCGATAAGTTATGGGAGGACTTTCAGACCAGGACCAAGGCCGGTCCCGCGGCACCACCAATGCCAACCGGTCCGGCACGACCAGTACCAGTACCGCCCTTAGAGACGCCCTCAGGGGACCCGGGCATGACTGGACCAGGCGGCTACCCGCTGAGACTGCCGGGCAGGCCGGACCAACCGCCAAAGCCGACAGCTTATTAGCCAAAGTAAAAATAAGACACCAATGAAGTTACATTCATTGCTTAGATAGCACCGACGATAAAGCTTGAGGTGTTGAAACAATCGAGCTTCTTATATGATGAGAGTAGGTCGGCTGATGCTGGCCTACTCTTTTTTTATGTTTACGCGAAAGGACATGGATGTCATGAAGCGTGCCCAGTTGATTTTGTACGAGTGTTTGGCACTCGTCGTTGTGTTGGTTACAGGGCTTGATGTCTGGTGGAGCATTGCTCTGGCAGACACTCTTTTGCAGAATGAGCTAAACCCGATTGCCCGTTGGGTGCTCATTTGGGGGCAGGGAGGAAATGGTTTTGTGCCTATTTCTCCGTATGCCGGTGTTGCGTGGTTGTGTGCGTTCAAGTGCGTCACAACCTGGATAGTCCTGTCGGTTTGTCGTTACCTGGTCAGGGAGTGGCCCAAAATCGGGTGGGCTGTCCTGTCTGGAGTGACAGCATTTCAGCTCTGGCTGGTTTGGTTCCTTCTAGTATCACCTTGACCCCCTTTGGGGGACATGATATCCTTTGGCTAGTTCGCTGGCCAAAGGATTTTTTTACGCACAAACACGAAGGATCGACCGTGGCAAAGATGGATGGAGAGCAGTCTATCGGGGTAAGTCTTCCGACTACGGACCTTAAGCCTGAAGAGCTATTACCGCTGATGGACGCTGGCCAACTCTCCCAAAAAGCTCTCTTTGAGGGGCTGGGGCTGCCGCAACACATGCTGGGTTTGGGTTACTACACAGGGCCGAAAATGAATCTAGGCGATGACTGCATTGAGCACGGTCCTGTAGGTGATCCTGGGCCAGTAGGTGATATTGGTCCGCCGGGGCAGGATCTGGCAGAGGCAGAAGCGAAAGCCACAGGTAAAGGCATATCGCTGCAAGACATCATCAGCTCCAAGAAAATAGCAGCTACCGAGAAGGGTGCTGTTGTACTCATGCCTCAAGAGTTCGACGCTGACAACTTGAAAGCGTACATTCAGCAGGAGATCGAGGCAGGCGTTAAGGAGCATGAAATAGCGTTGATGCGGAAGGTCTCTGACGTATTGGCTGATACGCTTGTGGAGGAACGGAAGGCTGCTAGAGATGCTGCTCACGAGCAGTCTTGCAGGGTGGGGGATCTTCGAGCTTACCTCGAAGCCCACCGGCTGGAAGCCGAAGAGTTCGACAAGAAGCGAGCTCTGGATATTGCGGAACTTCAGATTAAGGTTGCTGAGCTTGAAGGTAGCCTGACGTTAAAAATGCAAGAGACGAAGGTGCTGCGTGAGAAGTTGCACGCAGCGAGCATGAAGAAACCTGTTAGAAAGATTGGAAAGGTGAATGGTGTCATCAACCGAGAACACGGAACATCCAAAGCGGGCAATGATCCATGAAATGGCGGACCAAACAGAGTACAATGACATTATCCTGTTGGACGGCTTAGACGACGCCATTCTCGGGATGACAGATCGGGATGACCGCCCGATTGTTGCGTACAGTATCGAAAAGATACTGGAGATCTTGATGGTCGATATGCCGCGGGAAGACGCCGTGGAGTATTACCACTTCAACATCGAAGGGCTGTACGCAGGCGAAGGGACGCCAATTTACATAGACGACACATTGCTGTAAGGAGAAGAAAGTGAAGGGAGTCATACTTGCAGGAGGCCTGGGCAGCCGGCTCAGTCCCCTGACACGGGTAGCGAACAAGCATTTGCTACCTGTCTGGGATCAGCCAATGATCCACTATCCAATCGAGAATCTCTTAAAATCCGGAATTAAAGAGATTGTCATTGTCTCGAACGACGCCGACGGGTTTTACCGCGTGCTCTCAGATAACAGCTACGGCTGCAAGCTGACGTTTGCATGGCAGAAGGGCGAAGGCGGCATCGCTGACGCGTTGAAGTCCGCCCGTGATTTTGTGGGCGATGACAACTGCTGCGTCATGCTGGGAGACAACATCTACCAATACAGCTGTGCTACAGCTGTACGCTCTTTCCGGGAGTTCATGCAGTACGGTAAATGCGATAATGGTGCGTTGATCGTGACCAAGCAAGCGAACAAGCTGGAGGATTTGACTCGCTTTGGTTGTGCGGTTTCTCCGCACGGCGGAAGGGTCGAGAAACTCGTCGAAAAGCCCCATCGCAAAGAGTGCGAGGGCTGGGCGGAGTCGGGATCCGACGCAAGTATCATCACGGGCTGCTATTGCTACACTCCTGACGTCTTTGAGATCTGTGATAAGCTGAAGCCTTCTCACCGAGGCGAGCTCGAGATCACTGATGTCAATCGGCAATACCTCGATCGTGGTTGCCTGGAGGAGATCCAAATAGACGGTTGGTGGCAGGATGCAGGGACGTTCGAGAGCCTGTATCAGGCAGCCACGCTGGTGCGGCAGCATGGAGCGAACAATGACGAACCAGAGTAGAAAGCCGCCCACTGTTGATTTCTGGCCAGGTGCTCAGCCTTGCCCGAATACCCCCGCAGATGATCTGTGGGGCCCAGGCAATCCCCGCATTGTTCAAGTGCCAATCCATCGGGACCATCGCGGTTCGTTTACTGTGCTGAGTGAGGGCGATTCAGCAAGACAAACTAATTTGAGCGTGTCGCACTTCAACGTGATTCGTGGCATGCACTGGCAGGCGGGCAAGGCCCAGATCACGAAGGTTGTTCGCTGCATTGGCGGCCGGATATTCGACGTCGTGGTAGATATGCGGGCAGGTAGCAAAACGTTCGGCGGTTGGCAGGGGTTTGAGTTGGTCGGCGGTGCGTCGAATATAGAAAAAATCCAAGATGCGGTGGTTGTGCCTAAGGGGTTCGCTCACGGCTTTCAGGTGCTGTCAGCCAACGCGACAGTCTTGTATGAGCAGGACGGAGTTTGGTCGCCGGAGGATGAACGGTCGGTGAATCCGTTCGATCCGGATATCGGTATTCAGTGGCGGGGATTTATGCAGCACTCGCAGCTGTCGGCGAAAGACGCGACAGCTCCGGCTTTATCAACGTTTCAGTGAGGTGTGTTATGGGTTGGTGGGAAGTCATTAAGTTTCTCCTGCAAGGAGAGCAAGAGCTCAGAGAGCACAGCACCGAGGAGTTTCATTACAAAGTAGACAGATTGCGAATTGAGGTGCGGTGGAAGAACTACCGGAGGTTCCGCGGCTGGCTGCGGTTTAGCGATGGTTACCAGGGCCTCCTCCAGCTGGCCATTACGTTCAACCCGGGGCTGGATGAGAAGCTGTTCGACTCTTTGAGGACGCTGGGAGAGACGGTGTTTTTTGTTACGGCAGAGATGACGGCTGAAGACATCATCGAATCGACGGACTACGCCATGCAGCGGGACTGCCCTCACGCGGTAGAACTGCTTATTCGAGGTCCTCGGGATGTTGATGACGTTGTGGCTTACTTCAACAGGTTGCGAGATATCTCTGACAGAGCTCCGCAGAGGCTAAACGGACCTCTAACAGAAAAGGAGCAGACTGCCATGGACTACTGGGTAAGTACGCTGGCAAATGTCGGGCACACTGGGCATTTTTTCAGCCCGTTGACCCCGGCCTTAGTGGTGAGTGAAGTGGGTCGTAAGTGCGGGGCAGGTGATTATAAATGATGCGTCTTAAGCATGTCGTGACAGGCTGGGCCCGCGGTGGTCTGGGGTACGTCACAACGCTACTAGAGTCTTCGGGCTTGGAGGTTGGCACGACATTCGGCCCTGACACGGGCCCGGAAAACCTGGAAGAGAGGATGCGGGCAGCTAAGCCTGTGGAGGTAAGCCCTTACCTGGTCCCGTTCCTTGGGGTTGATTATTTGAAAGACAAGGATGTTACGTTTGTGCTTCGAGACCCCATGCGAATACTCAACAGCTTGTATTTTCACGGGTTATTCCACGGAGAACGCTCTTCCGGTGTGTCCACGGCTGCGATCAGGTATTTGCGGGGCTTTGAGGATGATTACAAAGGCAGGCCGGGGCAGGCGGCCTGTGCTTATCTGCGGGCGTGGCTCCGCCTGGCTAAGAAGAACCACTCAGGTTTGAAGTGCGTTCGAGTGGAGGAAGGCCCAGCCGAGCTTCGTAAGCACTTCGGCTTGCCGCCGTCTGATCGGTACGTTGAGCCTTACACAAATGCTTCGTACTGCAAGCAGAATGTTCTTCCGTCCGGACTGTTACCCCAACCACGGGAGAGTATGGTGAACTTGCTAATCGATCTCGGTTACCGAGAAGGTTACTGGGCTCCCCGCGGTGGCCATGCACATTACGTGAACCCAGATTGGCATTGCTAGATGGAACAGATCAACGTATCCCGATTTAAGCCGTATCGCCACATGCGGTGGTACAGGTCGAACTACCTGTGGGATCCGCAGCACAATAAGTATCTGGATAAGTACCGAATTAACGTAACGGAAGAGGGTGAGAATCCTGCGGATGTTCTAGCGATTCCATGCCCGCATATCCCCGGGAAAGAGGGGATGATTCATCGGGACGATAGCTTGTGGATCACGGAGGGCCATCGAGGGTTGTTCGACTACCAGGACACTCCGATGATCTGTGATAGTTCAATTGACTATGCGTATTTGGATCCGCCGATGCGTGACCTTATCAGCTATCCGCAGGTACGGGCTTATTTAACCGGAGTAGCGTTGCGTCATCCCGTCATGCAGCAGCGGCGTAGCTGGGGCGGAGAATACTACGGCATGGTCTACAAGGAGCGAGAACTGCACGACCGCGGCCCTGATGTGAGATTGGAGCGTAATCCGCTACCTGCTGCGGTGCTTGAAAAAATCCAGCCGATTTCACGACCGCCGACTCCTCCGTTCTCTGACAACGTATTCGAGCACATCGATTCTCAGATTAAGCCGCTGCACAAGCGGAATATAGACATCTTTTTCAGCGGAAGGACGACGTATTTCCCTAAGTCTATCCGGAGTCACCCTACTGCGGCTCGGCACCATCTTGAGGCGATATGGCCGACGTTGCCTGGGAAGGTGAAAGTCTTTAAGAGCTATCACGACTTCGGAGGCACTAAGAAGAACGGCAAGCCAGTTAAAGTATTCCAGTATCCCTACGAGTACGTTGATGCGTTGTTGGACACGAAAATTGTCATCAGTCCGTGGGGCTGGTCACCCTGGTGTGTTCGTGATTTGGAGGCTTTAGCTTGCGGTTGCATCGTGATTAAGCCCGAATGCAGTAACATGGTGATCTACCCAGACATTTACGATCCCAAGAAGCAGCTGATGGTGTGGGCAGATATTATGTATGAAGGCTTGGCGGATCAGGTGGATTACTGCTTGACTCACTTGAACCAATTGCAGGGACGGGCGAACCGAGGCAGGAAGACGGTTCTTGACGCCTTGTACCCTAACGAGAAGATCCATGCCCGGTGGACCCGCCAACTCCGAGGTATACTTGAAAACGCAGTGAGCACGCAAAGTTACAGCCCGTCGAAACTCATTCCCTCTAGGTAAACTATGCTCCCTCCTCAAGCCCAGTGGTGTCATCAAATATGTGTAACGTCTGCTTGTTGGCCTAAGCCGGCGTGCAGCAATTGCACGCGATTGCTTGGGCATGAGAAGAAGCGATACTACATGTCAGTGGAGCAATTCGAGGAAGTGCTCAAGGTAGCTGTGCCGTTTTTGAAGCACAGTCATGCTGACATCGGCATGAAGGTTAACCGCAACAACGAGCGGGAGCCGAACCGTAAAAAGGTGCTGGGTATCTTTGGCGGAGAGCCGCTGATGCATCCACAGTTCCCCGAGTTGGTTGATCTGATGTGCAAATACGTGCCACAGGCTAACCGCGGCTTGTGGACGAGCTTTGATTGGGTCAACGGCGAGGACAAACGCTGGGGACCGTACAAGCCGCAGGTAGAGCGGCTTCTGGGCGAGAATCCTACGGGCTCTGTGCTGGACATGGATACGGGCTACCTGAACTGGAACATGCACGAGGAAGATCAGCCGTGTGATCATTCGCCGGTACTGGTGGCCGCTAACGACGTGGTGAAGGACAAGAAGGAACGTTGGGAAACAATCGCTAAGTGTTGGATTCAGACGGAGTGGTCGGCTGCTTACGCCTTAGATTACAATAATGAGGTCAAGTTTTACTTCTGCGAGGTAGCTAGTTCGTTTGATCGGGTGTTCAACCTGAACACAGGGCTTTCTCTGGAGGAGGGGGTATGGTCGCATCATCTCTGGTTTGAGGAGGACGAGAACGGAGTGCCGCGACCTAAAGGAAAGTATGCTAATCAAATACTCAGCACCTGCGGACGTTGCGGCGGATCTCTCCAGCTGAAAGGTCGGAGAGACCGAGAGTTTACTGACGATATCAGCCCGTCAAACTTGGTGCCGCTGACCGTGGCAGGGAGTCCGATGGTCAAGAAGGGCCAGTACGTGGCTGTAGAATCGG
>Ga0209362_1002625_pt1 | contig 13116 bp, 16 predicted proteins | sample SaaInlV_165m_DNA_FD_184680 | JGI IMG/M metagenome (GOLD analysis project Ga0209362, IMG submission 184680) | Marine microbial communities from expanding oxygen minimum zones in the Saanich Inlet - Saanich Inlet SI037_S3LV_110m_DNA (SPAdes)... | ecosystem: Environmental > Aquatic > Marine >...
CGAATAACATCCATTCAGCTAGAGGTAAGCCAAAAGTTAGTCTCTTTTTTGGAGACGAGGCCGCTTTCTTCAAGCTTCGAGATGATAGCATTGTTAGAACCGTCGGAGAGAGATATATTGGAAAGTCAGATTCTTGGGTTATTTGGGTATCTACAGCAGGAGAGCAACCGAGCGGTTTTTTTTACGACATTATGCAAGAGCCTTCCAAGGGAGTCGAGAAGACAATATATGAAAGATTCCATTTCTATGTTGAAGCAGGTCTTAAAAAAGATCCGAAAACAAAAAGCTCAATCTTCTCGCCAAGGTTCCTAGAGGAGGCTGGAAAGGCAAGATCCTATGAAAGAGAGTATCTCGGAGTCTGGGGAAAGAACGTCGGAGACATATTCTCTCCAGAAGGCATTGAACTATGTTGTGCTGAACAGTATACCTGGACAGCCAATGACGACAGCAATGACAGAGTTATTGGAATTGATCCAGGATTCGGTTCTTCGGAATTTGGGATATGCATTATGCAAAAGCGAAAGGGAAAAAAGTCTGTTATTCACGCAGAGGCTTTTGAAAGAGCTAGCTACATTGACATCATCAACAAGGTCAAGAACCTCTCCATGAAGTTCAAGACCAAACGCTGCTTTGTGGACGGCTCGTGGCCGGAGGGCATAAGGGACCTTCGAGACAAGGAACACATGAACGTACAGTCGATCAACTTCAATCAGTACGGGGAGAAGATGCTGAACTATGCCGCAAACTCCATAGACTTCCAGCAGGTCGAGATACACCCGATCTTCAAGAAGCTGAAGATGCAGCTAATGACAATCAAGTTTAACAGCAAGGGCGGTACCAACAAGACGACACAGAATCCATTCGATCTTGGTGATGCGTTTTTGCTTGCGTTGTACTACTACAAGATGGGATCAGGAACTCTTGCCGGAGTCGGCTAGACCTTGTAGCTTGGAATCTTTCTATTCTGCTTTTTCTCCTTGACTATCTCAAATGATACTATAAACGACTTGAACTGGCCTATCGTCATGATCGGTGTGATGCCCCTCATCAACGCAATGTACAGAATGACATTGGGATCCTTGTTCTGACGTAGCTGTTCCAGACATATTCTGTCAGTCAGGTAAGCACCCCATCTGACCACCTCGTAGCAATGATTCTCTGCAAGTTCCTCAATGGTTTCGTTACGGATTGGAACTTTGGGTTCAAACGGAGCAGGAGTATGTACTGCTAACATACTTTCTATTAATACCGATAACTATATAAACTATTATGGTATTGTTTCTGAAGATGGACCAGATGAACTGGGCAAAGGGAGACTTTACCGACTCCGCATCATTTGACCTGTCAGGTTCTGTATTTGATGATTCGTCATTTGTAACCGCAAGGGACATATCGGGATTTACTGGAACTTTTAGAATCATAGATCAGGAAGGCGGAACAATATTCTCATCTGACGACATTCTTACGCTAAATTCAGACGGAACTTTCCTTGTAAAGTTTCTTGAGTCTCAGACTCCGACTATTTCTGGAATTTTCAAGATCAGGCTGAGATTGGAGGTATCCGGCAGCAGATTGACGGCTGTTGGGGTAAACGGCTCTGACGACATATACTTAGATTTTGATTAATTCGTTTTTTACTTCTATTTATCAAAAGTAGACTAAAAGTTCTATATGAAGCCCGTAATTAGATCAAATGGCAATGTTATTTACCCAAAAGAGGCAGTTTTACCTAAAAAATCAAAGAAAAAAGAGGCTTATTCAGGCACGATAAAGGTTTTAGAGACATTTAGCAACAAAAGTGAGGTCAATCAAAGCGACTGGCAAGACGAACTGTCTCCAGACAGACCGTTTATAGAGACTTTGGATGCAATTAACAAAGACGGCAGATTGAACCTGGCAATCGAGACATACAACCAGATGATCATAGGAAAAGGACTGAAAGTCACATCCAAGAACGCCAAGATACAGGACATGGTCAACGAGTGGCTTGAGGACTCAGGATTTGACGAATTTCTGGAAGACGGAATACATTCCTATCTTGGAACAGGAAACTGGATAATTGAAAAGTCTCCAACCAATGACGAGTTCGTCGAGATACCGATAACCACCATAGAATCAATTACAAGAAACGCAAAAGGTCATATCAAGCGATACGTCCAGCACGTCAACGACAAGGACATATTTTTCAAGCCGACAGAGGTAATACATTTCAAACTAACCAACGTAGCAAGGGAGCCGTTTGCCAGAGGACTGTTCCATTCGATACTTTCAGACTATGAAGATCCTAGAACCGGAGATGTCTATGATTCACCGCTGATTCAGATGAAACAGATAGAGGATGCCATGCCAAAGATATTTCAAGGCCATGCCGATCCTACAGTAATGTTTCACTTTGAGGATGCAGGAGAGCAGTTCATCAAGAGTCAGGCGGATGCATTGAAGAAGATGAAAAAGGGATCAAAGATAGTTACGGACAAGGCATTTGACGTCAAGGTCATAGAGACGGCAGGCAACAGCAAGTTCGAGGGCTATATCGAGCATATGCAAAGAGATCTGTTGGAGCCTGGTTCCAAGTTCCCGTTACAGTTCTTCAACGCAGGATTTACCGCAAGGGCGGCATCAGAGAGTACAGATTCCGTCTTGATCAGAAAGGTAAAGAGAATACAGGTCAGACTTGCAAACCAGATCAAACGAAACTGCATCATGCCATATCTCAGGACCAGAGGCAAGAGGGTAAAGGCCGCAGACATTCAGGTGTTCTTTGAGTCCCCTCAAAAACAGGAGGCATCAATATCTGACGTTATCACCTCATTCAGAGACAACATCCTCAGAAGAAGCGAGGCAAGACAATGGCTTATCGCAAACACAAACGTAAAGATTGACCAGACCGACATGGCAGACGAGGCACCGATCACAAGCGTGACACCTACCGACAACATACAAGTTCCAGGGGAAGAGCCAAAGAAGGAAGAGCCTGAGAAAGAAACTTCCGATAACAAGAAAGAGGAAATGGTATTTGAAAGAGTAATGACAGATCTTAAAAACATGGTAAACGTCAGAGAGGAACTACAGGCACATGAGAAAAGAAAGAACACGTCAGAGATACTCAAATTCATAAAGGAGCTAAAGTCAGATGATTAAGATTTACACAGATGCTCAGACTACCAATACCATAGAGGCTCTTGATCTGGGAAGGGTATTGCTGGGAGAGACTAAGAAGTATACGGTATTCATAAAGAACACTGATACGCAATGGCCAGTACATAATATTAATATTGAAAATACTAACCCAGAACTCAGATTTGAAGCTCCTCAAACATTGGAAGCAAACGAGGTCAAAGAGGTAGCCGTCTATTGGACACCAAAACTGGACAGCAGAAAGCCACTAAGAACTGAGTTCAAATTTTCAGGCGACATATTCATAGGATAATGGCAATACTAACCGAGGCTGGGTTAGACTTAGAAACCGAAAGCGGAATATCATTAAACAGGGAATCATACGTTCCACCTCCAAAGAGATATGGCAGAAAGAAGATATTATATTTCCCAGAAGTAAAACACTTTGAACAGATAGTAAAGATGAGAGGAGCAACAAGACTACCACAATCAGATCAGGTAATAACCATCACAGCAAAGACGGCACAGCAGACATCAGGTTCGTTACAATACAAAGGTACTGTCAGGCTAATCAAAGAGAGTGTTCAAGTGTCAGGAACAAACAAGAAAAGGACCAACGACATTAAAGGCAAGATGATAGGATCTAAGGTTAGACCAATACAAGAGTCATTACTGATAGAGGGCAAGAAGAACTATGACGAACTTATCAAGGCCATTGAGATGCTAGAGATATAATACTTCTCTATATCGCTTTAAACTGAAATTACACATGGCAGAACGCATAGCAGGCATTGCCTTAATGCCCAGAGAGTCACGTAACGGAGTGTATTATGATATTGAAGAATTAAAGAAATTTGACGGAGTTTCCGTACCTTTAAGGGTTGAGCATGACAAGGATACTCACATTGGAGAGGTCACATTTACATTTGACGAGATAAAAAGTCAGGTAAGATACGAGGCAAGCATCTTTGATTCCGAATGGCAGCAGATACTAAGCAACGAGCAGTATCAGGTTTCAATAGGAGCATCAGTATTGGAGCAACGAGAACTGTGTGACGAGCTAAGAGCCAAGTGTCTTAACGCACCTGTGCTAAATGAAATATTAGAGTTATCCGTAGTTAGAGTTCCAGGAATTCCCGAATCCACGCTACACGTTATCGAATCATCCAACGTACAGTACATCAAGATACTTTCAGAGGACAAACCACAGTTAATTACTTCCAATATACAAACTACTGAAAAAGAAGATCACATGACAAACGAAACTTTAGACAATAAAGTAGAGGAAAAAGTCAAAGTCACTATCGAGACAGATGGTGAAATAGAAGTAGGTAAAGCAGAAGCAAAATCTGAAGTAGCTCCGGCAGTTGAAGCACCAGCTCCAGCAGCAGAAGCAAAAACAGAGGATGCAACTGCAAAGGTCGCAGAACGTATTGAGAAATCAAACGAAGACACTCTTAAAGCAGTTATTGAAACTGTAAAAGATGCCTGGCAACCAAAATCAGAAGTTGCAGAATCAACTAACCAAGGTTACGTTGAAGAGCAATTTGATGATGAGTCCGCTAAAAAATTCTTAGACAAAGTATTTGAAAACGGATATGGTCGTCTTGTTATCGACAAAGAGGGTTGGATCGAGAATCACACCCAAGAAGGCAGAATTACTGCCAACGGAAGTGTTGAGGAAGCAGTTGGCGTATCTGGAACCATTCCAGGTGTCAAACAACGAGCTAACATCTCAGTTCAAATCGGCAACAAAACCGCAACCAGCATTAGACAGTATGGTCAATTCGAGGCCTTACCAACTGGACAAACTACTGCAAGATTCTACAGAATCACAGTACCAGATGCAGGTGCAATTACCGAAAGTGTTTCATCAGACATTTCAGCAAGTACACACACTCTAACATCTATTGATGTTACGTGTGCCATCAGAGGTTGGAGACAAACCATACTCAAAGCACAACTTGAAGACTATCCTGCAAGTTTCCTTAATGCAATTAGAGAAACAGCAAGACTAGAGGCAATCAGAGATGAACACAAACTCATCTTAGAGGACCTGGCTTCAACTGCTAGAGACTATGGTGGTGTAACAACAGCTCCATATCACATTGGTGGTTCTGACGGTGTAGCAACAACTTCAACATCCGAAGAGGATGCAGACGGAGAATTCGACGAAGACGGTCTTACATTCGCAAAAAGATACCTTCAAGAACTCGGTCAAGACGTAGGACCTGGAAAGTTAGTAGCTTTCATTACCCCACGTGCTTTTGAATCACTTGCAACATCTTCAAGCATTTCTGAATATGCCCAGATTGGAAACCCTAGCGTTACCAAACTCGGACAGTTAGAAAGATTGTACGGTATTGACTTAGTTGTAACCAACGAAGTGAAAGGAGACGTAAGTAATGCAGATCGTAACATTGTTGCCGTAAAAGGTGCAGCATGGGGATTAGCCTCACAAAGAACAATGGAACTGGAATTACAAAAACAAGTCGCAGGACAATACTGGGATTTGGTCTGGACTCACAGAATCGGTGTCAACGTGATTGATCCTAACACATACATCATTGTATCTAGCGTAAACTCCTAGACAGCAATTTTTTTTATTTTTTTACTTCTTAGTATTCAATCCTCATACATTTTTGTATGGATGTAGAAGCTCGCATATTCGAGAAGCTTGACAAGATAGAATCCAGAATAACCGACCTTTGCATCAGACTGTCTGCAATGGAAACAGAATACAACTCACACGTTGAATCCCTGCAAAGAAGACAGGATAGAAAATTAAAAAGGAGAGACTATACTTTGGCATCAATGGCAGTAGGGTTGACATCAATAGAGATACTAAGAACGTTAGGCGTAATATAGAAATAATAGTTATATAGTATCAGACAAAGGAGTTGTCATGGCAGGAAATCTTAGATACTATGCCCTTGGTGCTTACACAGGCTTAATCGCATTGTGGACGACAATGGGAACAATAGAATTGAACGAAACAACCTCAATCGCTTTGTTAGCTCCGATTGCAATCTTAATCGGTGCAGACTACATAAAGCACAAAACAGACTCAGGATAGGACTCTTATACCTATTACTGCTTCTTTTTTTTATGATCAAGTACCATACTAAACACATCAACGAGCAGTTTGTAAGACAGACGATATACCATACCTTAGCCAATCTTTCCGTAACGGACTTGCTGGGCTGGATAACCAAGTGGGACATTCACGTATGGGATTTGAAAGAGACAAACCCTCAATTCTTTGAACACGTAAAGACCACTTCAGGCCAGAAGATCAATACCAACATGCCAAGCGGAGTGACAGGGAAATACAGAATGGATCTGTGGCTGCATGACTCCAACAATGATTTCAAGGCAAGGGAAAACAGCGACAGGATCATGCACGAAACCTGTCATGCCATACTAATAGGCACTCCATATTTCGTATCTGGGGTACATGACAACGTCAGTAACAGATTCCAAAGGGACTTTTGGTACTGGAACAGGTTCAGATGGTCAAAATTCACCCTGTCCATAATAGACATCAGAGAATTTTTATAAAAATAAAAGGGGTTATAGTCCCATGTTCTTTATGATATAGTCAAATTCATCCTCAAACTCCCTGTCTTCTTCTTCCTTGTGTACGGTAACGTTACCGTAATCTGAGGTACTAATTTGTATCAAATTCTCTAAATACTTGTTGGACTGTCTAAACCAATCCAAATTCATATGAAGTTCAAAAATTTGTGACATAAATACTTCTAATCATTGAAGTCTATATAACAATCATTATGACAAAGTATGGCAGTACGGACGAGATAGAGAAACTCGCATGGGGAGGAACCAAGTCAGGATCCACGCCTGCCACAGTAACATCCATACAGAATTCCGTAACGGACATGATCAATCTTATACTAAACAGAAACTCTGATTTCTCCACTGTTCCTACTGTAATTGACAGCATTGCCAACCTTACAGGATCGGAGATGCTAAGGAATCTCGGCAAGAGAACCGAACTAACTACAATACAGATCTATGATCAGTTGGTAGTTCTGCTCAAAAGTTACATGGACCAGGCACCTAGTGAGAACAGTCGCTGGGGCAACGTGTGGTATACTTGACAGTTACATTTACCAATCTTTCAGGAGCAAGAGAGAACCTTGACAAGACCATTGCAGACTTGCTATCTGACAACTGGACAGCATCCAACATTGACGGTTCGGTAACTCCGTACTTTTCATCGGATACGGACGAACCTGACCAACTTGCAAGACCTGACGGTTCTTGGATGAGTGAGATTAGGGTTAACTATTCCTCCAGAATGAAATATGACAACGAGGATTTTGAACTAAACGGAGACGACAAACACGCTTGGGTATGTACCTGTTTCATAGAGATTCAGGGAGAATCATTACAGGGATTACTGGATATGGAAGACGAGGTACACAGAATACTGTGGGAGAACAGACCTAACGGAGCAACCAGGTTAAACAAGAGTGACGGAGCTGCATCAGAGGTAGCCTTCTTTGAGGAAGCAGAACCAGAGTTTGAACGTCTGGAACCTGACTCAGATGATGATCAGACACCTACATCACAGGCAGAACTAAAGATGGTTTACTTTAAGATTAAAACTTAATACTTCTTTATATCAATTTTTTACAAGACTAATCTATGGCAGTTTCAGCACACAATGTAACAACTCAAAGAGATATAGTTAAAGAACTTCAATTCGTAACAGAGGGTAACTCTGTAACTTCTCCGGCATTATACGGAGTAACACCAACAGGTTCAACATTTGCTCTAGTAGGAAACAACAGTGAAATTAACATTCAACCAGACGTTCAGCATATGGATGTCGCAGTATTGGGATCAGAGGATGTAATTGATGCAGTAAAGACACAGTCATTATACGCATTTACAATTAGAAGCAATCCAATAAACTTGGACCTGTGGAAATACCTGTGGAACAGTTCTGGAACTGGAGCAAGTAGCCCAGACAGTTCATTATCATTTACATACTCTTACAATCTAGGCGGAACAGAACACTTCCAACACATGAGAGGTTGCAGACCGACATCAGGAACTCTGTCCGTATCAAGAGGAGTATGGGAACAATCCATGACTTTTATCGCAAAAGATATTACAATACCAAATACATCAACAGGAGACGGAGGAACTCCGACTTATCAGACAGCAGAAACATCATCATCCCCAATCGTACATAGTGACGGTGGAGGAAGTCCTTTCACTTGGAACAGTGTAGGATATGGAGAGAGATCATTCTCAACTACAGTAACAAGAGGCATGGCAGTTATGGCAGTAAACGGAGAGAACGACATTACCTATACCAAAGCAAACGACAGATCAATCAACTTTACTACGGATGTATTTGCAGGAACAGCAAGCAACCTAACTTCAATGTACACAGATTATGAGGGTAAAACTGCAAGAGCAGCAAGTTACAAGTTTACAACTTCTCCAAGCAAGACACTAACATTTGCAAACGCTATCATTACAGACTATTCATATTCTCATGCCGCTGGATCAGCAGATGCCTTGATAGAATCTATCAGTTGCAGAGCAGAATCCTGTACTAACCTATAGATTTAAATAGTTAAAATTAATATCTAAGATATGCCATTTTTAAATGTAAATAAAAAAGTTTGGATTATTAAAGACATAGAGATTCCTGTTATAGAGAATATTCCTATGAAGGATATGAAATGGTTTAGGGACAAAGTAAAGTGGGTAGCAGAGAGAGAAGAGAAACAAGATATTACACAATCACAAGCATTGTCAGTAGATGAAGAATGGTGGAGTAAAACTTGTGAAATTGGATTAGGTAAATCAATGGATGATATATTAGATACTGGAGTTTCAGAACCAGAGTTTAGAGAATTAATGGCGGAGGTATATACTTTTTTAGCGACACTTGGAACGATAGAAAAAGCCAAGCAGTTCGTTTTATACGATCAAGAGATCCTAAAGAAAGATCCCAAGCTTACGCAGACTACCCAGAACTAAAAGAGTTAGTACCATTAATATCCCTAGTTCGTAACGGATTTGGAACTTGGAAAGAAGTCTTTGAAATGAAGGAACAATTAGGTATTGAGAAATTACTAGAGATTCAAAATATACTTTCTATTATTCAACAAGAAGAAGAGTTAGATAATGGCAGGCGTTGATATTAAAGGACTTGATTCTTTTGAAAGAGAATTAAAAAAATTTGATTTTAGATTACCAAACATTAAATCACGATTCTTAGATATGATTGGAGAAGAAGCAATGCAACTATTACAGTCAAATACTCCTATCGATACAGGTAATCTTAGAGATTCTTGGCAAATGATTAAATCCACAAATGAAGTAGTTATTGCCAACGATCAACAGGACCTATTATCAATGCTTTTGTTTGGTTCTATACATCATCCAATGCCAAGAAATTTTGTAGCAGATATTAATCATCAAGTAGATAATATGGTTATTGCTAGATTAGAGGCAGCATTGGCAGAATCTCATAGATGGTTCGCCAAACTTCCAGGAGGAAAAAACAGAAAGCATCAGCAGGTAGGAAGAACGTCAGCAGGATTTAGAGGTGGTACATCATTTGCAGGTAGATCATCATTAGTAAGAGCAGGCACAGGTAGGCGACAATTAAAGCGTAGATTATCACTCAGACGTAGAAGAGGAAAATCTATAAATCAAACAAGAAAAGAGATTAAGTTATAGGTTAATACTTCTCTATATCATTTTTAAGGAAGTATAACTCATGGCTAGGGATAACGTAACATTCTCATTTAGAATTGATAGTGCTAGGGCTTCAGCATCAATTAAAGAATTAACTAGGGTTCTTGAAAAATTAGGAGCAACATCAATACAAACAGGTGGAAAGTTAAATCAGACAGAGAAAGGAGTTAACAACTTAGGAAAATCAGCAGCATCTTCAGCAGTAAACTTTCAGACAGGAACTCAAGGTTTACTCAACTTATCCACAGCAGCAGTTCAAACTTATACATCCATATCCAACTTAGATAGAGCAAATAACAGAGCAAGGATGTCAATCATTGCAGTAGCAAGAGCAGCAGATTTACTCAATAGTAAGAAACAAAGATTGAATGAGATGGAAGCAGCAGGAGTCACATCAGGTGGTAAATATGTAAATATGCAAAGAGAGATCGCAACTGCTGTAGCAGATCATACAGAAAAGTTAGAGAAACAGAAAATTGAACAAGCAGCAGTAAATGATGTTTATATGTTGTTTGCTACAAACATTGCTAACGTTGTAATATCATCAACTCAAACTATTGTTATATTATTAGGTCATGAAAGATCAGCAAGATTAGCATCAGCAGTAGCAACTAAATTACAAACTTCCGCAGTAGTAACTAATACCAAAGCAATGTTCTTACAGATAAAATCAATCAATATGTTAAAGATAACCACATTAGTAGGAACTGCTATCAACGCAGGATTTACAGGATCAATAGTATTAATGACAAAAGCATTACGTGGATTCATGTCCTCACATCCAATATTACTTGGAATGATGGCAGCATCAGTATTAGCATTTGCAGCATATGAAACTAATTTTAGAGGAATCAAAGATGCAATAGACAATTTAATGCCAACAGAGAAAGATCATATTAGTTTATTAGCAAAGGAGAGAGCCGAAATGGATGCACTTAACGGTACAATAGATGCACACGTTGATAAGGTGTTTAAACTACCTAGAACATACAGTGAAGCGGCATCACAATTAAAGGTACTTACCAAGCAACTTGAAGAGTCAAATAAAGTATTTGAAAAACACCCCAATTTTAGGCCTGCCTCTGAAGCAGGAGGCAATCAAACTGCTAATGGACTATCAATAGTATTACCTACTGCATATGCCTCAGAGGTTGATCCGTATGATAGTTATCTTCCTAAGAATTATGGTCAAATGGCAGCAGGTGCAGGATCATTCAGTATGTCAGGTTCGCCAACAGCGTTTGGATTAGGAGGTCGAGCATTGGGAACAGGAGGACTTAAAGTTCAAGAAGAATTTTTAGCATCTGAAAAAAAGTCTCTCATAAAAGAAATTCAACAAAATGAATTATCAATATATGGTAATACCATTACATTTTCTGAAGCAGAGGCTAAATTTAATTCAGGTAGTATTCCAGATTTAAATATTGATTTACAAAAAAGACTTAATGCATATTTTGAAGGAGAAAAATTAGTTATACAAAGATTAAGTGGAGGAGGATTTGCTACAAATGTAGTAGAAGATAAAACTATTCTAGCAGGTCTAAAGCAATATACTCCTGAAACATACGCATTAGAACAACACCGAGAAATAGTTAAAGAGCAAGTGAAAGCAATAACAGACAAAAAGGAAACTGAATTAAAAATAGAAGCAGATTCATTACATATTAGTGTTGATGAACTTAAAAGAAGAAGGAATTTATCAAAAACATCTACATACGTTCCAGGTATAGGAAATGTAGATAAAGGACAAGTTGATAAAATTAAAGAATCAAGACAGATCAGATCGTCATTATTACAAGGAGATCTATCTTCATTACCAACAGATACAATGTTTGATAGATTAGTAAAAGATTCATTTTCATCTAGTCATAAAAATTCTGGTCTTTCTCCTTTCTTACGACAAGGTTCATTATCAGGTAAAATATATGATACAGATGAGTTAAACTTGATGTTTGCAGCACGTGATTTTAGTCCATCACGAAAAGCAGCATATGATAAATATGGTGTGGATATAGGAAAGGCAGCAGATAACTATAGCGAAGCAGATGCAGAAAGATTTGGAATGTATCAAGCAACAGGAAATGCTATGAATGGTCAAGTGGGTGGACAACAATATACAAATCTGTTTAGTTCCTTTGGTGGAAGTGCAACGCAAGCATATCAAGTAGATAAGTTGGCAAGTTCTCCTACACTAACAAATTTCCATAATAGAGTGAGAAGAGGAAATTCATTTGTAAACGGAAGAGGAGGACTTATGCTCAATGCTATAAATATAATCAAGGGCGGAAGAATGATCACAAGTTCAGCATTTAGAAGTATGAATACACACATTGCAGAAGCAGAAATAATTCAGAAAGCGGTTCAAATGGGAATAAAATCTGCACCTGGAGGCTGGATGGACATGGTTGCTCAAGTTCCAGAAGTTAATATTGAATCAGAAGATAACATGGCACAGGCATTGTCAGCAATGGGATCATTGGCATTAATAGCAAGCCAGTACATATCAAGAGTTGAAGGAGCAAAAAGTGCAGTAGGATTCACATCATCTACTTTAGAAACATCAAAGTTGTTTGGATTCTCAGGTGCGTCACTGTATCACAATATAATGTTACTGTCAAATACAAAACGTACAAACTTTAGCAATACTGAAATTGCGGAAGAGTCAAAGAACAAGCTAAGCCTTACAAACTCACAGACCTTTGCCATCAGATTCAACTCAACCAGAGGAGATACAGAACTTCAGGATAGATTCCGTTACGTAGACCAACTGGAGGCAATGTCGTCGGGAACGTCACCGCTATGACCATTACGACAGGGTATGATCCAAGAGAACTTTCTCCAAAGGTTATCATCACAGACTATGACGGCTCCACTCAATACACGTACGAGTCTGAAACCATAGCATCAAGCCCGACTCAGAACTTCAAACTGACTGATCTTAGAATTAAAATGGATGGAAATGGAAACTATGGATCGGCAACCCTTGTAATAGCAGACAACGGATCAGCACTTGTAGATGCAACGCTAAGACGAGGATCTCTGATCAAGAGACAATGGGACATTCAGATATACCTGGGCAAGACGGCAGGAACCTTGCAAAGGTGGTTCTATGGAAAGATCGTATCGGCAAACGTGATTCGACCTGGAACCGGACAGCAGGGAATAGCATTGGACTGTGTCGGATGGGGTGTTATACTGAAGGAGAGAATCACAAGGATAGTAAGAAACCAAGACAAGGACGCTGACGGAATA
>Ga0209362_1002627_pt1 | contig 13111 bp, 32 predicted proteins | sample SaaInlV_165m_DNA_FD_184680 | JGI IMG/M metagenome (GOLD analysis project Ga0209362, IMG submission 184680) | Marine microbial communities from expanding oxygen minimum zones in the Saanich Inlet - Saanich Inlet SI037_S3LV_110m_DNA (SPAdes)... | ecosystem: Environmental > Aquatic > Marine >...
GTTCAATGTGAACAATACCCAGAATCCTGTCAAGGAAAAGTAATAAGATCACTTAAAGATATGAAATGGCTATGTGAAAAACACTATTACACTTTAGATCATTTACGAAGTATCGGTGAAAAATAAATAACATTTATCTTTTTTTCGAATAACTTATATAGGGTATACCTTATGGTATATTGTTAGTGTATTACATTAGTAGTACCTCCATGTGAACTCATGGGCTAACATTAGAGGTTCTCCCATAACCTGTAAATATGGGAATTTATCTATGAACTACCATTGTATATGTATAAAAAATAAAATAATTTTTTAAAACTATGCTTGAGCTCTTTGCCAATATAATACTATATTGGAACCTGCTGTAAGTTGAACAGTTACTTTATGTTGTTTTGTTGGAACATAAGGAATGAAGAATGCTGGTGTACCTTGAGCTCCAGATATTGAAGTATCAATATACTTTTTCAAAGCTGCACTGTTGTTCTCATCTTGTACGTATATTCTAACAGAAATAACTTCGTTTGCTCCCATATTGTTTAGGAAAACCCAACCTGCAAAGTGTTTGTCTGCTGTAATATTCCATAATGACTGTTCCGTTCCGTCAGTAGTTACATTACCGTTTGTAAAGGATAATACCATGATATATGTGAAAGATTAGAGTATTTAAGAATATTTTTATCTATCTGGTTTCATTTCAATATGACCATCTGAGTAAACCATACATACTGACTTTACATTTTTATCCCCAATTGTTGATTGCCACCCGATTAGGATAATTGTCTCAAATGGTTGTTCTAATGAATATGGAACAACCTGTGGTCTCTTTTCTGCATTACCTGTTTCCTTTTCACGTTCTGCACGTTTCTCATCATCTAACATCTCAGGTTCTCCGAAAACTGCCAAATATTGTCCAGTTTTCTTTAATCGTCTTTTGAAAAGAATTAGTCTTTGCCATTCTTCAAGTTCTAAATGAAATATTGGAACTACCTCATCATGATATGTCTTGAATGTTAACTCAACGGTATCTCCCTTTGAATTTTTAATACGTGTCTTGACTTCTTCCTTTAGCAAGTCATCAATTTCTTCTATTGGATTTAGAATATCAACATATTTTATTTTGGTCTGATCAACTTCTTTGAACTGTGTCTCCTTTCCATTTGCTGGATCTTTTTCCCAAACTACTCCACCATCAGTATAAGTTATACGCCATATAGCATTCTTTGTTAAATTTCGTGCCAATAAACAATTCATTATAACCCGATTATATAAACTTAATGTGGTCGGTTTTTTAAAAAATAAAAAAAATAAAAAATTATTTTATCAGTTAAAGACTTCTAAATTTCATCGTATTGATATGTCCAAGTCTCATCAGCCAAATTTCCGGGCCCAGCTGTACTTGCAACATTCATTTGTGTGACCAAATAATTTGTAGTCTCACCAATTGCGTTCATCAAACTACCTGCTTCACTAATCGTAATTGATTTAGGTGAGGCAGATGAAAATGAGAATGCATCTGTCTTTGCTGATATACCTGCATGACTTGCTACTATCTCATTACCACTTGTACCAGCAGTTCCAGTTGCTACAACATATCCAGTGTTTGCTCCACTGTTTTTTACTGGCAATTGGTCTCCTACGTAAGTTATGATACCTGTACCAAATCCTGTTGTGTCAGTATAGAATTTTACGTTGTCGATTTGTGTAAAAGTTCCTGCTGTTACTTTCAAGTAAATGCTTTTCCAAAAGGAATTAATAGCAGCTCCTGAAGGTATTGGTATAGGATTTTGGTTATCGATAGTTGCATCATCGGCAGTTTTGAATCTAAGATTTGGTGGGCCTAATGAACTGGTGTCCTGAAATGTTGCAGGAGTTCCATCTACGCCACCGAAGTCGAAGAATACGGCTACTGTTGCTACCATGATAATGATAATATTCGTTAGTATAAAAGCATATTTGAAACTAAAAATATGCGTGATATTGGGTTAAGGAATAAAAAAAAATAAAATTATTTGTTAGTAATATCTAAAGTGCTACTACTCTAAATGTGGTTGTGGTTGGTGCAGTTACAACAATATTTGTTGCATCATGACTTCCTTCAACTACGGATACCCCTGTGGCACTTGAAGTTTGTGGAATAACGATAACCAATAATGGTGATCTTCCTAGACCGTGTGCAATGTTTTGAGCTGATCCTGTTCCAGTAACATTTGCTGGTGATTTATAATAATCAACAGTTCTTCCTTGTACTGCATCATCTGCTAATTTACCTGCTGTTACAGTTAAATCATCTAATTTAGCTCCTACAATTGTTCCGTCTGGTTTTGTTCCACCTACTTTTGGTACTAACGTATCATTTGCGTTTCTAGTATATCTATTAGGCATATTGGTTTTTGTTGTTTAGGCTATTTAAGAATATTTATCGTTCACTAGCAATCTTTAGCCACTTTAACCATCTCTTAATTCTACTTTCTGAAATGTTTCTACTTCCATACTTTGCTTGGATTCTTGCAATATCTTCTTCACTCATCCACTCTGCCATTATTCCATAGTTTGGAGACATTACATTTCCTGCTGTTTTTGAATGTGGTAATCCCAATCCATGTAAAACTTCATGTGTATAAACTTGATCAAGATCGTATGTCTTTCCACCATATCCACTGTTTGGTTCTGGATAATGTTCTGGATCAATATAATGCATATCTAATGATCCACCTGTTGATGTCCAAAAATAGTCTTTATTGACAACACATAGTCCACGAAGTCTGTGTGTAGGATTTGAAATTGGGTAATAATGATACATTAGCGTACTTGATTGTAATTCTTTTTCAGGATCTGTATCAACTGTTCTGAACTCAATTCTTAAATCTGCATATTCCCCTTCTCTTGCTCTGCGAAATTTTAAATTAGTTCTAAGTGATATTCTTCTATATGAATACTCTATTGATTTTAACACTTTTTCATTTGTAATTTCTTCATCCTCGTTTAATACCCTATATGTATAATGCTCTCCGTTGAAAGGTTGAAAAACTCCATATTGTTTATCTTCTTCAATAATTGAATTTATCTCTGTTGAATTTAACTGTGCAGAATTAAATTCTATGATATTACTTTTTCTTGAACTTAGATAAGGTTCATCAACTTCTGCTTTACAGATATGACCTAATCCTTCTGATTCAGGTTTTTTATTGAATACTGATTTTGATCTACCCATATTAGTTCATTACCTTTTCTTTAATACCTTTTAACTCAACAAGAATGTCTGTGACATCTACTATAATGGCATCAATCTTATTTTCTAATTCATTTGAATTTTCAATATTTGCATCTATTACACTTGTAGCTTTTATAATCAATAAAAATAATAGATAATCCTAGTATTTAATTCTTTATTACTAAGACGTATCTGTTTCGCCTTTTGATTTTCTAAAGTGGTACTGAACTACAAGTACAACGATAATTGTCATTGTGCTTAAAATTCCAGCTAGGCTTTCAACACTATCAAGAATAACTCCCAATCTTGTTTCTCCCTCTGGAACCACTTCTTCAAGACCCATAAATAATGTGAATGACCACATTGAAACATATCCAAGTATTATGATAAATGCTAAGATGTTGTTTATGGTTATTCTATCAATTATATCCTTCATTAAATATTGACAAATTACAAAGTATTTAACTATTATCCGACTCGTTTAATAACTCAGAGGTTATATTCTCCAAATTTGTTGTAATATCTGGATGCTCTTTTGCTGTTTGCTCATCAAGTATTTTTGCCATTATTAGTACAGTTTTGTTAAGTCTCCAAATTGACTTTTGTAACACATGAACAGATTTTTCTAATTCTTCCATCTTTTTATTTTCGGTTGCTTTTTTTGCCCAACTCCGTTTCATACTAGCCATGAACATTCCACTTATCACGGCAATGATTACACCAGATATAATCATTGTTATTTCTTCTGTCATGTAGAGATTATATTATTTAAAGGATAAAAACATATTATACACACTCTCCACACAACTCACATTCCTCTCTTACGTTGAATTTATGTTCACATTCCTCATAACCTAAAAATTCAGTTTTTTCTGCAAAACAATCAACACAAACGTACAACCTTGTAGTGCTTATATCACCTACAAATGTTCTTACTCCACCACATTCTGTGCAATGTCCGTTTCCATAGTCTGTCATAATTTGATTTTAAATCATACATATATTAAAATTAATTATCAAAAATACTAATAAACCCTATCTTCTTCAAAATAAACCCAATCATTTAACACCCAACTAATACGCTTAATCAACTCATGTTCCTGTTCAACTTCCATCATAAGTGATTCATCCATTGGATTTTTTTCAACTTTCCACACATCGATACATATTGCATTATGGATTGATTCATGAATTGTTGTGTCTATTATATCATTAAATGATTCATGTCTATGTAGTGAAATCCATACTTGTTTTGTTTGACTATAACAAACCCCTTTTTCCTCAGAATCCTGCATATTGATAATTCTAAAGTCATAAGTCCAATCTGATTCTACAGTATCAAACTCCATATAATTATTATCTAGTGAAGAATAATTAAGTATATTTACTTATAAGGGTACATTACCTACGGTAAATCTTTGGATTACCCTGTGACCCTCAATCATTCTTCTCATAGCCCTTCTTATTCCACCCTCATCAATACTAGGAAATTCTTTGTAAATATCTGACATTACACAATTTGGATTATCCCTAACAAAAATAACAATTGAATCTTGTATTGGTGTTACAGATTTATTATTTCTTACATGTTCTTCAGGTGCTTCTTTTACATATTGTTTATTACGTCTTATTGTTTTAGATATGTCCATTCACCTTATTATTATATGCATTAATACTGATAGTTGCAGTTCCAATCGGCATACCAATAACTTGGTTTTTAGTATCTCCATATCCACTTACACCCTCCGTCATAAATTCACAGAAAGTTCCTGTATTTGCTAGATGGATATCTCTCTGCCAAATCTTACCTGTTTTATGATCCATATCAATTACGTTTTCTGCTTTATAGAATTTTTGATGTAAGTGTCCACAGAAAAATATATCACAATAATTATTTTGTTTCATTTGTTTTAACATTGTTTCTGGTTGTCCACCTCCAGATCCATGCATTGCCATTATACTCCATTGTCCTAGAATTTTTCCCTTATGTCTAATATCCAATGAAATGTATGACTTTGCTCCTAAAAAGTCAAATCCGTTAGGAAAACAGAAATTATTTTCAAGATAAGTCTTTGTAAGTTCTCTTATTTTGTACTCGTGATTTCCATGCATCAACCCGAAAACTTTTGGATTTTCTCCTTTCTTCTCTACAAATTTTGTTCTTTCGATTGTATCAAAGTTTTCAGTTTTTATATTATAGACATTCTGTTTAAACTTGATCTTTTCACATCTTGTCAGATGTTCGTCAATTAGTGGTTGTGATAAATCTTGCCATCTTTGTCTTTGTGCATCTATATCATGAAGTACAACTGCATCTGGATTATATCGTTTATCATAAATGTTAATTGCATCTAGTTGATCTCCCATAAACAATGTATATCTATTGTCATCTTTTGCTATATCTTTGATTCTCTCTTTATATGCATCTTCTATAAATCCAACATGTCCAGTATGAATATCTCCAAGTGGTTCAATGTGAATTGTGTCATCTTTTTTTTGTAAGTTTATGATCACTTTTTTACTAAACATATGCTCAATTAACTTAATTAATTGATATTATTTAAACTTTACAGTAAGTATAGGCTCAAATGGATATTTAATAAAGACTTATGCTACTATAAGTTTTTTTGGTGTCACACATTTTTCACAGAAAGGTTTTATGTTGACATCCTCATATATCTCATTGCATTTCAAACAAACTTCATAATCATATTCCATGTATTATATAACGTTGTCGTTCCTTATTAATATAATGGATAAATTATAAATCCAGACCAAATGAATCTGTAATTTGTAAAAATTTCTGATATTCTTGTAAATATATTCTACCTTTATCAGTTATAACAAAAGTATTTCTTCCGTCATATTCTATTTTATTGATTAAACCACTTCCAGTTAATTTTGATATGAATTTTCCAAGTCTTGTATATGAAAGATTGCTAGTTTGCATTAACCTTGTAACTGGAATTCCATCCATTCCAACTTCTTTCGTTGCCGATAAAATGGACTCAACTATTTGTTGGTTATTCCTATACTTCATGCCTACCATAGATAATGCCGACTTATAAAGTTTATTAAAAAAAAGAAAAAAATCTCTGACTAAAAGTCAGGATCTGATTCAAATGCTAAGCACCAATATGGATTTCCACTTTTTTGGCTTTCCCTCTTAACTGCTTTTACTGGGCCTAATCTGGCTCCACTGTTCAAACCTTCAATTGCATTTGGAATTCTTTCAATCTGTTGATAGATCGTAGGTGTTACAAAGAAATTATCTATTGGTATTTTACCTTCTTCTTTGTATTCCAATTCAATTGGTGTTTCCACCTTGATTGTATAATAGTCAGTTTTTCCATCTTCACCAATCTGGTCGGCTCTTGTATATTGTGATGGAGATCCTCTATTATGTTGGCATCCTGTAATATAGAATTCTTTATTGCCAGAAGCTAATTTTGCAATACCAAGAGATTTAGATTTCTCTACTGTTGGTGCATTTGCTGGATTTATTGTTTTTACGTTTTCACTCATTTTTGTTCATTCACCTCCTTTGGAAGTATGATATACGATATAATAAGTAATATTTAATTGTTTTGTATTTTTCCACATTGGGTACACCAACGTAACTCATATCTTGAATCATCTATAGTATTGACATTTAAAGAAGCTACACGCGTTGCATTACAAAATCTACAAAATTTTCCCATATGTATATCATATATTTACTATTATTTAATTCTATTTTATAACGTTATATGTTTAACTAAATCTTGTAATGTCTGGATTAAAACCACATTCTGGACATGGATAAGAAGTTATCATTTGTTGACATCGTTTACATCTCTTAGTTTTATTCAACCAGTTGATCCAAGACATATCATCAATAATGATTTGTTATATATTAAGTTTACATATTATATTTTTTACACACCCTGCAATAATCATGTTCTTTCTTTGTAAGTATTATTCCACATTGATTGCATTTTTTATTCACCATTCGCAATTAACCATCTTTCAAGTTTTTTCATTAACATTATATCTGCTGGAGAGCAAAACTCATTATTTTTAAAATTGTCAAATCCGTGGTAAAACCAATTATACATTCTTTTCACATTGACTACATCCAAAGATAATTCATTAGACATTATAGTATTTTATTTAAAAACTATGTATTATTTAAACCTAACTCTACTGGTAATTCATACCAATTCTTTTCCAACAACATTGCAACTAGAGAATATCCTGCATTATCTGCCCAAGTTTCCATAAGTCCTTCTTCTCCGAGATCTTTACCTTTTATTATTCCTTCTTCAAGTCTGCATATCTTATCCCAATCTCTCATGAAGATTCCTTGCTGTCCAAACTTTAGAATATTATTTTTTCCATACTTGTGATTTTTTGATATGATCATAAGTTTCATAGCATCACACATTATTTCTGTAGCTTCTTGAAAATTTGTTGGTTTATTCTTTTTTGATGTTTTTCTCCAATCAACCTCTGCTATTTTTAATGCAGTTGGAAAATCCTTACAGTCAACTATCAATATATTATCGACAACATATCATTATAAAAACCTAACCCAATAGTTTCTTACAAAGTCCGATCATTGCCCTAACCTCTATGAATCGTTTGTTGATATTAAGATTATCATCATATTCTGAAATTCCTTTAAGTTCTTCATACAATTCTTTCTTTATTTCAAATACAAATTCCCTTTCTCCTTTAGAAATTAAATTTTTTATTATCATATTATTTCAAAAAAAATGGTATAACCACTTAGGAATAAATCTCCTTAAGTGGTTTATGGCGTTCACAAAATAATTTGTTTTTGTAAAATCTGCCACCATCTATAATTTGCGTGTCATCTATGCTCTCCAGCATAGAGCCACAGGTATCACATTGCATGATACTCTAGAGTTTATAGTTTTAGTATTTAAGTCTTATGGTTTTCAACTTTTAGACCTTTTTTATGAATTTTTTACTCAAATGTGTTGGATGATCATAACATTCCATACATTCTAATTTATTTGGATGACATTTACATTCACATTTTTCATTATTTTTATATTTATGAATTGATGAAACATGTGTTTCTTTTGATTCCGTATCTCCAATATCACTTACTTGAACCATTCCTGCACGTTCTACTGCATTATCTCTAGCATCTATTATCTCTCTCATTATATCTTCAGTTGATTTTTCCAAATTATCTCCCTTCAGAACAATTTGGGTGTCTATATTGATGTTCATTACAATATACCAACCCACATCCTCTACATTCATTTACAGAAACTGCTTCACAAACAGGACATTTAATATAACTAACCAATTATATTCCACCACTTGTTGTATCTTTAACTGTAATATCTTCCATAGTAAGATTATTTTTTGGTGTTGTATTTTCTGCTATAATTAACAATAACGCAAACTCATACCATTTTTGTTCAAACTGTATTGGATTATATCCGTTATCATTCAAAACTTTTTTTAAGTATTCTCTATCGTATTTCATATTTTTCCCTTCTTCTTACCATTAACTTCGGATTCAGTTGTATATACGGAAAAACCCTGTTCTTTTAGAGATTCTTCTGGGTCATCACTTTTCATAGCCTCTACAATCTTTTTTCGTTCTTTATCCATTGAATATTATAATATGCTTTGTTATTTATCCTTTTCCCACTCGTCAATGGCATCTAATGCTTCGACAATTGTGTATAAATTGAGCAATAGATCGTAGATTGACATTTTTTGATCCTGTGCCAAATCATCAATATATGCCAAACCTTCCCTCATTTCAGGAATTTCACTATTCTCAAGTATGCATTCATCTACCATTTTTTTGAAATGACTTGCTTGTTCTTCCGTTAGATCATCTAGACTGATCATCTTCAGACCTTTGTTTATCCCTACATTCCTCACTACAAAAATAATCTCCACCATAATTTTCTGCTATAGAAATCAATTCTTCTGAGGCTCTTTTTCCACATTTATCGCAGTACATGATGATTTATTTTAAATAATATCATTATTAAGTTTATATATACTCAGTTTTTTAGATATATCGTCATTATACCCACTTATTAGTAAACACCATCTAATTATTTGAAAATTGCTATTTGCATGAAATGACCAAAATGTATTTACAAATTCACGTTTTTCTGTTTCTTTACTATTAATCAAACCTTTAACTTGGTCTAATTTTTTTGGATCTTTACCTTCTGCTCTTTTAGTAATTTCAGATTCTATATATTCTTGTAATTTAAAATCCTCAATATATTTATTTTCTCTATGTATTTTATCCAGTTCTAAATATTTTTTAATTCCATATTCTAAATCATTCTGATAATTGCAACCAAGTTCTTTCATTAATGATAAATCATTTGATATTACTTGTGTTCCATAATTCATACTATCCAATACTGCCATATTCCATGTGGCATAATCTTGTAAATTACATATTGTAAAATGTGATTTTTTTAATAAATATCCATATGATTCAAATGGAATACTTTTAACAATTACATTTGGTATTTGTTCAAGTTCTTTATTTTCCTTCATATTCTGTTCATCTGTAAACCATAATACAGAATCATTTCTATCCAATTTTTTAAATATTTTTAAAACCTGTTTCCATCCTGTTGTATTATTTAGTCTATGATTGAACAGAATAATTTTTTTATCTGGTAATTCAATTGGTTTTTCTCCATAATTTGTAGGTAATGGATGAAAATAACCACAATCATATTCATTATATGGTAATCTATACTCAGTTCTTGTTTCTTCAAGTAATGATCTTGCATATTCATTATGGAAAAGTGATATATCTCCACTGTCTATTCCTTCAACTTCTCTTATAATAAATCCACCCAAGTCAGTTCCAAACTTTTCATTCTTTATAGAATCTATCCAATGGAAATAATTTACTATTATTGGTTTTTCTCTACGCTGATTTTCAAAGAATACTCTTAAATTTGCAGTTACTTCTGGTTGCATATTTAGAACCACATCAATATCTACCCCATAAGGTAGGGCTTTCGCCAATATGTTTCTGTTAAAATGATATCTATTTTGATGAATACTTGTAGAATAATCATATTCTATACATTCTATTTCATGTTCATTATCAAAAAATACTCTGTCAAATTTTTTTGGAGTGAGTATTGTAAATCTCCAATCAGTTGGCAATGATTGAATTAATTGTTTCGTATATAGAAAACCTGAATCTTTTTCCCATAAAAATTTCTTACTAATCTTATCAACTACAAGTGGATTCATGTAAATTAATACACGTATATTCATCTATTATCGCCATGACCCATTATCTTTCCACTTGACTTTCTTTTCATTAGTTTTTCTGTGTTTATTGATTCGACTTCTTCCCACGTTGATCCCATCTCTTGAATGAATCGGCTTGTATACCAATGAATATCCCCTAATTCTTTTAGCATATCCTGTCTTACATCGTCATAATTTGATAATATATATCGTAATCCAAGTTCATCTATATCCTCTTTTGCTTGTTCTCCATAATCCCCACGCCTTACGCGTTTGAATATTCCACTTATCTCTCCACTTTCTTCCGTCATTCCGTCTACATAGAATTGTAGATTGCAGTTTGATATGTCAGTTGATTTTACAAAATCTTGATAATCCATTATTACAACTAACTATATTGATTATAAAAACCTATTTCAAATAATATAGTTTCTTTCCCTGTTGATTATACATAAAATTGAGTATGCCCTCTTTTACTGCTGATACCAATATTGCTCTTATCTCATCTTCCGTCATTTTTCCAAACTTGCCAAGAATGACTCTATGTGTTTCTTTCTAGTTTCTACTATATGTTTCCAATCATAACCACCAGACATATTGGGTTTAAGTGACCCTAGATTTTTTAAAGTTTTTTTTGCATCTTTAATATGCTGTAACCTTGATTCTTCCTCATTCATTTTCTTCAACCTCATGTGTTTTCTCATGTTTTAAAATATCTACCATTACTTGTGTTTGACCTTCTATATTCCAACCACAAATTTTACACGTATAATTCATTATTAATTTGTAGTTATTCAACTATTTGTACTTATCGTCTTACCTCAAGCATTGCTCTTGCACCACTTGCTTTGATTTTGCCTTTGGTATTTCCGAACTTGCAAGTCACACGAACTGGTTTTCCATCTTTGTCATAAAGATCCAATGTCCACTCACGCGTTGTCTTTGAAGTTTTTGTTGTAAAGTCAGTAACCTCTATTGGCTCACAAATACAATCTTCATTTTTGTGATCACAACCCTTGATCAAGTTTCCACGGCAGTAATGCATTGATTCTGCTAATTCTAATTCATTATGAGGATTCATGTAATTCCCTCCTTTTCAACATTGCATTACGTTCTAATATTGCCATTCTGTCATATCTCCATTGGAATCTTGCAGAAGTAACAGCACGGTATAATCTTTCCCTGACTTCCATTTCTTTTGGAAATTTTATTATTCCAGAATTTACAAGTTCTACCTGTTCCTTTCTAGACATCTTTTTCCAAATTTGTGGAGTTAACCAGCACGTATCTGCTTCTGCACGTTTAATTCTAAGTTTGGTTTCCTCTTTCTCTTTTAGAAGATCCAGCCCTTTCTGATATAGATCTTTGAGATCAGTCATCTTGTTCAACTCTCCCTAATTTTTTGAGTATTTTGTCTATGTTATTGACTTCATCTTCTAAGAAATCTTGTTTCATAGTAGGATTTTTTATACCTATACATGTATTAACACATTTCTTAATCATATCCAACTCTGCCGACATATACTCAAGTTTTGTACGAATATATGTTATATCATAAACCGATATTGGTTTTCCTTGAAGTGTGTTTGACTGCATACTGATTATTCTATCAAGTACGGATTTCATTCTTCAACCTCCTTTGGCTTCAATCTATCCTCAATCACATTATAATAATTCTTCTCCTTTGGCTTGAACTCATTGTAGATTTTTTCACATACCTCAATTGCATTGCCTAATTCCTGCGTGACTTCATCGTCTACATTATCAGGCAAAACATTGTTTACCGTGTATAGATGATCCAATGCTCTGTCTATTAATTCAAAAACTGAGACAGTCAATATTGATCCTCCTGACTAAAATATCCTACGCCATGTTTGTCTAGCGTAGTTTTTCTTGTACCACATTTGATACAATGTTTTCCTTGAACTTGATGATCTTCAAGTCCGTAACAACTTATTTGTTTCATATATTATCTATGGTATAGACCTTTAATAAACTTACCTAACAACCATGTTTATGCATACAACCGTCACAAAAATCCCAATCACATTTTGGACACTGATCCACATCCTGTGGCTTGTATCCCATAAGGCACTTGTCACAACTCTTACCGTTCATAATATTATTAAAAAAATACTAGAATATAACTTAGTTGATTATCTGATATTAATTAATTTCCCATTCATCTCTAGTTATTTTAAACATTTTAATATTAGGGTCAAAATATAAAAGTTCACTTTTTTCCCCTTCAGGATTAATATATTTTTTTAATTCTGAATGATGATCATCGCAAGAAGCAATTACAGTAACATAAGTTGCTGTAAAAGTTTTTGGTGAATCAGATGATCTAACTCTAGCAGTAGATTTTCTACCACAAAAAGAGCAAGGACAATTTTTTACAAATTCTGATACTTTAAGGTCATATTCAATTTCTTCATTAGTAAAACCAATTTTTCCGTTCATGATAAATTATAAGAGATGCTATGATATAAACCAATTGATTTTTACTAGAAAGTGTGGTTGTGTTGCATGGTTTACATTATTCTTAAACTTTAACCTTTTGTTTATCCATACTATCTCAAAGTCTTTGATCTTATGAAACCAATCCTGATCCGTTTTGCTTGGCAGAAG
>Ga0209362_1002630_pt1 | contig 13110 bp, 7 predicted proteins | sample SaaInlV_165m_DNA_FD_184680 | JGI IMG/M metagenome (GOLD analysis project Ga0209362, IMG submission 184680) | Marine microbial communities from expanding oxygen minimum zones in the Saanich Inlet - Saanich Inlet SI037_S3LV_110m_DNA (SPAdes)... | ecosystem: Environmental > Aquatic > Marine >...
AATGGAAATCAATGATATTAAATGGGTTTCATTACAAAATTGTTATGGATTAATAAAATCGCACTTTGTTGAGAAAAAAAAAATAATTACATCCATATTTTACTACTTAATGGTATTATTTGAGTCCGACCCCCATATTAAAATAGAAAATGATACTGTCGAAACGATAAATTCTATAAGTAATATGTCTCAAAAATGTTATCGACCATTAAAACAAATATATATACATAAACGACGATTTCCGAAATAAAATAAATAAATAAATAAATAAAATAAATAAATAAATTAATAAATTAATAAATAAATAAATAAATAAATTTATTTATTTTATTTATTGTGATGTCGAAATGTAAATGAATATCTTGGATTTTTTATCTTTTTTTGAATTGGAATTTCGTGTGTAAATTCTTTTTGAAAATCACCCTCCATACTAATATAATGATATGATTTTGTGGGGATATCGATAATAATTTTTTTTGTTTTTTTGTCTCTAATTCTAAAAGTTCGAGGTTGACCATATGATAATGCTACAACACCAATTGAACGATCTAATCCATTTTCATCATCGGTATGTGCACTAATATACTCTTCTCCAGTTTCATAATAATTTACTAAAATACCATTAAAGTTACTTTTAAATATATTATTAGTGTGTTCAATCAGATTTGTTAAAGATTCTGTTAATTTTTGTGATTTACATAATTTACCTGAATAATAATATCCAATTGATGTATCTGAAAAGAACCCAATAGAACGTCTTTGATGAACTGTTTTACCATAAACAGTAATTTCTGGATGTTTTAAAAGTTTATTTTGAACTTCTTCAATACATTTTTCAAGAAGTTCATTTTCATTAAATTTTGTTTCAACAAGTCTAGATTTTTTGGTATCAAGTAATACTTCACTCATTTGTATTACTTACTTTTATACTCTATAAATTCAATTTTATATTGTTGTTTTTACAAAAAGCGGATATAAAGATACACATACTAATGTAGTAATATTATGTTAAACGCTTTAATATACGTAGGGTGTTTAAAATCGTATAAATTATGTATTGAAAATCATAAAAATAATATTATAAATCCTAATAATTGTGATATATTTATAGTTACTTCAAACACTAATTGTAATGGACATATTAAACGCCCTTGTACATATACCGAACACGATATCGATTTATATATGGAAGATATTCTTATAACATTTAGGAAACATTATGGTGATAAATTAAAATCTATCAAAATGTTTGATGAAATAAACGGTAAAATATATACAATGCGTACATTAAATTTACAATATAAATTGTATGCCGCGTTTGAAATAATAACCCAATATGAAAAAGTCACGAATGTAAAATATGATAATATTATTTATTTGCGTCCCGATGCAAATAACATACCTAAAATAGAGTTAAAACTAATTGAAAATAAAATAAAAGATAATACGATTATTTCTAATATTTCACCACATGAACCTAATCAAATATTTCCAATAATTAGTGATCATTTTGCATTTGGTAATAGACAATCAATGGAAATATATTGTAATCGTGGTAAAGATATTAAAGTTCCTTTTGGTTCATCTTATATTGATGGAATGAAAATTTATACTCGAGAAGGAATATCAAACGAAATTGGTTTCGATTGTGGTGAAATTAATTGTTATAGAAAAGATGGATTTATAGGTAATAAAAATGATAAATTATATATTGATGGTTATTATCCATTATATAATGATTTAATTGATATGGGTTTTGGAGATATGTCGTATAATTCGGAAATATTATTAGGATATCATCTATATAAAAATAATATTAAAATTTTATATATAAATTTTACAGCATCTTGTAATGAATCGTATAATTTATTAAATGAAAATCATATCATCGGATATTATGATTCTGCAAATCAATGTAAAAGAAATTGGTATACTATAAATTATGGTGGCAATAATTATTCAGTATATGATATTAAGAAGGATATATATAGAGAAAGATATGTTCCATATAGTGGTAAACCAGTCTATAAAGAATTAATATTATTACATTTTTCTACAATATAATTTGAATAAATGCACTGATTGATGTTTGATTGGTGTTTGATTGGTGTTTGATTATATATATAACCTTAAAATGTTTTTCTTATTAAAGTAATATATTAACAAACTTATAGATACCACCAGAATAAATACTTTTTCTTTATTTCCAATTGTATAATTATTATTTGTTTGATAATTTTTTGAAATTTCACTTATAAATTTATCATAACTTATTCTTTTCTTACCTAAACTATCATTTGCCATATTATGTATTGTAACCAACCATCTTGATAAAGATTCTTTACTATCTAGATGTCTATCAATTGGATAATTAGAAGAATGTTGAGCAAAATGAACTTTACATGTATCGCAAGGTAATACGTTTCCGATAGTATGAAAAAATTGCTTATATAACATTTTATCTTCATTTGTCGGATAATCTGGATATGCTAATGTTATACTATGTAAAAAAAACCACCCATGCGGACCCCATATTTCTGGATTCATATTGATATATAAATAGATTATAATTTTATTTATTTATTTATATTTATTTGTTATTTATTTTTGTTATTTATTTTTGTTATTTATTTTTGTTATTTATTTATATTTATTTTTGTTATTTATTCTTGTTATTTATTTTTTGTTATTTGTTATACTCTAATTATATCCATTTCGCTCCCTAATGAAATTATTGTATTTACTACTTTATTAATCCGCTTATTTTTGGTATTTTTATCACTCATATCAGTTTCGAGTAATACATATGGTTTTTCTACTTTATTACAATACCATCTTAAACTACCATATATAACTTCTGACTCATTTGTTTTATGGTACATTGGATTAACTCTTCCAACTATTAATCCAAATTTTTTACTATTATCGGATTTTCCTAATATAACCATATCTCCTTTATTATTTATATTACTATAATATTTATCCCTAGCATCATGAAGGTCAAGAACAACATCTGATTCTTTTACCAATCGTGATACTAATATTGATAATGGATGTTTATCTGGATATGTTCTATTTAAATCTATATATCTATTTAATACTGTTTTAGTAAAACGATTATTATGTTTACAACCATACATATTTAAACATGGAATTATTATAATCTTTCCATTTTCTATTATTATTTCTTTTTTATTTATCATCTCTATAATTTTTTTTGTTCCATAATAACCAGTTTTTTCGTCGCCGTGTGTTCCTGCTATAATTAAAAGTGTTTCATTATTTTTATTTTCAGTGTTTTTATTTTCAGTGTTTTCATTGTTTTTGTTTTTATTTTTATTGTTTTCCCCATAAAATGTATATATTTCTGGTTTAATATAATACGAAAAATCGATAATTATTAATAATATTAACAATATTAGGATACATAAATATAAAATAAATATTGAATTATATTCCATTAATTTATACATAGAAAACAATTCATATAACAATGTTTATACTTAAAGATTTTACAACTATATAAACATTATGGAAAGAGCTGCATCTTTATTAAATAGAGTTACACAAGTAGGATACAAAAATGAAATGAAAGATGAAATAGAGAATATTTGTGAACTATTAAAACTAGATAAGGATTTTAAATACGGATGTCCAAAATCAATCGGAATTGCTCATATTTATCATACTATGGCAATGGTTTGTCTGGATAAAATGTTTCGACAAAAATTTTTAAATTGGGATATTTCTGATTCTATGGATATGAGAGGTCTTACGATTGAAGACAACGTGATTGATTTCGCTAAAAAAACTTTGATATATTCCAATTATGAATTAAAATATGTAGAATTTATGGCACATATATATCGTTTTGCAGATGAAACGGAAAAATCGACCAAAATGTATGAAATGTTGTATAATAAAAATCCGGATGTTTCACTCGCATCAAAATTGGGTGAAAGTTATCGAGATAAGAATAATACTGAAAAAAGTATTTACTATTATAAAAAAAGTATAGAACAACATTCATCGGTTGCGGGTTTACTTGTTCCCCGATTTTATGATAATTATGACGAAATACTAAAATGGAGAGAGAATTTTTATAATAATGTGAATGCATTAATTGAAAAGGATTTGGTTATCAAACACGTTATACCTCTTAAAGTTGGTTTTGAATTATCTTATACAGGACATAATAATAGTGAAATGTTATCTAAACTTGGTAGAGTTTATTCCGATAAATTTCCGGTATTGAATTATACTGCGGAACACTGTAAACCTGAAAATTTAAGAATAGGTTATAAACGTTCTGTTGAAAGAATTAAAGTTGGATTTATATCTACTAATTTCTTTAATCATTCTGTATCACGTGACCGTATGGGTGTTATAAGAAATCTTCCACGAAATATATTTGATGTTTATACCTATTTTTATACAAATCCTATCGATGAGTTTGGGCAATTTATATGGGATTGCACAAATCATCGTTTATTAGATTCTACTCTAGTCAATCAACGTCAAATTATAGAAGATGATAAATTAGATGTTCTAGTATATTGTGATATTGGAATGGATAATAGAACATATTTCCTCGCTTACTCTAGATTAGCACCAGTGCAAATAACAACTTGGGGACATTCCGATACATCTGGAATACCTACAATTGATTACTATTTCTCAAGTAATCTTTATGATACAGAGAATGCTTACCAAAATTATTCTGAAAAGTTGATTAGAATGGAAGGATTGTGTACGTATTATTATAAACCTCAGTATAATGATTCATACAAAAAGGAAATTGTTCCCAAAGACATAATGGCACGATATGGTGTTGATATAGAAGGTAAAAATGTGTACATATGTCCTCAGAATTTAATGAAATTGATGCATCCTGATAATATGCGAATGATGAACAAAATCTTAATCGGTGACAAAAAAGGTATTATTATAATTATCAATAATCACGATATGTACGCAAAAACAAGTATGGAAATAATGCAAAGAAAATACCCCAGTATCGCTGATAGAGTTCATATGATCCGAAGAGATAATCATTTGGCATTTACCGAAGTATTACGTTCTGCCGATGTTGTATTAGATACGTATCCATTTGGAGGGTGTAATTCTAGTTTAGAATGTTTTTCATATGGAGTGGGTGTAATTACTTTGCCATCAAAGATGTTATATGGTAGATTTACAATAGGTTTCTACAAAAGAATGGGCATAATGGATTTAGTAGCAGAAACGGAAGGACAATATATACAATTAGTCAGAAGAGCAATATATGATAAAGATTGGTATAAATCTGTCCAAAGAAGAATTCTCGAAAAATCTAATTTATTATTCGAAGATGAAACAAGTGTTATAGAATGGAAGAATGAATTATTAAATGTTACATCCGATATACTTACAATAGAGAACAAACCGTCATATGATTATTCTCTTGATATTTCAAAAATTAGAAATGGTGTTGATAACCAGGAGATTCCAAATAAATTCCATTTTGTATTCTTCGGCGAGACTGAATTCAATTATATTCATTATTTATCTATCAGAAGTACTTACTCGAGAAATTTTGTGGATTGTAAACCTCCGAAGATTTATTTATACTATAATCGTATTCCATTTGATAGCAAATATTGGAATATGGCAACATCAATGGTTACAATGGTTAAAGTTGATATTCCCAGCGAAATATACGGTAATAAATTAGAAAAATTTGCACACAAAGCGGATATTGTTCGTCTTACAAAATTAATTGAACATGGTGGTGTATATTTGGATATAGATGTTATATGTCTTCAAAATATGACCTCTATTCGTGAAAAGGGTGTATTATCAATGGGTACTCAAGCGTCAGGAACCCAATATGAAGGTTTATGTAATGCGGTTATTGTAGCACCACCGCAAAATGAATTCTTGAAATTATGGCTTTCAAGTTATTGTACGTTTGATAATAATCAATGGGACTATCATTCGGTTCATCTTCCACTTAAATTATCGCGTGTTTATCCTAATGCTGTTTCTATATTGCCGCAATCGGCGTTTTTCCCAATTTCTTGGTGGGATGCGAATGAAGTATTTGAAAAAAATAGAAACCTCGTCGAAGAGGGTTCATTTTGTATTCATTTGTGGGAAACACATTGGAATCGTTTTGGTATTGATAAAATAGATAGAGATTATGTAATGCAAAATAACAATACATTTACAAATATGGTAAAAGATATTATTCCAGAGAATGATGAACACGAGAAAGAAATTATGAAAAAAAATAAATTGGAATTAGAAAATAAACAACGACTACAATGGGAACAACGGGAACAACGTGAACAACAAGAACAACAACAAGAACAACAACAAGAACAACAACAACAAGAACAACAACGACAACGGGAACAACGACAACAAGAACAACAAGAACAACAACGACAACGGGAACAACAACGACAACGGGAACAACAACAAGAACAAGTAAATCCTCGTATTAATAGTAGCATAAATAACAGTAATGATACAAATACAGTAAGAAAACTTGTAGATAATATTGAACAAATTAATAGAAATTTAGATGAGATGACTTTTTCATCAAAATATGAAGTTATTGTTATAGGTGAACTTGATAAATTAAGTAGACGGATGGATGATTCGATATATAAACGTTTTATGTTTTTCAATAAACATATTAAAAATGTGCGTGTAGTTGGAAAAGGAACACCTAATTTCCAAGTTGGTATGACTGTTTCGCAACTAATCGATGAATTTTCTACTACTGGAAATCCAATTATATATAATATGGTTCCATTAGCAACAGCACAAGGTGGTGTAGAAGCGGATTTATTAGTATCAGGACAGATTAGTGCTTCAGTAATAAAGATTATTGAAATAGAGGATTTACATAATTTAAATAGATTATATGAATTAATTACAACAAATAACATTGATTATGTTTTCCACAAAGGTATGTGTCAACAACTTCGGACATTAATGAGTAAATTCAAAGGAAAAGGACCTCGTTTTATTTACTATCCCCATTATACGTCACGTGAAGATTTCAATGTTTTCCCTATAAAAAAAGAGTATGATGTTTTAATTTATGGTAATCTAAGTCCGTGGTATCCCCTTAGACAACGTGTTGCGAAACTTTTATTAAATAAGCAGAATGACTTTGGTTTGACAGTTTGTCATATTCAACACCCAGGATATGGTGATGATGGTGTATTTGGTCACGATATACGCGGTAAAAAATTATCAGAACATATTGGGAAAAGTTGGTTAACACTTGTAACACCTAGTATGTTTGAATATTTCTTGAAAAAATATGGGGAAGTTGCAATGAGTTCCAGTATCATAATAGGTAAATTACCACAATCTTGTATTACTAAATATGAAGGTAACTATATTGAATTAAATGAGGATATGTCTGATTATCAATTAATAGAAACTATTAAATATAAATTGTCAAATAAATTTGATTTACAATGTCTCTCTATGAAATCAAAGGCGATTGCCCTTGAAAACTATAGTCTTGAAAAGGGTGCTGAAAATTTATGTAATCTAATAACTGAAATTACTGAATATCATAATTCAACAGAATATTCAACCATAAATGCTGTATATAGTTCATTAAATAAAGCAGTACAAAATATAAAATCGAATGATGAAGATATTAAAAATAATGCAATAAAATTCTTGATGAAGACTGACTTACCTAATGGTTATGATATTAAAAATGCGTTTACCAGAGTTAGGACACAACTCAACTTCAAATATATTAAAAATTTAACACCATCTGATGAACGTGGTAAAATAGTATTATTTACACAATATTATCAGAGTGAAAATAATGAACGCCAGGTCGAAATAGACCAATGTTTGATAAATAATATTAGAAATAAAAATTTCCATAAGATTGTAGTTTTTATAGAGTATGGTTCTACTATTCCTAAGAATATTTTAAGCGTATGTAACGAAGTGAATGGAAATAATGGAATGAATGGAAATAATGGAATGAATGGAAATAATGGAATAAATGAAACGAATGTAATTGATAAATTAGAAAGGGTCTATATTTTTAATAGATTAACATACAAATATGCATTTGATTATGCAAATGATAACTATCTAGGATATGCCTGTGTTCTTGCTAATAGTGATATATATTTCGATGATACTATTTCGTACGCTTCTGAAATTAACAACAAAAACAATGTAATGTTATGTTTAACTCGTTGGGATGTCAAAACTGATGGTTCATCATCGCTTGTTAAAGGTTTGGATAATTCCGGTAGAATAGCGGATGATTCACAAGATTCTTGGATCTTCTATCCACCTTTTAATACGAGTCGTGTGTGTGATGAACAAAATATATTTTTAGCGAATATTCCATTGGGTTATGCTGGTTGTGATGGTAGAATTGCCTGGGTTGCAGAATTATCAGGTGTTGATGTTCTCAATCCCTGTCATACAATAAAATCATATCATTTGCATAATGTTGATTACAGAAAATATGTATCATCCAAACTTCCTAATATAACTCCGCCATACCGATGGATTCAACCTATTAATATCTCTTTTACCAAAACGAATGAATTTATATCTCGAAATTTTGGTGTTGTTGTTGATATGGATGGTCATTCATTTAGAGATGTTATTTTAACATTAAAATCTATTCAGACACAATGTCCAAGTGTTAAAATTATACTTACATCATTATCGGATAATGATAAAAATAATGAAAATTGGAAACATATACAAGATAATCTAGTTAATTGTCCAATAATATCTGATAGTGACCCATATACTGTAGTCAGAGAGTTATTAAATAGCGGGTTAAATTATGTTTATTTGTTAGAAGCTGGAAATATTATAACATCGCGAAATTTCTTTGAATATTACAACAACAATTATAGAATTTCAATACCAAATGGTACATTATCTTGGGTTGGTTTTGGATGTGTTGAAATTCTGGACAGAATATTTAATGGAGAGAAAATAACAGATATTGTAAACAGTGGAGTAGGTATTATATCTAAAGATGGTTCTACAATCTATAAAACTAGTAATAAATTATTATATAAAGACGATAAATTTGTATTTAATGATATTGATGTTGAATTAATAAATATAAATCAAATAAATGAAGAAGATGTTAAAGCGTTAATCACAATACTATATGGTAAATCATCTGGTATATTTAATATTGTAAACAATAGAGCGAAAAAAGTTCGTTTTGATGAGTCAAAAAATATGACGAAAACGGTTGAGTATAATCCACATAGAATAATTAGAAATAAAGATGGGATAAAAACAACTGTTTTATATGATGTAATGTGTCGAGATAATGAATTTACTAAGTATTGGAATGATGTTATATCAATCGCGGCTGATAATTCGGAAGTTATATATGTGGACCGTTCTAACGAATTAAATATTGATGATAAATTAATTAATTGTGATTTGATAAATAGCGACCCGAATACATTTTGTGAGATGGCAAAAAAACATAATATTCGATTATTTGTTAGAAATGTATATAATGGAAAAGGAACGGATATTTTAATGTTGAATCAAAATACCAAAATTGTATTATGTATAAATGATACTAGATATACTGATAATATTGATAATTATATACAATATAATGAAAGAATAACTAAACTTATATGTAAAACAAAACAGATTAAAAACAAAATATCTAAGAAATATCCTTTCTTAAGAAGTAAATTATTATTGATATAGATAAAATAATCAATATAAAGAATAATTATTTTATATAATAAAATGAATTATCCATATGTGGTATACATGACAGATTTTGAAGATGATAAAACTTCATATTATTTAAGAAATGTATTTACAAAGGATAATGTTCTTGAAAAATTAAAAGTTATTACAAATAGTCATATTATAGGTAGTACACACGTAAGACCTTGTACACTAGAAAGCAAAAAACATCGAAATCATATTATGCCGAATGCAATTACTGTTTTATGTACTGATTTATCGTATCAATTACCTGATTATATTTTGGATTGTATGATGTTGGAATGTTCGGTAATATCTATAACGACCGATGATTTTGATGATAAAAGACATCCGTGCGTTATATATATAGATAGAAATGATAGCGAATCAATTATAAATGCGGTTAAGATATTTGTGGAATTGACTCCGGATGCAATTAATTATAAAAAAATGTGTTTAGAAACTGCATCCAAGATTAATGCGACATATAAGGCATCTTGGTTACTTGATGAAATAGATAATGCATGATAATATTTAATTATGAATGGTACTTTTTGCATAGTACATTGCAATAATATTTGATATCAAACGTGGTATTAACAATCATACCTGGTATAAATATTTTATTTTTACATCCATTACAAATGTATGTTGTTTTTGGTGTGCGTTCACGCTTACGTTTATTATTCTCTTTTTTGAGTTTATTTTCCTTAATAGAATACAGTTTTTGTTGCTGAATACAACGTGCAAATACGGCAGATAGAGTGTTTATTGCTTCAACCATCTCCGATTCTTTTACTACAACAGATAGCATTCTGCATTAACTAATATAGTTCAATTTTTTTATATAAAATTTATTTTTAAATAAAAGATTTATTTTTAAATAAATTGTTTTTATCTTATTTAATAATAATAGAATGGTAAAAAAACATAGAACTAAAAATAATGGTTCTTTTCCAATATATCTTATAGGAGGAGGTCCAAGACACGAATTATCACTCACAGAAAAAATAAAATTATTAAAAAAAAACAAGATGGAATGGTTGATATTTAAAGTTTTCATACAAGGCAAAGGACATATAGGTAATACAAAACAATTAAATGAAATGCCAACAAATGATGTAATCAAATTTATAAAAGATAAAAACACAGTCCTCGAAAAACTTGACAAATTAATTAAACCACTAGAAGCATTGGCACAACCAGTACCAGTACCAGTAGCACCAGCACGACCAGCAAAACAACTAAAAGCGGTAGAACGTGTAGTTTCTAATCCATTATTATCTCATGTTAATAGAGGATTGAGTAGTGCAAATGCTCGGAATTTAGGGGCGAGACGTTCAGATAGACACACAAAAGAAACAACTAATGATTTTGAAATTCTAAAAATTTCCGCGGATGAAATTAAAAATAAATTACCTGAAATAATTAAGTATTATAATGATTATAATGAAAAATATAAAAATGAAACTGTATTTCAATTAAAAAAACATCAAAGTACCGGATTACATAATCTGGTTGTTGCAAATAAACCATTTTTAGATAAATTTATTCTAAATTTTGACACATTTTATAAAAAAATTTTTGATAATAATGAATCATTATACAAAAATTATAAACAAGCTTTAGAATTGATGAAGGATGACAAAAATAAAATGAAAGGTGCTCGTATCAAAATTAATATTGAAACAAACGACCTTAAAAACGCAAAAAAAGAATTTAACACATTTAAATATGAAAAGAACATATTAAAACCATATCAAATTTTAAAAGCAAAAACAGACCATGTTACTGCTGAAATAAAAGAAGCAGCACAACAAGGACGAAGACAAATTATTAGACAAGCACAACAATTAGCAGCTAAAAGTGCAAAACAACAACAATTAGCTGCAAAACAACAACAAAAAAAAAAATTAAATACAGAATTTATAAATAAATATAAACCAGTTAAAGATGAAATAATAAAACTTATTGGTTATTATAAACATGCTTTAGAATATACCTTTTTTGGTATTCTACCGAAGGAAGATTCAACAATTGGCAAAATTAACGGAATTATTAAAACTTTAGGAACAATCGGTAAAAGTGCAGAAAAAATTAAAAATAATAAAGACATACCTTTGACAAAACAAGACAAAATAAAAAAAATAAAAGAAATTGAAGAAAAAATTTCAAGTATTGATTTTAAATTAGAACTTGCCAGTATAGATTATCTTATTTTAATAAAAGAAATTGAAAAACATACAAACAATATTATATTAGACACACCATTCGCTAAAACCGTCGGAGAATTACTAACTATAAAACGTCATTTATCAGAAGATTCAGATGAAAGTAAATTACTATTACAAAAAATGTATGGAAATAAATCATTATTCGACAATAAACGAATATATCAAGAAGAATATAATAAGTTAATTGCAGTATTTAATATATTAAAAAATCAGATAAACAATATAAAAGAAAAAATTGGAATTAGAGATGAACCTATATTTGCAAATAAAGCAAGCCAATTGGAATCTTACACAAAAATAAAAGAAAAGCAAACTATTGCAATTAACGAACTCAAACATTTTGAAACAAGCGTACGCACTATTCCTCAATATAAAACGAATATTAAAAATATAAAAGAGTTTATTAAAAAATATAACCAAGCAAAAGACGAAGTAGCGGCAGAAAAAGCGAAAGCACAAGCAGCAGCAGCAGCAGCAAAAGCAGCAAAATTAGCGAGAGAAAAAGAAGAAGCACAAGCAGTAGCAGCACAAGCAGAAGAACAAGCAGCAGCAGCACAAGCAGCAAGAAAAGCGAAAGAACAAGCAGCAGCAGTAGCAGCAGCAGTAGCAGCAAGAAAAGCAGAACAAGAAGCAGCGGCGGCAAAAGCAGAAGCACAAGCAGCAAGAAGAAAAAACCAAACACCTGCAATGTTGTTTGCAAAGTTGCTTGGTCTATCCAAGCAACAATATATGGGAAAATGGCAACGCAACACAGCAGCAGCAAAAGCACAACAAAATCAAAAAGCACAAAGACAAATAGCACAAGTAAAAAGAAAAGGAAAACAAGCAGCACAAGAAGCAGTAGCACAAGTAGCAAGAAGAGCGAAAGTTAAAGAGAATGCGAAAAAAATAGCACAAGCAACAAGATTAGCGAGAGAAAAAGAAGAAGCACAAGCAGCGGCAGCAAAAGCAGAAGCACAAGCAGCAAGAAAAGCAGAAGAACAAGCAGCACAAGTAGCAAGAAGAGAAGCACAAGTAGCAGCGGCAGAAAAAGCGAAAGCACAAGCAGCAGCACAAGCAACAAGAAGAGAAGCACAAGCAACAAGAAAAGCAGAAGAACAAGCAGCAAGAAGAGCTGCGGAAGAACGAGCGG
>Ga0209362_1002636_pt1 | contig 13090 bp, 14 predicted proteins | sample SaaInlV_165m_DNA_FD_184680 | JGI IMG/M metagenome (GOLD analysis project Ga0209362, IMG submission 184680) | Marine microbial communities from expanding oxygen minimum zones in the Saanich Inlet - Saanich Inlet SI037_S3LV_110m_DNA (SPAdes)... | ecosystem: Environmental > Aquatic > Marine >...
CTTGAATCTCTAGTTGAAAAACATTCTAAAATTACTAAAGAACTAAACAGTCTTGATGATAATGGTAGTGCTTTATAATGCAGAGTCTACCATTAATGCAATAAATAATACTGCCAAATATGGGCTAGAAAATTTAAACAAAGTCCATGCTGCTCTTTCTACAGGTTTAACCATTACCCAAATTGATATTCCAATCATTAATGCTCCTGATGCAATTGCAGTCCATAGATATACATCCCCAACCATTTTTTCTCCTGTCTCAGTTGAAATGAAAAATGGAGCAATTGAAAATAATACCATTACCACAGTTGAAATTGCAATAATTCTTGAAGATGTTTTTTCAGATTGTACAACAGTCAACATTGGGACGTTGACTTTTTTGTAATCATCTTTGAAATGTAATGTTAATGCCCAAATATGCATTGGAATCCATATGAATACTAATCCTGCCATTGCAAGTCCCATGGTCCATAAATCTGTCATTGTTACAGCTACCCATCCAATCATTGGAGGTGAACCTCCACATATTCCTCCTAAAATTATGTTGGTTCTAGATCTTCGTTTTAATCCATATGAGTAAACAAGAATATTGTTTAGTAATCCAAATGCAATGAAAGCTGTTGCCCATATGCCTTGTTCTACTGTTGTAGTAAAGGAAATCCCAAATGCTAATCCTAATGAAATTCCTGCTAATGCTAATCCAAAATTTCTTGCTTTAACTGCAGGAAAAATTCTTTTTGAAGGTAGAGGTCTTCCTTTTGTTCTCTCCATTATGGCATCAATATCTCTATCATGATAATTTGTCAAAGTATTAGCTGCTGCAGAGCCCGCGGCAACTGAAAATAACATTAACGTCCAAGTTATTGGAGAAATTTCAATATTGTAAATCTGAGATGCTGTTAATGCTGCCCCAAAAGCAGTAAACACTAGTAAATACCAAATTTTTGGTTTAGTTAGCTCATAATATACTGCAACTCTGGATTCTGATTTTTGTTTCTGCAATTCTAGTCGTTACCTTTTGATGGCATATATGGCATTGCTTTTGTTCGTGATTTCATCTCAATGAATGATTCTGAAGACTGAATTCCTTCAATCCTGCCAATTTTTTCAGAGACCATTTTGTGCATTTGATCTAATGATTTTGAATACATTGTTACCAATATGTCAAATCTACCTGTAACCTCTGCAATTTTTCTTACACCATTTATTTTGAATAATTCTTCTATAACGTGATCGCGTTTTTTTGTATCCATGTTTATCCCAGTTAGAGCTTTAACGTCGTATCCAAGCTCAGCATCATTTACATCAATTGTGAATCTTTCAATTAATTTTCTTTTGACTAATCTCTTGATTCTAGAATATACTACTGATGAATTTACATCAATTTTTTTAGATAAACGTGGGACAGAAATTGAAGCATCATTAGATAATTCTGATAAAATTTGTAAGTCTAAATCGTCTACTTTTGCCATTTAAAACACCTGAGACGTTCTATATTTCTGGATCTTATAAAGTTATTATTGTAAAAATTGCAAAAAATAATCTAAATCTTGCCTTTTTTGTATAACATTTCTGCTAATAGTACTGCACCTTTTGCTGAACCCATTTTCTTGTTATGTGAGAATAGCATGTATTTGAGTCCATGATCAAAGAGTTCTTCTTTTTCAACTCTTCCAATAGTTGTAGTCATTCCATCTCCAACGGTTCTCTCCATTCTTGGTTGAGGTCTAGTTGGATCTTCATGAAATGCATAGTATTTTTCTGGAGCAGATGGTAATCCTTGTACAGATATTTTTTCATTGCATTGATTGTACGTCTCTTTTGCTTTAACAGGATCTATTTCTTCTGAAGTTTCAACAAAAACGGATTCCGTGTGTCCATCTATTACTGGAACTCTAGTACATGTACAACTAATTCTAATATCGGCATCTACTATTTTTCCATCTTTTAATTTTCCTAAAATTTTTCTTGTTTCTAATCTTACTTTTCCTTCCTCTTTTGGAATGTATGGTATAATATTATCAGTAATTCCCATTGCAGACACTCCTGATTTTCCTCCTCCTGAAATTGCTTGCATAGATGTCATCATAACTTTTTTTGCACCATATTTTTCTAATAATGGTTTTAATGTAATAGCTAATCCTGTAGTAGTGCAGTTTGGTAATGGTGCAACCCACCCTTTCCAATTCCTATTTTTCTTTTGAACTTCAAGTAATTCTGTCTGTTCATCATTTATTCCTGGAATTAAAATTGGTACATCATCTTCATATCTATAAGCTGAACTAGTAGAAATGACTGGCAGATCAGCTGCCATTTTAGTTTCAATATCTCTTGCAGCTACGGATTCTACTGCTGAAAAAACTAAATCTAATTTAGATACATCTAGGTCATCAATTTTTTTCACAGTCATTGATTTGACATAATCAGGAATTTCTCCACCTACATCCCATGCAATAATTCCACTTGGATCTTTTATTGCATCTAAATAATTTTTACCAGCAGATCGTTCAGAAGCTGCTATTTGAGTTACTTCAAACCATGGATGATTATGTAAAGATGTGACAAATTCTTGGCCTACTGCACCTGTAACCCCTATGATTGCAACTCTTTTTTTATCCATAATTTGAAAATGATCGGCTTCAATTAATAATCGTTTTCTGAATTACCACAACATACTAAATCCACCAATTTTACTTGGATCTGTGAAAATAAGGACAACTCGTGTTATTGAAACTCATAATCCTGTTGTACATGGAGGCCAATTCTCTGTAAATAATGGAGATCCCGATATTTTGGATTTTAGCTCAAATGTTGGTCCTATCGGAATGCCCCCTTCTGTCAAATCAATATTGAAAAAAAGACTGGATAAAATGATATTTTATCCTGATTTACATTCTACCACTTTGAGTTCTAGCCTCAAAAAATTTATCGGATTACCAAAATCAAATTTAGTTGTTGGAAATGGAGCAATTGAAATAATCTATAATTTTTGTAGCACATTTTTGTCAAAAAAATCGGTTTTGATTCCTATTCCCACTTTTGCAGAATATGAGACTGCAGCAAAACTTTCTGATTGTAAAATTTCTTTTTTTAAAACAATGAATTTATCTGAAAATTTAGATTCATTTATTTCTCAAATTCCAGAAAACGGTTGTATTTTTATTTGTAATCCAAATAATCCTACAGGAATTATTTTATCAAAAAAACAATTAACTAAAATCATTTCTTCTGCCAAACAAAAATCTTGTATTGTATTTGTTGATGAATGTTTTATAGAATTAGTTCCAGAATCAAACCAATCTGTATTAAATTTAATAAATAAATATGATAATCTTTTTGTTTTAAGATCTCTTACCAAATCTTTTGGTTTAGCTGGAATAAGAATTGGATATGCTGTAGCATCAAAACAATTCATTGATATTTTACAAAAAATCAAAATCCCATGGAGTGTAAATGTTCTAGCACAAGAAGCTGGTATTGTTGCAATTAAAAATAAATCCCATCTTATAAAATCAAAATCTATTATTAAAAAAGAATATAATTTTTTAAAAAATAAAATTTCTAATATCCAAGGTTTTGAATGTCTTGATTCTTCAACTAATTTTATTTTAATTAAAATAAAACAAGATTCTACAAAACTACAAAAGAAATTATTAAAACATAAAATTTTGATAAGAGATTGCAAAAATTTTCGTGGTCTAAATAATCATTACATTAGAGTTGCAATTAAATCTCATAAAGATAATCTTAAACTAGTTAATGCGTTGAGGGCAACAATATGAAATCTTTAATGATTCAGGGAACTGCTTCTGGTGTAGGAAAGACTACGCTGGTTGCAGCATTGTGTAGAATTTTTTCTGATAAAGGATACACTGTCGCACCATTCAAGTCACAAAATATGTCAAATTTTGGTTATGCTACGCCTGATTTTGAGATATCTCGTGCTCAAGTAATTCAGGCAATTGGTGCTAGATGTAAAATTGAATCAGATCTAAATCCCATTATGCTAAAACCATTAGGGAATTACTATAGTTCAGTCTATCTTAATGGGAAACGATACAAGAAAATGCATGCTAAAGATTACTATTCTAATTTTGTAAATACCAAAGGTATCAAAGCAGCTACTGATTCTTTATTTAGATTACAAAATAATTATGATTTAGTAATTTTAGAAGGAGCAGGTTCTCCCGCAGAAATAAATTTACAAAAATATGATATTGCCAACATGAAAATTGCTCAAAAAGTAAATGCATCTGTTTTGTTAGTAGCTGATATTGACAAAGGCGGTTCGTTTGCAAGTCTTGCTGGAACCATGGCTCTAATTGAGAAAAGATATCAAAAACTCATCAAGGGATTTGTATTAAACAAATTTCGTGGAGATATTGATGTGTTAAAGCCAGGATTTAGAAAAATTAAACAATTAACAAAAATCCCTGTTTTAGGAACAATTCCAATGTTAAAGATGAATTTACCTGAAGAAGATTCACTAAATGTTAAAGCAAAAGAAATTGCTTGGACTAAAAATAATATTTCAAAAATTGATAAAGAACTTGATAAATTAGCTAAAGTTGTAAAAAATAATTTAGATCTGAAAAAAATAGAGATGTTGATAAAATGATTTTAGAATCTATAGTGATAATTGGGTTTGCGTTAGGATTAGATTTTACATTTGGTGATCCTAAAAATAGATATCATCCTACTGCATGGATTGGAACTCTTATTGCAAAATTAACTCCACTAACGAAAAATGAAAATCCATATTTTGAAAAACTTGGAGGAATTTTTATAATTATTATTCCTATAGTAGTTGTAGTTACATTACTACAAATTTTAGATTTAGGAATTTCAATACTTACAACTGATTGGATTACAATTACTGTTGCATCTATTATTGGAATAATCTTACTGAAAAGCACTATTGCTATTCGAGGAATGGAGCGTTATGCTCTAGCAGTAATGACTTCTTTAGAGAATGAAAATTTGGATTCTGCACGCACTAATCTATCAATGATTGTTAAGAGAAATACTTCGAATTTGGATAAAAATCACGTTATTTCAGGCGTACTTGAGAGTATCAGTGAAAATACTGTTGATGGTATTACTGGACCTCTATTCTATTATGCCATTTTTGGATTACCTGGTGCATTTGTGTATAGAATAATCAATACTGCCGATTCAATGATTGGATACAAATCAGACATGTTCAAAAATATAGGTTGGTTTGCAGCTACTTGTGACACAATTCTAAATTATATTCCATCAAGACTCACTGGATTAATTATGATTATTTCAGCTGCCATTTTACAAAATAATTGGAAAGAATCATACAAGATTATGTTGCGTGATGGTAAAAAAACTGCTAGTCCTAATGCTGGATATCCAATGGCTGCACTTGCAGGAGCACTTGAAACAAAGTTTGAAAAACTTGAGCATTATAGTTTAGGTGACGTGGAAACAACATTAACAAAACAACACGTGTTATCTGCAATTACAATTATGAAATTAACTTCAATTCTTTTCTTTGGAATAGTTACTATTCCAATAATTATTGTTTTATCGTTTGTAGGAGGATGGATTCATGCTTAAAGAAATTGGTGCTGTTTTTTCTTTTCTAACAATTTTCCCTTCATCAAATTCAACTTTGGAAAATATTGCAAAATACATGTATGTTTTTCCTATAGTTGGAATTGTAATTGGACTTTTAATTGGTTCATTTGGTTTTGGATTATCATTCTTTTTAGATCCGTTGTTAGTAAGTCTGTTAGTAGTTTCATCTATTGCAATAATAACAGGAATTCACCATGCAGATGGTTTAGCTGATTTTGCTGATGGTCTTATGGTCAAGGGAAGTAAGGATAAAAAAATTAAAGCAATGAAAGATCTTTCTACTGGTTCTGCAGGAATTGTAGGACTTGTTTTGTATCTTGTAGGATTGATTATCACAATTTCTTTAATGAATGGATTTGATTTGTTTAAGGCAATTTTGATTAGTGAAATTTTAGCAAAATTCTCAATGGTATTGATGGCAAGTTTAGGAAATTCTGCATCTTTAGGCTCAAATTCACCCTTTGTACAAATTATGAAAGATAAGAAAAAACTTGGTGCTGCATTTGTAATCATGCTAATTCCTGTAATTGTAATTGGTGAAACTACAGGATTAGTAATGTTAGGTGTAACTGTAACGTTGACTCTATTTCTTTTAGCCCTATCCACTCGCAGTTTTGGTGGAATTACTGGAGATGTTCTTGGTGCTACAAATGAACTTAGTAGATTAGCTTCATTGATGGTGTTTGTTTCAATATGATTGGAATTGTGATGGCTGGTGGAAAAGGCACTCGTATGAATTTGGATGATGAAAAATTATTACTTGAATTCAAAAAACCTATAATTTTACAAGTTGTTGATTCTTTAAAACATTCTAACTGTTTTTCAAAAATTATTACCGTCACTAGTCCAAATTCACCTAAAACAAAAAAATTATTACAAGAAAATAATATTGAAATTTTTGACACACTTGGAATTGATTATGTCAATGATCTAAATTCAATTCTTAAAACTATTGATGATGATGTTTTAGTTACTTCTGGTGATTTACCATTATTGGATAAAGAAATCATACAGAAAATTGTACATCAATATGATCCTCAAAAAATTTGGACAAGTATTCTTGTAACTAGTAACTTTTTATCTTCTGTTGGAATTGAATCTGAATATTTTGTAAATTTTTCAAATCAAAAATGTCATTATTCTGGAATTTCTTTAGTAAATTCAACTAAAATTACATCACTTGAAAATTTGAATGAAAATTATATTATAATTGATGATAAAAGAATAGCATTTAATCTAAATACAAAACAAGATTACGATTTACTCAGCACTACCTGAGATTTTACCATTTATTTTTGCTTTAGAACCTGTTGGTTCTGAAATAGTGTTTCCACATGAATTGCATGCAATTTGTGTTGATGCATGAGAATAAACTATTTGTAATTCACCACATTCGTCACAGTTAACTTTCTGGAACTTACTTGATGGCTTTGGAATTTCGATATGATCTTTTTTCATGCTGCTACCAACTCAAATTTCTTAATTCTAACGCCTTTTTTATTGTATTTCTTTTTACATACAGTACATGTCATAATAGGAGTAACTTTTTTTGTAACTTTGGCAGGTTTTGCTAATTTAGGGAATTTCTGTCCGCCGTATCCATGTTTACGCTCAGCATGTCGACGTTCACCTCTTGCAGAACCTCTTCTTTTCCCAGCTTTGTAAATGCCGACCTTTTGTTCAGTATGTGTATTACATTTTGCACAATACTTTCTGATCACCTTGGGAATGTTCATATCAACAAAACCTCCTCACCCGTAATTTAAGCATTGAATCTATAATAGGCGCAAAACCCAATTCAAAGGCGTGACATCAAGATTAGCCAATTCGATTATTTCTTTGAATTCTGTAGCAATGGGTGACAAAAAAGCCGATCTAGTTTTAAAAAATTGTAATTTACTGTCTGTCTATACTAGAGAAATCATTCCAAAAACTCAGATTGCAATTATTTCTGATAGAATTGCATACGTTGGTCCAGATGCAACTCATACGATTGGTCCAAAAACAAAAGTTATTGATGTAAAAAATAAATATGTCAGTCCGGGTTTTGCTGATCCTCATTTACATATTGATCAATTTGTATTGCCTTCTGAATTTGCAAAAAAGGCACTTCTCTGTGGAGTTACTTCTCTTTTTTCAGATCCAATTGATGTTGTAAGTGTTGCAGGTAACAAAGGGTTTCAAGAATTTCTTAAACTTGGAGAAAATTTACCAATTAGAATTTTTCAAGTAGTTCCTGGAGGTCTTCCAGTTGATGCAAAGTTTAGTAATAGTAAATCCCTTACACTCTCACAAGAAAAAACTGCAGTTAAACATCCACATGTTCTTGGTTTAGGTGAAGTTTTTTCTTGGACTAAGGTGACACTTCGTGAATCTAAAACAATGAAATCTATTTCATCAATGCTGGAGTGTGATTGTATAATTAATGGACATACTGCAGGTGCCAGTGATAAAAAACTCAATGCATATGTTTCATCAGGTATTCTTTCATGCCACGAACCAATCAATTTTGATCAAGTATTAGAAAGATTACGTCTTGGAATGTGGATAATGATTAGAGAAGGCTCTATCAGACGTGATTTGAATGAAATCATTCCACGTGTTTTATCTCATGGCACGTATCTTAATCGCTTAATGTTTTGTTCTGATGGTCTTGACCCATTAGATATTACAAAATTTGGTCACATTGATCACTGTATTAGGGAATCAATTAGGCATGGTCTAAAACCAATTGATGCTGTTACCATAGCATCAAAGAATAATTTTGATTATTATAATATGGGAAAAGATCTTGGTGGAATTGCACCTGGAAAATTAGCAGATATTCTTATTTTTGATGATTTGAAATCATTCAAACCTACCAAAGTCTTTGTCGGAGGAAAACTTGTTATCTCAAATGGACGTTTTGTAATTCCTATTAAGAAAAAATCAATACCTTCATGGATTAAGAAAACTGTAAAACTAAAAAATTTCTCAAAAAATGATTTTCTAATTAAATCAAAAAAGAAAAATGTACTTGCAAATACCATCTTTATGCAATCTGAAATTATTACCAAGCTTGGTTCATCTGAACTTCAATCCATAAATGGAAATGTTCCTGCTTCTCTCAATTCTGATGTATGGAAAGTTGCTGCCTTTGATAGAATTCATGGAACAAATCGACACTCTATTGGGTTTCTTGAAAATTTTGGAGCAGACATTGGTGCTTTTGCATCCACTTGGAGTTTTCATGAAAATGATTTGATAGTTATTGGTTCTAGTGATTCTGATATGGCAGTTGCATCAAACCATTTAATTAAAAATCAAGGTGGACTTGTAGTGGTAAAATCTGGAAAAATTCTTGCCTCTTTACCTTTGCCTTTTGCAGGAATTGTTTCTACTGATTCCTTTGAGAAAGTTTCTTCAAATTTTGAAAAAATTAATAACATAATTGTAGATTCAGGATGTAAATTTCAAAGACCACATCTGATTCCTTTATTCTTACCTTTCTTGGCTTTACCTTCTGTTAGAATTCTTTCAGGTGGAATTGTTGATGTGAAAAAACGATGTTACATTCAACCGATCAACTAAGTAATGTTAAAAAGGGGGATTCAGGCGATTCAATCTGAATCTAGATGGCATCAATTCAACAAGGACCAAATGGACCTGTTTTAGTTCTCAAAGAGAGTGCACTACAACAAAAAGGTAAAGATGCTCAAGATAATAATATTGCAGCCGCAAAATTAGTTGCTGATTTAGTTAAAAGTAGTCTTGGACCACGTGGTCTTGATAAAATGTTAGTTGATTCCTTAGGTGATGTTACTATAACAAATGATGGAGCAACAATTCTCAAAGAAATTGATGTTCAGCATCCTGCAGCAAAAATGATTGTTGAAATCTCAAAAACTGTAGATAATGAAGTCGGTGACGGTACAACCTCATCTGTTGTTTTTGGAGGAACATTATTGGCAAGAGCACAAGATCTTCTCAAAAAAGATGTACATTCTTCAATAATTGTTGATGGTTTCCAAGCAGCTGCTGACAAAACTCTTGAAATTTACTCTGAATTATCAAAGAAAATTAAACCTGATGATAGAGAATCACTTCTTAAAATTGCCACAACAAGTATGCAATCAAAGTTAATTTCTGAAGATAGTGGTGTTTTATCCAAAATAGTAGTTGATTCAATTTTGAGTATTGCAACAAAGAAAGATGAAGAATATACAGTTGATCTTGAAAACATTAAAGTTGAAAAGAAAACTGGTGGTTCAATTACTGATACACAAATCATTAAAGGAATTGTTTTAGATAAAGAAATTGTTCATAGTGGAATGCCTACAAAAATTGAAAAGGCCAAAATTGCACTAGTTAATTCAGCATTAGAAATTGAAAAAACTGAAATGAGTTCAGAAATTAGAATTACAGATCCTACTCAAATGCAGATGTTCTTAGAAGAAGAAAATAGAATGCTAAAGACAATGGTAGATAAATTACATGATATTGGAACTAATGTTTTGATTTGTCAAAAAGGAATTGATGACATTGCACAACACTTCCTTGCAAAACATGGAATTATGGCAGTACGTCGTGTAAAAGAAAGTGATATGATTAAACTTGCAAAAGCTACTGGTGGACGAGTAATTAGTAACTTAGATGATTTGACTGAACATGATCTAGGTGCAGCAGATTTAGCTCAACAAAAGAAAGTTGAATCTGATAAATGGGTATTCATTGAAGGTTGTAAACATCCACAATCTGTTACAATGTTAATTCGTGGTGGTTCTCAAAGAGTAATCGATGAGGTTGACCGTTCTATTCATGATTCTTTAATGGTAGTAAAAGATGTAATTGAAAAACCAGAAATCGTTGCAGGCGGTGGTGCTCCAGAAGCATTTGCAGCCTCACAACTAAAAGATTGGGCTGATAATTTTGATGGTCGAGAACAACTTGCAATTAAAAAATACGCTGAAGCATTAGAAATTATTCCATTAACTATTGCAGAAAATGCAGGAATGGATCCAATTGATACAATGGCTACTCTAAGAGCAAAACAAAACCAAGGTCAAAAATGGACTGGTATTGATGCTAGAAACACAAAGATTTCTGATATGTTATCTATTGATGTTGTAGAACCAATTGCAGTTAAAGAACAAATTATAAAATCTGCAACAGAAGCAGCATGCATGATTCTAAGAATTGATGATGTGATAGCTACATCTGGCGCCCCTGGTGGCGGCGGTATGCCCCCAATGGGATAATCAAAACTTAAGCATTCAAATTTTCATAAATTATTGTTGTATAATCTTGGTGTAGATTTAGGTGGAACTAAAACAGAAGTTATTCTACTTAATGAACATCAAACTGTTATAGATAGAAAAAGAATTCAAACACCACAACTTGATTATGATGAAATTATTAATTCCATTTCATCTTTAGTTTTAGAAATTTCAAAAGATATTGATAATTTTTCTATAGGTGTTTGTACTCCTGGTGCAATTTCTAAACAAACTGGATTAATTAAAAATAGTAATACTCAATGTTTGATTGGAAAACCTTTCAAAGAAGATTTAGAAAAAAATTTGGGGAAAAAAATTTCTATTGAAAATGATGCTAATTGTTTTACAATGGCTGAATCACAAATGGGTGCTGCCAAAGAATTTGGATTAGTTTTTGGAGTGATTATGGGAACTGGAGTAGGTGGTGGTATTGTAATTGATGGAAAACTTCATTCTGGAAGAACCAACATTGGTGGTGAATGGGGACATCATACTTTACATCGTAATGGAAATCCCTGTTATTGTGGAAAAACTGGATGTGTTGAGACCTATATCAGTGGTCCTTCGTTGGAAAAACAGTGGCTAAAATTAACAGGAAAATCTCAAAGCCTTCCTGAAATTCTTTCAAACATTAACGGTGAGATAGGTGAAAAATGGAAATACAAATTTTTAGAAAATTTTGGATATGGTCTTGCTAATGTAATTGATATTTTAGATCCTGATGTGATAGTTCTTGGTGGAGGACTATCAAATATTGATTTTTTGTATTCTGAAGGTAAATCATCTGTATATGAGAAAGTTTTTTCAGATTTAGTTGAAACACCAATTATTCAAAACAAACTTGGTGATTCTGCAGGAGTATATGGTGCAGCTCTTCTTACATAGTTATTGAGGACATCCATCCATTTTTACAATAAAATAACCATTTGTCATTATTTCAATCTCTATCTCTTCTGAAACTGATTCTGTATGACAAAATTTACATTCTTCTGTTGTAACTTTTGCAGAATCCTCATTGATAATTTTTAACCATTCTTTTGCAAAAGAAATTGCTTTTTCTGTATTGTTGTTATCAGTAATCACATCAAAATGCATGGTGTGTCCATCTTTTGCTTTTACATATGTGTCAAATACGTGAAAATTCATACTATTGACAAATTATTATGAATATTTATTTTTTAAAATTTCTAACTAATTTGAAATTAACCATTATTGTGGTTCAATTGTAGCTGGAGGTTTGCTTGAAATGGTGTAAGTTACCCATGTAACATCCTCAATTTCATTTGTAATTCTATTACTCATTTTTTCTAATAACCCGTGTGGCAATCTAGTCCAATCTGCAGTCATTGCATCAATTGAATCAACAACTCTTATCATGACTATATTTCCGTATCTTCGTTCATCTCCAACTACACCAACTGCTCTATCATCGCCTACTGCAGCATATGCTTGCCATACTTTACCATACAATCCGGCCTCGATTAATTCTTCTTCAACAATTTTACTTGCTTTTTTGGAAATTTGCAGTTTTGTTGGTGTAACTTCTCCAATTATTCTAACTGCTAATCCTGGTCCCGGAAATGGATGTCTCATGAAAAGTTTTTCTGGCACTTGTAAAATTTCTGCAATTTTTCTCACTTCATCTTTGTAAAGTTCTCTTACTGGCTCTAAAATTTCCAAGTTTAGCCAATCAGGTAATCCGCCTACATTATGATGTGATTTTATTACAGCTGCTGGACCTTTTGAAACTCCACTTTCAATCACATCTGGGTATAGTGTACCTTGAGCTAACCATTTGAAAGGTCCATTTTTTTCAGCAAATTCAGTAAAAACAGTTACAAATTCTTCACCAATGATCATTCTCTTTTTTTCTGGATCTTCTACTCCCTTGAGTTTTCCTAAAAATTTGTCAGATGCATCAACTAATGTAAAATTAACATTGAAATTATTTTTGAACATTTCTTCAACCTCTGCTTCTTCATTTAATCTTAGTAAACCATTATTTACAAAAACACACTTGAGTCTATCTCCAATTGCTTTGTGAATTAGTAATGCTACAACAGTTGAATCAATTCCACCACTTACACCACATAGTACGTTTCCTTCAATTTTTGAAATTTTTTCTACAGCTGTTTCTATGAATCCCTCCATACTCCAATCTTGTTTTGCTTTACATACTTTTAATACAAAATTTTTAAGAATTTCAGTTCCTTGTTCTGTATGAACTA
>Ga0209362_1002648_pt1 | contig 13051 bp, 7 predicted proteins | sample SaaInlV_165m_DNA_FD_184680 | JGI IMG/M metagenome (GOLD analysis project Ga0209362, IMG submission 184680) | Marine microbial communities from expanding oxygen minimum zones in the Saanich Inlet - Saanich Inlet SI037_S3LV_110m_DNA (SPAdes)... | ecosystem: Environmental > Aquatic > Marine >...
ATCCCGATGACTGAAATCCCAGTAGTCGTCGTAGGCCTCGTAGAGAAAATAGAGTCGATTGAGCCCCTTGACCCACCCCACACGCACAGTCACATCGAGATCGGTTGTGTCGATAGGGCTATCGTGCACGGTGTCTTTCAGCTCTTCGATGCCGATCGCGTAGTCGGCGGGCACCATCGTCCAATCAGCCGGGTCGCCGTCGACACGGGGGATCATATCGGCGGGGAACTGGAAAATCTTGAACGTAGTGTCTGGCCGTTCCAGCGCGACAACAGGCATCGCCAATAGCGCACAAGTAGCCAAGTGCATCCAATATTTCATCTGAGTATTCCCATTGGTCTAAAGTTCACAGCACCACATCGTTGCCACCCGCAGCAACCTGCGCGTGGTCCCAGGGCCGGATCCAATCCTCGGCGATCTCCTGGCCAAAACCCGGCGCGTCGGAGGGCACTAGATATCCATCTTTCGGTACTGGCACGCCCGGCATTGCGGCAACCTCCGCAAGTGGTACGCCCACCGGCGTGCTCATGTGAAATTCACTGAGCGTACAATCGGGCATCGCATAACAAAAATGCTGGCCATAGGCCGAATTCAACCCGCCGTGCGGACTGCTCTTGATCCCCGCCGCTTCGGCGATATGATAGATCTTGATCGCCTCGGTCATTCCCCCGCACCAGTGCAAATCGGGTTGTACCACATCGACGCAGCGGTTTTCGACCAACTGGCGAAACGGCACGCGGGTATGGTGGTCCTCGCCGGTAGCAATCGGCATAAAAGGCACCGCCTGGCGCAATTGAATATGCCCCTCCAGATCCTCGGGGATCAGCGGCTCCTCCATCCAGCGCAGTTCGTAGGGTTTGAGCCGTTCGGCCAAGCGGATGGCAAATTCGACATCGTAGGCCATCACCGGGTTAATCATTAGTTCGGCGTCCCGCCCCACCTGCTCCCGCGCCTTAGCAACCTTGTCTTCCATAATATTCAACCCGGTAATACCCTGCTCGTAATGCACCGGATTCGTTATCTTAAAATGCTTGAAACCCAACTCCATCGACCAGTCCAGATCGTCGCCGGTGCAATAACACAGAATCTTCTCGCGCGCCGGCCCGCCGAGTAGGCGATAGACAGGCTGTTCGAATAGCTTGCCCTTCAAATCCCATAACGCCAAGTCAACCGCGCTCTGCGCACAGGCCGACAGCCCCAGCGATCCGTGCCGCTTCGAGGCGCGCCACATCATATCGTTCAAATGCTCGGTGGCAAAACAGTCGCGCCCCTCTAATAGCGGTGCATAAAAATAGTCGACTAGCGCCGCCACTGGCTCGCCAAAGCCCGTCCGCCCCAAGCCCCAAGTCCCATCCTCAGCGGTCACCTGCACCCACACTGCACGCCCCCCAATGCCCGGCGATTTGCTGGGTAAATCCGGTGGAAATTCCGGATACTTATTCATCGGCAGACCAATGGGCGACGAATGACGCCAACTCTCACGTCGAGCCGGCGTCTTGGGCTCTTTCTTCGGCAAGGCGACTCTGACGGCCCTGATAGATTTGATCTTCATCATTGATCCTCTCAGTTAAATCCGATTATCGTCGATATAATCCCAGTTGTACTCAATCCCCAATCCTGGATTCTGCGACACATGCACATAGCCTTCATCGTCGATCGGGTCGGTGATCCGATGCAGATGCGGTGGTGGAACTTCGTAATCGAGTTCAGCGCGCAACAAACCGCGTTCGTAATAACGGCAGGTAGCTTCGGGCGTCGCCGCCGCCAGATGCATATGTGGCGCGCCGACTCCGTGCAACTCGCATTGCACGCCGTAGAGTTGGCACAAATTAATCACCTTCCAGCAGCCGGTGATGCCGCCATAACTCATATCGACGCGCAGCATATTACAGGCCCCCTGCAACAACCATTCGGCGCGGGCGAAAGGGCCGCCCTTGATGTGCTCGGGCGAACAGATGGCGATCCGCGTCTCCTGCGTCAGGCGCCGGTAAGCTTCCACCCGAGTCTCAACCATCGGGTGTTCGAGCCAGTAATAGTTGAGCTTTTCCAGTTCGCGAGCGACCCACAGCGATTCCTCCAGAGTATAAACCCCGAACGGATCTAACATCAGCACGATATCGTCGCCGACCGCCTCGCGCACCGCGCGACAGATCTCGACGTCCTCTTTCGGGAAACCGGGCAGTTGTGGCGCCGGACCCGGTATATGCGGGTCCCAGCAGATATTGGCGTGCACCTTAAACGCCTTATACCCGCGTTTCACGCAATCCTGCGCCAGCTCCACATAGACCTCGGGACCGCCCAGATTCGGGTAAGTGCTGGCGTAGGCCTCGATCTTCTCGCGCGTCCCACCCAAGAGCTGGTACACTGGCAAGCCGGCTTTCTGCCCCGCCAGATCCCACAAGGCGCAATCAACGACACCTAGCTCATGCTCAGTGAGGCTGTGGCCAAAAGTCGACATCTGGTCCATCCAGTGCCACAGCTTCTCGCGATTGAGCGGATTCTCGCCAACCAGCAGCTGCTTTACAGGCCCTTCCATCGTCGCCTTGTTACCGCCCAGCATATGCCCAGTGATCCCTTCGTCGGTGGAGATCCGGGTAATCGCGACGGTGCCCTCGGTTTCCTCGGCATCGAGCCAGACGCCGTAGCCCCAGCGCGTACCTGCTCTGCGGCCTTGGTTCATCGTGCGACTATGAATAACTTCGACATCGGTGATTTTCATATTAGCTCCCTGTATGAGTTGGTGAGCTGGCGCTAAAATGCATAGCCATTAACACTATTATTCAATTCACTCACAACGCCTACTCCGGTTGGCTTGCCGAGTGAATCTGGTAAAACCTGCTGCCGATATCAGCGATCTGGCCGATCGTGAGATATACTTCGTACTCTATCTCGGTTTCACTTGTTATAGCCAATGTCTTGATCGGAGCAAAATACGAACAACCATTCCCGTCGGGGCCTTTTGTTCCTCTGTAGCGATAACAGGTCATTTCCCTGGTCCCTGGGGTATAGACGCCGATCCCCCAACGCCCGTCGTCGACATATGCGGCCCAGTGCTCGTCGCGGCCCTCGTACTCGTTGGGCCATTGTGGGACTTTGCTCGTCAGTTCGCCATGGGTCCACGGTGTCTGCCCTCGGTAGAACATGAGATTGGCCAGGTCGTAGTCGGCAAAAACCGCCGGCATTTCCTGGTGCCGCGGCTGATGGTCGCTATCCCCGGCATAGCTAAACTTAAAGCGAATATGCACCACGTTCCCCATCAACGCGATCCACTGCTCCATAACCGCCTCGTCAATGTCCCCACCCGTCGCCCAATGCTTCGGCGTGCTCTTGGTGTAGAGCGTCTCGTCAGTGCTCGCATGCTCGATCAAGCCAGCCGCAAGCCCCTTGTAATCCCCGCCTTGCACTGGATTCCAGCGCCATTCCCTTTTCCCCCAGCGCGATCCGTCGCTGTCGCCGTAATACGATTGCTGGATAAACCGTCCCCGGTCAAAGCGGTTGAGCAGGTTGCGCCGGGGGGCCGACTCTGACAGATAGAAGACGCTGCCGCCCGATTCGAGATCCACGCCGAGCCGGACCTTCCCATTGTCGATGAAAATCTCCCCTTCTCCTGCTGCGAAAACGAGTGTGGGCAGCGCGATCAGGACGGCGACCAACGCACCGGCCAACCATGGGCTCCGGATCAAGGTGTTTTTTCTCTGACGACTAGAAAATCAACCGCTCGTGCACGATCCATTGCTTGCGAAGGATGACCATCGCGGCGATCATCACCAAAAAGAGAGCCCATACGAAAGGCAGCCAGCAGAGAATGACCGGCAGCCAGAATGACCAAGGCACAGGACGCCCACGACCCAGACCCTCATAGAAGGAATCCAAGATCGCGGGGTCGTCCAGCATCAGCCAGTGCGGGACATAGGGCAGAATCCGTTCCCGCCATTCGTTCTCGGGCGTCGCGTAATAAAACGGGATAGTGACCTGAATCAGAAACTTCGCCGCGAAAAGCGAGGGCAGCGGTGAAGCCATGACCATCATGATATAGATCAGCAGGATCTCGCGACGGTGCAGACCGATGCAGTGATTTGAGCAGGGGATTGATCAGACCTGTAAGAAAGAACAGCAGGAAAACAGCCCCCACCGTGCTGAAACCGAGGGCCATAAACGAGCCTTGTAAGTAGAAGCTCGCGTACGGTACGCCCGCCCCGATAAAGAAGGAGAACAGGGCCCCAAGAAACAATGCCCGCGGCGTAAAAGCCGAAGGGGATCCGAGGTGAGCAAGACTCCCTTCGGCGCTGGCGGATATGTCCCGCTCGGCGCGAAGTTTTCCCTTCATCCTCTGGCCCCTGAATCGGTCGCGTTCGGCATTGCGGATTAGCTGTTCTGCCGGGCGACCCGGTCATATTCGCTCACATAGTGGATTCGACAAAATCCGCGCGCTGCATACCGTCGATCACAACCAGAAACGGTGCAGGTCTGACGTCCGTACTGCCTTTCCCGCTAAGGCGTCAAACGACCGTGACGCCGTATTTGCTGATAGTGGCGCGTACAATACCCTCAAGCAACGGCAACGCAATCGCAGACCGTACACATTTTTCCACTGCGAACCCGCTTTTTGTACTCCCGTTCCGGCGTGAAGTGCCTGCCTCGCCGCAGCTGTTGATAGTGACGCGGGCAATACCCCCGGGCCGCTACCGGATCTTCACAGTCCGTAGCCTTGCGAACTACCGCCGACTCGATGCTCTCGTTATTGCAAGCCCACCTATCCGACTATTGCGACAAGACCACCCCAAGGCGGTCTTCATGTAGAACAATTCGATCCTGGTAGTCCCGCCGCAGCCCCATTAGGAACTGATCCGCCAGACGCCCTTCCTCAGCGCGTTTCAACAGGGCGCGCGCCCGCCGTTCGGCTTTATCGAAGGGTTCAGGGCTGCGATCGAAATTCGACTCCAACACCTTAAATACTGAGTAGTACTCCCCCTGGGGTATCGCGTCCGGATCGGCCACTTGCGCCGCTTGTGCAGTCACTACCATCGGCCCTTGTAACTGGCCGACACGGGCCGTGCGCACCGCGTCGAGTAATTCTTGGTAAAAGGGCTGTTCGAAGGCATGAATGTGAAATTTGCCTGCCTCGCCCTTGCCTTGAGCGCGCAGCGTATATTCGTCGGCCAGCGCCCCCATCTCCTCGCCCGCTGCGATCCGCTCTTTGAGCACGACGGCCTCGTCACGGGTTTTTACCATTATCTCCTGCAACGTGACCTCTTCTGGGGCCGTAAAAAGCTCTGGACGCTCGTCGTAAAAACGCTTGACGGCCTGCTCGCTTACGACAATCTGATCTTTGACGGCCGTCTGCCTTAGCGCCAACAGCAATAGCGCATTTTTGCGACGTTGTTGCTGTTGCACTAGCTTCGCGTCGCGGTCGATCCCCTTTGCGTAGGCCGCTTGCAGAAATAACGTGCGAGGCAAGAGTACATCTTCGGCGAACCACCGCACGGATTCGGCCACATCTCCCGAGAAACCCATATCGAGTTGCTCCGCGTAATCCCAAAAATCGCCCACATCGACACGCCCATCGCTGAACTCATAGAGTGGCTTGTCGCGTTCAGCGGCGGTAAACTCCCTACGCCCCGCGCCGACCCATTCCTGCAGTAACTGCAATGTCTCGGCGTTGGCCTGCAGGTTGATTTCGACTCGCAATTTCTGTAGAAACGCCTCGACTAATTCGGCCGTCTTTTGCTCTCTCAGTTTGGCAGACAACTCATTGTGCACCGTGGCAAAGCTTACGGGGCGGGCATCGGTAATCTGGTAAATACCGAACTGTGCATTGGGTAAGAGAATTGGTTCGGAGTATTCACCAACGGTGAGTACATCGATGAATTTTTTTAGATATACCGGAATGCGATTGGGGGTCAGATAACCCGGCAATTCACCGCCTTGTGGCGCCGTCGACTCGTGCAATGACCGGGCGAGCGCCAACTCGGCAAAATCCTTTCCCTCCTTCAGGCTTTGCAGGATCCCTTCGGCCTCCGCCTTGGTTGCAACAATAATAAGACGCAGCTTTATCTCGGTATCTTTTTCCGCCAACTCGTAGAGATCTTGTAATTCCTGTTCCTCCACCCTTATCTTGTCAACAAACTCCCGTTTGAACAGCAACTTCAACACCTGTTCTTCTTTTTCTTTGCGCAATTTCTGCGCCACCTCAGGCGTTTTATCAAGCTCTCTTTTAATGGCCTCCTGGAGGAATATCTCTTTATCGATGATCGTCTGCAGATAATCACGATAACCGTCCAGACCAGTTTTTTTTGTCTTCAATTCCTCGGGTAAACGCTGTTCGAAATCGACTAGCTGTGATGCAGTTATCCGGCTATCCCCCACTTCGGCCAAAACAGGGTCTTCCAAATCTTGCGCATCCTTCGCACAACTCGCCAGAGTCAGCACGATGCCAATACAAAGCAGTTGCAGGTACATTTTCATGTTATTAATAGACTCACAATCTCGTTGGGTGAATTGGTGGAGCAACTGAAATATCAACGCCTTCTGAATCAGCAGGAGGGACTTAAAAAATACCAATCAATCCGTGTTGTAAATACGACAAACCAACGCTATAGCTTTATGCAAGTTCAGACTTAGCGCACACTGCCGTAGACCGTCACGAAAGAAAGCGCACTCGTCTCCCTCGCGTTCGGCTGTGCAAAAAGTTCAAGCGTTCTTCTGCTCACTCTCATCCCCAGCAAAGTTTTCAGAGTATAGCCCAGATACGGCGTGCTGACGGAGAGCTGTACGGCGAGCGATGTTTCGTCGTAATCACCCGTCGTAGCGCCGGGAAGTAGACCGGAAACTTGCTCACTCGCCAAGACTTCGTTCTGGGTAAAATCGCGAAATACCAACCGCTCCAACCCGACATGAAGATTTACATGGTTCAAAAAAGGACGCTGGAGCAATAGGGAGAAAATCCCGCTCCAGTCCTGGCGCTCAGCGGTCGGATCACCGAGGAAACGGCCTATATTATAGGGCGTATCGTCCATGAACAGTTCGTGCTTAAAGCGCGGTTTGACCGTGATTCGGCCCAGCGGAAAAGAGTAGTCGACCCTGTTGATTAGCCCCATGCGCCGCGTATTGCGGGCAATCTGACGACCGGTTCTATCGCGAGCGTTTCCATCTCGCTGGCGGATGAACTCGTGGATGAATTTGCTCTCGGTATTGACGCCCTTATAGGTCTTGCCCTCGAATCCTGCCCACAACCTGTTGACCAGAGCATCGCGCATCGCCAGCGGGTCGCTGATCGGCTGCATCGACCCGGGCGTATCCAGCGGTCGCCCCAGTTCGGGCCGGGCTTCCACCCATTGCACCAGGTCGTCGGCGATATTGTCCTGCACCAACTTAAACATATTGTAAAAGGCTGCATTGCCCGCCTGGGGAAAATCGCGCTCATACGCCAGCAGGGCGTAGCGAGTCAAATTCTTCTCGCCGGTCGACAGACGCCGCACCCGCTCCTGTCCCGCCATCCATTTCAGCTCCGGTGTCAACCACGCTCCCCCATAGACATTATAGCCCAGACGGTCCCGCTTATAAGGATAGTCCGGCTCGTCGTCGTTTTCGAAGCGCTCGCCCCAACCATTGTTGTTTAAATCCAGGGCGAAAACGAATTCCGGGCGGTCGACATAGTGGCGCAAGAACTGCTCTTCATAGTCGGGTATTAAATTGGGACGCACCGAGGTGTTATTCTGGTTAAAATCAGAAATAAAATCGTTGTTCTCATCGAGGCCGGGAAACACGGCTTCATCGGCCAGCCCCTCCTTGTCGCGCCGTTGGTCGAGCCGGATGTCGTTATCGTCGTTGTCGTCGACCAAGTCGTAGACAAATTCCGAGCGCGCTTCTTCATCGTCGCTATAATCGGTTCGCCCGCCCTGGTCTGCGAGAAATGCCGTGGAATTGTACTCGGCGTCCATGCCGAACGCCTCGCCAAAAAAGAAATATGGATGAAAATTCCGGGCGATGTTGAGCATCCACCCTGTCGCCGCCCCATTGCCCAATATACCAGACGAGCTGCGGTGCGCCTTGCGGGTGAGATTCGGATACTGCCTGAACTGGTGGTTGATATTATACTCGCCGTATATCTGGAATCCGGCCCAATCGGTAACCTCGAGACTGAAACCAAAGATCTGCGTGGCCGTCGGCAAGCCGTAGTCAAATACGACCCACCGCTGATTGGAGTTGTCTTTGACGTTATCCGCTGCCCGTGCCACATTCAGGAATTGAGATTGCGCTCCCAACGGTTCATTATCCGTCTGCACATCCGAGGTCACATCAACGCGATAATCATTGTTCAACAGGAAGCGGAACTTCACCCCGGTGATATTGTTTACCAGATCGGCATCCTGAATAATGTCTTCTAGCGCTATAACTTCCGGATCCAGTGAGGAGAAGTTATACCTATAGGTAATCTCTCCCTCACTACCAGCCCCTTCGGCAACGGGAAAACCATTGCGCGTAAGTCCGCCCTCCACTTGCGGCAGAAAGCCGATCTCACTACCGACTAGGACCGTGTCCCGGTCACCAATCTTGGTGTATATCTCGATATCCCGGCTGAAAACCGTTGGGCCACCTGTTCCGTCCTCGGGGGAGTCGTCGGATATCCGCACGAGAATCCAGTTGATGCGGTCTTCCAATTGGCCGCTGGTCAGCTTGCCTTTAAAGGGGTTGCCGCCGCGATCAGACTGGCCTCGATCGTTATGCGCATTGACGAAGGTCGCGCCCAGTTGCACGGCATCGTGCACTTTCCAAACACTTCTGAAACCGAGCAGATTGGTAAAATTCTCCGTCACGATGGGAACGCGTACACCCGGGGCAATTTGATGCACCGGCAAGCTGATCCTCGACATGAGGGCGGTGGCTTGCAAGCGATCAGCGGCATAATCGAACTGAACCCCATTAAACCGGGTTTTACGCAGCGTCATGGGCGTCAGCGTCGTATTGATTTTATCGCCAATCGTCACCGACAGATGGTGCTGGCCTTTGGAATCAGTGGAGACGAGTAAGTTGTTAAACCACCTATCATAGCGGCCGGAGGGTTTGAGCACGCCCGATCCCTGGGAACTGGTAGGCTGTCGCTGTCGCCAATCATAGACCAGCCAGCCTTTCGTCAGATAGCGCCCGTACAAGTCGTAGAAATAATCGCCTTCCTGTTGCGGAGAAGAATAGCGACGGTATTTGTCCTTGGCGTAATTGGTGTAATCCCACTGCCAACGATATTCGCCGGCCACTTCCTGCGGCATATACCAGCGTTTTAGCGAAGGGGCAAACGTCGATTTTTGCATGCCGGGCCCGGTAGTATAATAGGAGACCCGGTCCAATTCGTTTATCCCCAGGCGATTGCCGTAGTCCTGCTGGGCGCTCGCCAGCCCTACCCCGGCAAAAAGGCATAGCCCAGCCCACCACGCAGCAATAGGGCCAGCCTTGTTGCGGTAGCGACTGATTCGGCCGATCGACCGAATGACAGAGTTAGAGTTAGGTTGCATTATTCTACGCCGGCATAGACCGAAATAAAAGTAGAGCCAAAAGACCTGCTCTCATTTTTTCTCACCAAACCCCTGTCCCCTAATACCACGGCCTCCTCCCACAGCTTCGTATAGCTGAAACCGAATTGGGTGGTAAGCTTATAACCAAGATAATGTCCGAGGGTCGTCCACTGCAGCGCCAGTACCAGATTGCGGAAATCGCCCGTATCCTGGGCCGGGCCATTAGCCAACAAGCCATTCTCGTCCAATTCCAACTCGCGAAAGATCGAATACTCCACGCCGCTCTCGACGAAGGAGTTGTTCAACACCGGCAGCCGAGTTTGCACAATGCCGATGCCCATCCATTCCTTGCGATCGGGATCGTTATGCAAGAAGGCCGTTTGATTGAGGTATTCGCTTTTTATCTTGGGTTGCAAAACGAGATTGCCAATTTCGTAGGTATAATCCGCCTTGTTGATCAAGCCAAAAAAGTGCGTACTGCTATTGAGAATCGGCGCGCTACCGCTTTTGAAGGCCTGCCCCTGCTGGTTGTAAAAGTTGTATTTGATCTTGTTGACTACACTCAACTGCTTAATGGGCTCGTAATCGAATTGCACATAACTCGAATTCACCCAGGTATCCCTAGCCGGCAATATATCCTCGACATTGGCCAGGGAAATAGTCTGTAGGTTCGGCGTCGGCTCTCGCCGGGCGTCAGTAATATTGTCCTTGACTCTCTTTAGCGAATTAAAGAACCGCAAACGCCCCCACTGCGGATGGTCGCGATCATAAACAAAAATGCCGTAGAGTACGTGGTTACGACGATTGGAAGAAATCTCGTCTTCCTTCAGTCGCCCCACCGTCAGCTTGGCGTCCGGCGTCAGATGCTGGCCGGCGTAGATATTGTAGCCTCTGTGATCCCGGCGATAGGGATAATCGGGCAAATCGTCGTTCTCGAAACGGTCGATCCAGTTGTTGTTGTTGAGGTCTATGCCGAACAAAAACTCCGGGCGGTCAACGCTATAGCGAAAAAACGGCTCTTCGTAATCCGGAATGCGGTTGCTCAGGGAAATATTGTCGTTCTGGTTGAAATCGGAGACGAAATCGTTGTTCTCGTCCCACCCAGGGAAAACGATCGGGTCCGGTCCCCCTTGGCCCCAGCGGCTCCAATCGGGCGTGCGGTCCTGGTCGTCGTTGTCGTCGACGAACTCGTAGACCGAGGTGCGTTCGTCGTCGTAAAACACGCTGCCACCGGAATTGACGATAAATGATGAGGTCGAATACCCAGGATCCATGCTAAAGGCTTCGCCAAAAAAGAAATACGGGAACGCTTCCTTCGTGACATTGACCATCCAAGCTTCGGCGTCGCGCGCATTGGTCTCGAGGCTGCGATCCGCATTGGCAAGAGTGAGGTTGGGGTATTGGCTGTAGGCGCGGTTGATGTCGAATTCGGCGTAGGCATCAAAACCCATCAACTGCAACACTTCCATCGTAACGCCGAAGATCATATTGGCCGAAGGTAAGCCGTAATCGAAGACGACGCGCTGCTGATTCGAATTGTCCGTAACATTGCCCGCGGCGCTTCTCACATCAAAGAGCACGGCACCCGATTGGCTCAAGTCCTCACCGGTAAGCGGTGTGCTGGGCAGACTACCGCGCCCGGTCTGGCGATCCGACCAGATTTGGATTTTGTAATCGTTGGCCACGACCAGGTCGAACTTGATATCGACAATTTCGGTCGGCCTCGGCCCAATATACGCCAAGTCGGTAAAGTCGTAGTTAATGACTATTTTTTCTTCACCGTCAGCCGCTAGGAATCCCTCTTGTGAGAAACCGCCAGTGATCACCGGCCATTTGGTCGGATCAGAGACCACCTGCCGCAACCTGAATTCCGTGCGTTTCTTGGTATTAAAATCCTCGGCCGTGATGATGATGTCATGGGCAAATAGCGCCGCGCCGCCCCGCCCATCTTCTGGGGAATCATCGCTGAGCACCACCGCAATGGCCGTAACCGGATCGCTGCCCTGCTCAGCCCCCAAGGTCCCGACAAAGGGATTGCGCTCAAACGCCTCCCCCAGGGTTTGCGAATTATGAGCGTTGACCATCGTCGCGCCAATCTTGACAAAATCCCCAACCTGTGCCGTCACCCGGCCCCCCATCATATTGGTGGCATTGGTCGCGGCGCTAGGTTGGCGCTCCGGGGTGGTGCCGAGGATTGCCTCGCTGGCCCTAGAAAACAACATCGTAGCCTCGTATTTGTCCGAGGCAAAGTCCATCTGTATGCCGTTAAAACGAGGTTTCGAAAAGGTCAGCGGGGTCAGTGAGGTACGGATGCGTTCGCCGATGGTTATAGCCAGATAATATTGATCACGAGAGTCTGAGGAAACGGTGACGGCGTTGAACCACGAATTAAACCTGGGGTCTTTATAAATTGACGAGCCGAATTGCCCTGGTTGCGCCTGGTTCCAATCGAATATCAACCAACCCCAGGTCTGGTAATTGCCGTACATATCATAAAATGGCCCCCCCTGGCGATTGGTATCGACATAGCGCTGATACTGGTCCCTGGCGTAATTGGAATACTCCCACTGCCTGAACCCGTAATCGGTATATAACTCCTGCGGCACGTACCACTTTTTGAGCGCCGGATCGAGCGCGTCAAACAAGACGCCCGGCCCCCTAGGCTCAAAAGTGAGCTGCGCGCCGCGCTGCGTCCCGAAACGCCGGTCCTGCGACTGAGCGTCAGCCCCGGTCGCCTGAACTATTGCAGCAAGTGCAAAGAGGACGAACCACGCGGGTATCCCCCGAAATCTGCACATCCAATCCCTCCATTAGAAAACAAACACAACGCTCATCCCCTCGTCTGCGGGAAAACGAGCGATCAATAAACCATTTCGACAACGCCAACGACCGCTTCCTCTTTGGCGTCGGTTTTCAATTCGACGCGGTAGAGGTAGATGCCCGGCGGCGCCCTATTCCCCGTGGCATCAGCACCATCCCACTCAGCCGCAAAACTGCCGCCGCCCTGCGCGCCCGCAAATAGCGTGCGCACGAAATTGCCCGCAAGATCAAAAACGTGGACCGCAACGGGAGCAGCGCCGACCAGTCGGGTCAAATCGTAGTGTATCCGCGTCAGGTCGTTCACACCGTCTCCATTCGGACTGAAAGGGCGCGGGGCGGCCGTGACATTAATCATCAAAGTGCCGCCGCCCAGCGGCACTTTCACCGCCAAGTCATTCGGGTCGGCGATCCCCAAGGGGATGATATCGTCGTCCCCTACCCCCAGATCAGCCGCGTTGCCACCGACAACCCGCTGGCCGAGATCATCGGTGGAGCTGTTGAAGGCGGTACCGGTAAATGTCGTGCCGAAACGAAGCACCCGGCATTTAAAGCCGATTTTTACCAGCGCCGCCCGATCCACCGCTAGGTCGCTCTCCGTAATCGCGGGAAAGCGCACCCGCAGACGCCGCTCGTCCACCATCTCCACCGCAAATTGACCGCTGTCGTCCTGGACGGGCAAAATACTCAGGTCGACGCCGGTGAAATCCGCCGTCTCGACCCTG
>Ga0209362_1002649_pt1 | contig 13048 bp, 13 predicted proteins | sample SaaInlV_165m_DNA_FD_184680 | JGI IMG/M metagenome (GOLD analysis project Ga0209362, IMG submission 184680) | Marine microbial communities from expanding oxygen minimum zones in the Saanich Inlet - Saanich Inlet SI037_S3LV_110m_DNA (SPAdes)... | ecosystem: Environmental > Aquatic > Marine >...
TGTGGACCTTGTGGACCTTTTTCTCCAGGTATCCCTAACGGACCAGTAGAACCTTTTTCTCCTTGTGAGCCTTCAGGACCTTTAACACCTTTTTCTCCTTGAGGGCCAGGTACTCCAGTTAATCCTTTAGCACCAGCAGGACCTTGTGGACCTTGTGGACCTTTGTCACCAATTACTCCTTCAGGACCTTTAGATCCTTTTTCTCCTAATGGACCGGGTGGACCTACAGGACCTTTGTCACCTAATGGACCGGGTGTGCCAGTAACTCCTTTGTCACCTAATGGACCGGGTGGACCCAATGGACCTTTGTCACCTAATGGACCTCCAGGACCTTTTTCTCCAATTGGACCAGAAATTCCTTGAATTCCTTTTTCTCCTTGAACACCTGATTGACCAGTTGGGCCTTTTTCTCCAGGTGGACCAAGAGTACCAGTAACTCCTTTGTCACCTAATGGACCCTGTTGACCTTTTTCTCCTTTTTCTCCAGGGGAGCCTCTTAATCCAGATGAACCTTTGTCACCGGGTGGACCAGTTGTACCTTTTTCTCCTTTATCACCAAGTGGACCTTTTAATCCAGATGAACCTTTGTCACCAAGGGGTCCAGTAGAACCTTTTTCTCCTTTATCACCGGGTGGACCAGTAATTCCTTTGTCACCCTTATCCCCTTTATCACCAGGGATTCCTTTTTCACCAATTACTCCTTTATCGCCAGTAACTCCTTTGTCACCAGTAATTCCTCTATCACCAGTTGTTCCTTTGTCACCAGGTGCACCTTGTGGACCATCAGTTCCTTTAATTCCAGGGGCACCTTGAATACCAGGAGGACCAGATTGACCTTTGTCACCTGTAGAACCGGTTGGACCTCGTTCACCAGTAGGTCCAGATTGACCAGTTGCACCAGTACCAAGATTAGTTTTTGGTGAACGTTTTGGTTTTGGAGTTTCAGTTTCAGTTTTAGTTTCAGTTTTAGACATTGTTTCAGATTTTGATGAGGATGGTTTTGCAGATTTTGTTAAAGGAACATCAAATACAGAATGCAGTGAGGAAAATAGATCAGTAACAACAATCCAAATCGTATCTAGTTCAGTTATTGATGATGGAAGGGGATTATCAGGAGAACCTATTGTTTCTGAGAAAATACCGTCTTTTACTCTAAGATGGAATGTACCTCTCCATAATGATGCAAATTGTTTAGTTTTTACAGCATCTTCAGAAGGTTTACTATCAGTAATTGCGATTTGAGCTTCATAAACACCAGATTGATTGAATGGTGCACGTCCTTTAATTTCTAATCTAGACTGAGGAGACATATTCGTTTGTGTAATTTTCAAGTATTTCTGTATTTATATCGAATGAATACCATGAATTTTTTTTAGATCTATAGTCATCAGGCTCATTCAGATGGTATTTATCTAGAGAAAAGAGATATTTTGAAATAATGAAAAAACTTTTTGGGAAAAAATCTAAAGAAGAGGTAAAGGAATCAAAGCCGAAAAAAGTAGGTGAAGAAACCAGTTTAGTTGATGCAGATTATAATCGCAAAAAGTTATTCAAAAAAGGGGTCAATTTGATGGCAGATGAAAAATTAGAAGAGGCCATCATGTATTTTGAACAAGCATTGAGAATAGATCCTGAAAATGTAGAAACTCTGATAAAGTTAGGATATGCTAAATTCCATTTAGATGAACACAGTGAAGCACTAAGTGTTTATGATAAAGTGCTAAACATTGATGTTACAAATCCGGAAGTTTGGAATCTTAAAGGATTAGTTCATTATGAGCAAAAAAAATATGCTAAAGCTTTGGATGCCGTTGAGAAAGCAATTGAATCAGATCCGATGTACGGAATGGCTTGGTATAACAAAGCATGTTTCTTATCATTAGTAAATCAAGTACCAGAAGCATTAGAATCATTAAAGCATTCAATTGAAATCGATGTTAAAAATGCAAGAAGATCAATTAGAGATAAAGATTTTGTCAATGTTAGAATTGAAGATGGTTTCAAAAGAATCGAAGAAGTAGTAGTGTTAGAATCAGTTAGACAAGGATATCATACATTGGGTGCAATTGTATGGACGACATTTTTAGATAGAAAAGATGCAGAAACGGCATTAAGAAAATTATTAGAAAAGGGATTAATTGTACAAAATGAAAAACGTGATGGGTTAACTAAAATTCCAATTTATGATCTTGCAACAAATGTTGCAGAAAAAATAGGCAAAGAGAAGAAAGGATTGTTTGGAATTACAAGAAAAACATTACCAAAACCAATTAAGAATTTAAAAGAATTAGGTCAAGCAATTCACGATGTTAAAGAAGCAATTGAAGCTGCAGATGTTGAAAAAACTGTCAAAGTTTTTGACACATTCATAGATCCTACAAAATCAGGAGAACAAATGATTGAGAACTTCTTTGATGAACACAGAGAGATTAGATTATGGAAAATTAGATTAAAAGACAGAGGGGAAGATTATCTAGTTGAAAACAAAGAGAAGATGATGAATTTGTTTGACAATGTCGAAATTACAATTACTAAAAAACTCAGAAATGAAATATCTTAATTATTCTGCAGATAAATCCCAATAATTTGCATCTTCTTGTTTTTCAGTAGGTTTTTGTAGATTTTTCCATTCTTTGAATGAACGAACGTATAATTTTGCATTATTCAACCCTACAGACTTTAGAGCATAATATGCCAATCCAGAAAGGGTTCCAACACTACCACAATAAGTAATAATTTCAGAATTTTCAGAAATTCCTCGATTACCAAGTAATCGTTTCATGTCTTCTTTTGGGCGTAAAATTTTATCAGAAGATGCAAGTGTTCTGTAAGGTAGACTAACTGCACCTGGAATATGTTGTTCAAGGAAGTTAAGTCGTTCTCTATTATCAATTAGAATCACATCATCTCTTGTTTTTACACTATCCAGATAATCAGAAGTTGCCATAATATCAGACTGTAAATTCATAGAATGATCTTTGTTTTGAATTTCTGGAGTAACGGAGTCGTTTTCCAAACCAAGAGATTTCCAGTGACCATATGTTGTTTCAAGTAATGAAACATCAGAATGCCCAATGTATTCCAAAGTCCAAGCTACACGAGATGCTAAAGCACCAAATGTATCATCATATACAACTACAGATGTTTCATCATCAATTCCCACGGAATTAAATAATTTTAAAACACGTTCAGGACTATCATCAGATAATAGAGTGGCAAGAGGTAAATTTACAGCACCAGAAATATGATCTTCTTTGTAATCAGATTCTCGTCGTACATCAATTAAACGAATACTGTTATCTCGAATTTCTGAACGTACTGAATCAATATCAGTGGTGATTTTTGTAGAATCGGTCAAGCAGCACACTCACCCTTTCCAGTTTTTGTATGGTAACTAGTATCACTCCCATAATCAAGATAAAAGTCAGGATCATCTTCTTTTGTTGGAGGAACAACTAATGATTCAAGTGCAGATTTGATATCATTTATGGATTTGATATCAGAGTCTTCATTTCCATTTACAATTCTATGAATCCAAGATTTCAAAGTGTCATCAGGTTTTTTGTGTTGTTTGAATAGTTCAATTATTTTTAGAATTACAGGTATTACTCTTTTTGCAGGAACTCTAAGACAAATTTGTCCCAACATGGTTTCATCATCAGAACGTCCACCTAATGACATTTGATAATTCGCATACATGTCTTTTCCAACACGTGCACCACCACCAAAGAAACCAATAGTTGCAATTCCATGCTGACCACAAGAGTTTGGACATCCACTAATCTTTATTGAAGAATCCATAAGATCATCGTCTTCATCAAATTTTAAGGAGAGGAATTTTCTCTGAATTTCTTTTGCAAGTCTATGAGAATTAGTCAATGCCAAATTACAAGAGGTAGTTCCAGAACAACCAATAGGTGCAGTCATAGTTAGTGCACCAGATTTTGCCAATCCGACTTGAAGAAGTCTAGAATACAAGCGTGACAAATCATCCTCATGAACATAACGTATAGCCAAATTTTGAACATACCCAGCTCTAGCTTTTCCTTCTGCAGAAAAGTCACGAATAATGTCAGCAAGAGCATTTAATTGATTTGAAGTAACATCACCAGCTTCAAGTGTAATGAAAACAGAGCGAAAATCAGATTGCTTTTGCTTTACAGTATTTGTTTTAAGCCATCTTGCAAAACCATCAGGTGTAGATTCGCCACTTTCATCTGTAATTTGAATTGGTCGTCTAATTTCAATAGGGGTTTTATCAACTTTTAATCTAGTGATAACGGATTGAGTTGCCCTAACAACAGCTCTTTCTTTTAATACCAAATTTTGGAATTTTTCCCAACCCATTTCATTTACAAGATAACGCATTCTGTTTCTTGCAAGATTAACTCTATCACCTAATCTATCAAACAACCTTACAACAGCAATTGAAGTGTAAAGAACATCATCTTCAGGAGTAAATTCTTCTAATTGATGTCCAACAAAAGATTTGTTTCCCAATCCACCACCAAGAAAAATTTTAAATCCTCTTTGAATTTCACCGTCAACTTCTCTTGTTTGAGGAATCAATCCCACATCAACAATTCTTGCCATCCCATGTTTCTCACAACATGTAAAAGTGAATTTGAATTTTCGTGGAAGAGCTTGAGTCATGGGATTTCTCAAAAAGAATTTTGCAGTTGCAAGTGCATATGGAGTTGAATCAAACTTTTCTTCAGAACAAACACCAGCCAAGGGACTACACAATACATTTCTAACACTATTTCCACATGCCTCTCTAGTAGTCATTCCAACTTCAGCAAGACTTCGAAGAATTTCTGAAACATCTTCAAGAATTACCCAGTGTAATTGAACACTCTCTCGAGTAGTAAAATGGGCATTACCAATAGAATACTGTTCACTTAGTTGAGATAGTTTTTCAAACTGATGTGGATAAATTTCTCCTGCAGGAAGTTTTATTCTAACCATTGCATAGTCACTAGTCATTCTAGTTCCATATGCACCATGTTGAAGTCTATATCGTCTAAAACTAGCGTCATCATACTTTCCTTGACGGTATAATTTTACAGTTTCAGCAAAGTTATCTGCCTCTTCAGTTCTTGCCCAATTAATTTTAGGTTTGACAGGTTTTGCTGTTTGTTTAAGATTAGATGTAGTCAATACAAAGAAATTCAATTTGGTTTGGATATAAATTTTTGAGATATGGGAGATTTAGGAGAGAAATTTTCACCAAAGTGCATTTTTTTCCTATTTTTATTCACACAAATTCTGAAAAATTCTAAAATTAGTATTACCTAATTTTAAAAAAAGCGTGGGAAAGTATTAATTATTCAGGTAATGATTCATCGACATGCAAGAAGCAACAGTTGCAGAACAATCATCAAAAATATTTACAGATGTACGTGAGGTGGAAATTACACGTGCAATTGCAAATGAATTTCATGATGTTTTAATTGATAGAGCAGAATCAGATGTTATCATTATTGGAGCAGGACCTGCAGGATTAACTGCAAGTAGAGAATTATCAAATTTAGGATACAAAGTTCTAGTCATTGAGCAAAATAACTACCTAGGTGGCGGATATTGGTTAGGAGGATACATGATGAATCCTGTAACTGTTAGAGAACCTGCCCAAAAAATTTGGGATGAGTTAGGAGTTCCATACAAAAAAGTTGCAGAGGGATTATACTTAACACCAGGACCACACGCAGTGTCAAAATTAATTGCAGGAGCATGTGATGCAGGGGTAAAATTTTTACAATTAACTAAATTTGATGACTTGGTTTTGAAAAACGGAAGAGTCTCAGGAATTGTTGTAAATTGGATGCCAGTTTCAGCATTACCACGTAACATTACATGTGTTGATCCAATAGCACTTGAAGCAAAAATAATCATTGATGCATCAGGTCATGATTCAGTTGCAGTAAAAAGACTAGTAGACAGAGGTTTGGCAAAATGGAAAGGAATGGAGCCAATGCATGTCAATGATGGCGAAGAACACGTAGTGCACAAGACAGGTGAAGTATATCCAGGATTAATTGCAGCAGGAATGTCAGTTACAGAAACACATGGATTAGCAAGAATGGGCCCAACATTTGGCTCAATGTTATTCTCAGGTAAAAGAGCTGCAGAAATTACAGCAGAAAAAATCAAAGAGTTAGAAAGATAAGCCACAAAAATATTATTTCTTCATTGAGAACAAGTAAAATTATTCTATATAACGAGCCTACAGTTCCTGAAATTCAAATAGAAAAATTACAAAATTTCCTTGAAGAGTTATTTCCAGTTCAAATTGAAATTAGAAAAAATTTCTCAGAGTACTCTAATGATGAAATATTTGAGAAAATTGCAAGTTCAAAAATTTATGACATAAAAAAACCATTTAAAAAATACATTCCATCAATTAGTGAAATACAGGCAGAAAAAGAATGCAAAGACACTACAAAAGATGAAGAGATGATTCTGTATGATGGGTTTGAATTTCAAAAAATCATTAACAATATTATTCCAAAAGATGAAAATAAATTAAATACACTACACATAATTTTTACAAACAAATTAACTTGTACATTTGATGATAGTGATTGTAGATATCATGCAAGAGCAATAATTAAGTCCAATCCAGCAATAATCTCAACTTCAGGGATTGTTGAGGCCCCAGCAAAACCAAAACAATACTATTTTGAATTGATGACTGATTTTTCCAAAGATAAAATTGATGAAATTAAAAAAAAATACAAAGGAGAATTTTTAGAATATAATGATTATCGATTATCTCAAGTAATTGAAGGGTATTTGTTGCAAGCAATCATGTATTTTGAGACAGGAGATAGTTTTTGTGATCAAAAAGATTGTAGACTGTTTAATGCACACTGGCAAAAAGATCTATTACATTCTCAAATTGAGAACCAAACATTTTGTAAAAAACATCTAGAAATTATTAAAAAAATAACAAATAACTGAACAAACAGGATATTCACTTAAATTATTGAATTATGGAGATTTGTCATTATGATGTCAGGAGAAGCAGGGGCAGCAGTACTTGAAACAAATGACGATAACCCCAAAATTCCCGATAAAACCAAAACAAAGTTTGATGTGATAATTATTGGTGCAGGCCCCTCAGGATATACTGCAGGCATTTATTGTTCTAGAGCAGGTTATGATACATTGATTTTATCTGGAATATTACCAGGAGGTCAACTAGTCAATACTACAGAAGTTGAGAATTACCCAGGATTTGAAAATGGGATCATGGGTCCTGATTTGATGATTGATATGCGAAAACAATGTCAAAGGATGGGTACAACAATCATCGATGACGTAGTAGTAGATGTAGATTTTAGACGTGAACCATTCAAAGTTCTTACAGATTCAGAAGAATATGAAGGACGTGCAGTAATAATTGCCACAGGAGCAAATCCAAGAAAATTAGGGATAGAGGGCGAGGAAGCATTTGCAGGTAAAGGAGTTTCATATTGTGCAACTTGTGATGGACCATTTTTTAGAAATCTAGAGATTATTGTTGCAGGTGGAGGAGATTCTGCAATTGAAGAGGCAACATTTCTTACTAAATTTGCATCAAATGTTCACCTAGTTCATAGACGAGGGGAATTACGTGCAAGTAAAATCATGCAAGAAAGAGCACTAAGTAATGAAAAAATAAAATTCCATTGGGATTCAGCAATAACTGAAGTAAAAGGTGATCAAAAAATGCAACAGGTAATTTTAAAAAATCTAAAAACAAATGAAGAAACTACGTTAGATGCAGGAGGGTTGTTTGTAGCAATCGGTCATGATCCTAATACACAATTATTCAAAGATCAAATAGAGTTAGATGATGCAGGATATGTTATTTTAAAAAATAAAACACATACCAACATTGAAGGTATTTTTGCTGCAGGAGATGTACATGATAGAAGTTACAGACAAGCAATTACAGCAGCAGCGTTTGGATGTATGGCAGCAATTGATGTTGACAAATATCTTACAGAAAGTAAAGATAAACAAGAATGAAAAATGCTCAGTGCAAAAAATGTCTGAATAAATTTTATGAAAAAGAAATATACACAATTCAACAATTTCAATATAGAGAAGAACCAACTTACCAATGGTCATTAAAATATTTTAAAAAGTTAGGAATTGGTGAATGGGATTCATTTTGTGAAAGTTGTTTAAAATTATATGGAAAAAATTCAAATGATGAATGGAATGAATCAAAAAATACAAAAGCCTAAATCATTTACTGAAATTCAATGAGTCAAAATTCAGATGGGCTAAAAAAAATAGTCAAAGAACATAGTGAAAAACTAGCTAAATTAGGAATAGAATTAGCTAAAAATCAATTCAGCTATAAAGTAGAAAATAAACCATCAAAAGAATATTGGCAAAAAAGAATTGATGGTTTTAAAAAGTACAATGAAAAAGGAATGGAATATTATAATGAAATTCATTCTTTGATGAATATAATTAACAGAGAAGAGTCACAAATGTTTCTTTTAAGAATAGGTAAATTTCGTCAGATAGGATTAGTATTCATAGAGATAATGGAAAAAATTAAAGAAAATCCAACGATCATGGATAAAAAAGACAAGCAGCAAAGTCAATGGAGTAAAAAAATAAAAAATCAAATTACAGAACAAAGCAATACCAGCCTTAATTTTGAAATGGACATGAATTCATCATTTCGAGAATTTTACGATAAACAAGTTAAAGAAATTTTAGAATAATTCTCAATATGCTAATTCTGACATGTGTTTTGCATCTTTGAGAGAGTTTTCAAATTCATCTACAGTCATAATGTTTTGTTCAGCGTAAACACTTTTGAATTTTCTACCATCATCTGCAAAAATTCCAACAACACATGCATCATTTCCAATAGAATATTTCTTCATACATGCATAAACTGCAGCAGATGACGGACTAATTAATAATCCATCTTTATCAAAGACTTGTTTTACAACTGAGAAAGCCTCATCGTTATCTACAGAAACCCAATCATCAACTACATTTTCTCGTTTCAAAAACAAATCAGGTTTTGCAGATTCTTCAAAGTTTCTCCATCCTTGAATAAGATGATTTTGTTGTGGTTGACATCCAATAATTTGTACATCAGGATTTTTTTCTTTAAGAAAAGATCCAATACCAGTAATTGTGCCACCAGTACCAACACCAGTAAAAAAATGAGTTATCTTGCCTTCAGTTTGTTTCCAAATTTCAGGCCCTGTTCCAACATAATGTCCTTTGAAATTAGCTTCGTTTGCATATTGATTTGGAGAATAATAGGTATCAGGTCTAGATGATGCAATAGAGGTGGCAAGTGCAATACTTTGATCAGTGCCTGCTCCGACCTTTGGACACAGATCATCACTTGTTTCAAATAATTTTGCACCAAGATTTCGTATGATATCTTTGGTTTCATTACTTACTTTATCAGGAATAACTATCTCTACTTTGTAACCTAAAAGATTTGCAATTCCAGTTAAAGCTATTCCAGTATTTCCAGATGTAGGTTCGATGATAATGCTTTTCCCTTTAGTTAAAATTCCTCGTTCCTCACCATCTTTGATCATCCAGTATGCAGCTCTATCCTTTACAGAACCAAATGGATTATGTCCTTCAAGTTTTGCAAAAAATTCTGTATTATTATTTGATAATGAATCTAATTTTACAAGAGGAGTATTACCAACACGATTCAAGACATCTGTATCATTTACAGTAGTCATAATTTTAGTTATTTCACCTTTTTAATTTGAAATGTAATTACATTACCATCTTTTGATAAATTTAATAATTCATGACCGTTTCGTGTAACCCATCTTGAAATATCATCTTCAGCTGCTGGATCATCTGCAGAAACAATTAGAATTTGACCTACTTGCATTCTTTCAATTTCAATTTTTGTTCTAAACACAGGTTCAGGACAAAATAATCCAGTGGCATCTAATTTTTTTTCAGTTGATTCAGACATTGTAATCTATTTCACCAAAAGTGTTTTGTCATATTAAAATCTATTTGAGTTTAACACAAAAATAGCTATAGCTAATCAAATCAAAATAGATTCAGGAAAAATTAATCCAAAGTTTTAGGTAAAATGATTGTAAAAATGGTGGGGTGCAAAGTAACCGAAACAGTTCCACCATGTTCTTTGATAATATTTTGAACACTTGACAAACCAAGTCCAGTTCCTTTTTGTTTAGTAGTAAATAGTGGTTCAAATAGATGCTCGATGTCTTTTTCTTCTAAAACTGAACCAGAATCCTCAAATTCAACTTTTACCAGTTCTTTATAATCATGAAACCTAATCTGGATTTTACCACTTTTACCCACGGCATCAATTGAATTCAATAATAAATTTAAGAATACGATTCTCATTCTTTGAGAATCACACCTAGCAATTACATCACTTTGAGGTAAAACAACATCAATATTATCAGATGATTCTTGAGAATCTAAAATATTTCGCAAAATATCCAACAAAGATGTTTTTTCTATTACTAAAGGAGATGTTTTAACAAAGTCCAATACATCCTCAATTTGATGCGTAATACGCATAACAGCATTATTGATTTTGTTGAATTTAACATCCTCAATATCAGGATATTTGAGTTTAAGAATTTCTAAAGATGCCATAATTATTGCAAGAGGATTTCGGATGTCATGCGCCATCCTTCATCTGCTCCAATTCAAAATAGAGATATCATTGTTGATGGAAGAATCATAGAAGATTCAATTATTGCAAAAAATGTTATTTCAAGTACTCCAGTATCAATAGCAATTATCGATCTTGCTTTTGATGAAAAAAATCAAAAAATATCAGACAATATTATTGAAAGTGTTTCATTTAGACACCTCTATGAAAATTCAAATTCACTGAAAATTGATAGTAATGAATCATTACATGGTACAGCAATGGCACAAATTATTACCAGTATGTTACCAGATGTAAAATTACATCTTCTTTCTGCAGGTACTGAGCTAGAATTTATTGATGCGATGGACTATGCAATTTCAAAAAATATGGACATTATAACAATTTCATATACATGGGTCAATTATAACACAGATGGATCAAGTTCAATTACTAAAAAAGTTGAAGATGCAATCAAATCTAAAATTACGGTAGTGGTACCATCTGGAAATTATGCTAAAAATCATTGGGAAGGGAAATTCATAGACACTGATGGGGACAAGTGGCATGAATTTTCAAATTCAGACGAAGGGATGACAATCAATGTTGACGGTAAACGAGTTTATGAAGAAAAACCAATTCTTATTTATTTAAAATGGAATGATGAAAATAGTAATTTTTCTGATTTTGATTTAACTCTAATTGGTCCAAGTGGTAAAATTGTAGATTATTCATCAACGCTCCAAAATCAAGAATCAGATAAATTAGAATATCTATATCACATTCCTGAATTTTCAGGAGAATACTATATTGGAATATCAAATTTTGGTAAACCAAACGATACAAATCTCAAAATTTTCAGCGTTTATGACGAATTAGAATATTCACAAAGTCAAGGTAGTGTAGGAGTACCTACAGACGCTAGAGGAATAATAGTTGCAGGTTCACTTGGAAGTGATAACAATGTACAACCATTCAGTTCCAAAGGACCAACAGACAATGGACAAACAGTACCAAATATTTTAGTTAAAGATGGAATTAGTACAGAAATTTACAAAGAAGAAGCATTTCATGGAACATCAGCTTCTGCAGCATACGTTTCAGGTTTAATTGCAATATTATATTCAGAAATAGATAATATCAATCCCATGACCATTACAGATTTACTGTATGACAACATGTTAGCATCAACAAATACTAAAAATTCTGAAATTCAAATTACAGGAAGCGCTGGAAAACTATCCAAGTCAGATAGTATTAGTGATTGGTATTTATCATTAAATGAAGATGTAGTAGGGAGTTTTCCTATAAAATTTACAAGTAATGAAAAAAATAACTTTAAAATAATTTCATGTGAAAAAGATAGGGTAATTATTCAAAATCTTGAAACAAAAGATTTGATGTGTGTTTCAGAATCTACTGCAGAATCAATGATAAAAAGAAATTGGGTTATTCAATACTAAAATTATCTAAAAAGATCTTCTTTATCATTACGAATTAGTTTATGCACACCTATTTCTTCAACATCAAATGTATAATCACGAATAACCACTACAGGACATTTCAGGGTTTTCCCCATTACAAGTTCTGCTGCTGCTGAAAATTCATCAGCAATTGCAATTTCTGTCACACGTAAAACTTTTCCAAATGAATCAACGGTACCTGCATAATCCAAAATAGGGTTCAGTCCAGAAATACCAATAGCACAATTAGTTTGACCCATTCTAAAAGGGCGCCCAAATGTATCAGAAATAATTACTGCCACATTTTTGTTAGTATTTTCTTTAATTTTTTGACGAATGTGTTGTGCTGAAATATCAGAATTAATAGGAAGTAATGTTGCATATCCATCTTTAACATTACTTTCATCAACACCAGCGTTTGCACAAATAAAACCAGTATTTGTCTGAACAATTATAATTTCATTTTTCATTCTAACAATTCGTTTTGATTCAGATAAAATTAATTCAACAAGTCTAGAGTCTTTATGGTATTGTGATGCAATACCTTCAGCCAATAAAGAAGGAGACACATCAGACAAATTAACACTTCGACCTTCTTGTTTTGAAATTATTTTTTGAGCAATTACTATAACATCCCCATCATTTAATGCCGTATTCTGAGAAATTAGTTCAGAGATATCATCAGAGGGTTCAATTTCTTTTTCTATATGAACAGGGATTATTTCCAAAACAATATTTCTAAAACAATGGACTACAAAATTGTTTATGCACTAGTCTTTAATTCTAATTTGAAATGCTTGTTAATAATATCTAAAATTTTTGAGAGATCTTTTACTTCTAATGTAGTGGTAGCTAAATCTTTGACCACATCTTGTGCACGATATGCAATTCCTAAACCGCAGATATCAAATAATTTTACATCATTTGCACCATCAACAACACAAACAATGTCTTC
>Ga0209362_1002654_pt1 | contig 13028 bp, 11 predicted proteins | sample SaaInlV_165m_DNA_FD_184680 | JGI IMG/M metagenome (GOLD analysis project Ga0209362, IMG submission 184680) | Marine microbial communities from expanding oxygen minimum zones in the Saanich Inlet - Saanich Inlet SI037_S3LV_110m_DNA (SPAdes)... | ecosystem: Environmental > Aquatic > Marine >...
GCGGACTGGAAAAAGTTATACTATGTACGTAATGGCTATGGCGGGTGCGGGAGCAATCACCCATTCCATGGTACCTCCCACTCCCGGACCGCTCATGATTGCGGACGGACTGAAACTGGATCTGGGCTATGCCATGATCGCCGGACTTTTGGCTAGCATCTTGCCTGCTTTGTTGGTCCTTAAGATGGCTTCATGGTTTGATGCCAAGTATCAGATCCCGATGCGTGAGGTAGGGGGAACCTCAAAAGAAGAACTTCGCAAGATTGTCGACAAGAAGGACGAGGAGCTACCGCCTCTTTTCTTCTCCTCTCTTCCCATAGCCTTGCCCGTTGTCTTGATCTCGCTAGTTTCGGTTTTGAAACTGATGATGAAGACGGCTGTTGCGGGAAGCTTTCTAAAGTCTGAAGGCTACCTTTCAATCTTTGAGTATTTGTCCTTCCTTGGGAACCCGAACGTGGCAATGTCTTGTGCTGCTGGGGTCGCGATATGGCTTCTTGGCAAACAGTTGGTTCAAGAGCATCGAGGATCCGGTGATGATCTTTCCCAAAAACTGAGTTCGGCTTTGGAAGGTCCACTCGGTACGGCAGGTATAATCATCTTGATAACTGGAGCGGGTGGGGCATTTGGTGGCATGATTCGTCTAGCAGGGGTAGGGGATGTAATTGAGGGTATGGCCAAGGAATTCAACATTTCCTATGTCTTGCTTGCTTGGTTGGCCACGGCAGTGGTCCGTATTGCTCAAGGATCCGCAACTGTTGCGATGATCACTGGAGTGGGACTGATGTCTGCGGTAATAGGGGATGGTTCGGCGCTTGATTACCATCCGGTCTATATCTTTCTGGCTATTGGATTTGGCTCCATAACACTTTCCTGGATGAACGATAGCGGTTTCTGGGTCGTTCAGCGGTTGAGTGGGTTTACCGAAAAAGAGACGTTGAAGACATGGTCGGTTCTATTGACGGCTATTTCATTACTCGGCTTGGTCATTACCTTGTCGGGATCCTTCCTCCTGCCTTTAAAGTAACTTTCTTACATTAATCCTTAAGATCATAGACTATGAACCGACGTGAATTCATTCAAAAAACGGGAGTCTCCGGCACCGCCGGTACTTTTTGCGCATTACAGCTACAGGCCGCCGAGGCAGTTCCCAAACCAATGTTCCGTGGACGGATTTACAAATCCGTGAAGTATGGCGGTCGAGTTAATTTAGAGCGCCTTAAAAAATTGAAGGAGTTGGGCTTTGATGGCGTGGAGGGTTCAGCCCCGGGAATGGATTTCGTCGGGTTGAAGAAGGCTTGTTCCGAGGTCGGACTTCCCATGCACGGTGTAGTCTACAATAAACACTGGAAGATGCGACTCTCTTCGCCCAATGAGGAGGTTCGCGATATTGGACGCAAGGGACTTGAGGATGCCATCCGTGAGTCCAAGGCTGTTGGCGGTTCCTCCGTTCTGCTAGTTCCGGGTGCGGTGAAGGGTAAGGGCGAGACGCATGACCACGTATGGGAACGCTCCATTACCGAGATCCGCAAGGTCTTGCCGTTGGCGAGTAACTTGGGGATCCGCGTTCTCATCGAGACAGTTTGGAACGGTTTCTGTTACAAACCAGAGCAGTTTCGCGACTATCTCGATGCAATCGATAATCCTTGGGTAGGTGCTTACTATGATATCGGCAATATGCAGAAGTTTGCCCCTAGTCATGAATGGATTCGCGTACTTGGATCAAGGATCGTTAAGTTGGACGTCAAGGACTGGGGAGTGAAGAATGGTTTTTGTCCGCTCGGAAAAGGTGACGTCGACTGGGAGCAAGTCCGGCGAGAGCTAGACAAAATTGATTTTTCAGGCTGGGTCACTCGTGAGGGTAGTGACGGCGGTGATGACAAAACAGCGGCTCTGATGAACCGATTACTTGGCCTTTAATTCTTTTTCGGTCGCAATTTTGTTGCATTCATTTCTCTGGTTTCCTTTGATGTGAACCGAAACAGTTTAGGGGAGTTCCCGGCGTGGGACTGAGAGGCAGTTACGATCCGATTGCGACCCTTGGAACCTGATGCGATTCGTATCGCCGTAGGGAAAACAATCCTCCACCAGTGTACTAGGAGGCAGTGATCCCAGCGGTGAATTGTTTTGTATCAATTACTTAGGATTACTTTATGATAAGAGAAGCCGAACCAGTCGAAGACAGTAATGAATCCAGTGGTTTATTCCCAGGGTCCCGCCGGGTTTACGTTGGTGGCTCTCGTCAGGATATACTTGTTCCGATGAGAGAGGTTTCACTTTCGGACACGCATGGAACGGACGGTTCCGTTCAGCCAAACGAGCCTATTCGTATTTATGATACTTCCGGAGCATGGGGTGATTCCGCCTTTCATAAAAATGTGGCTGAGGGGTTGCCCAGTCCTAGAGAGTCCTGGGTGCTTGGTCGAGAGGATGTGGAAGAGATCAAGGGACGCGAAACGGTCCCCGTAGACGATGGTTATCTCTCGGGCGAACATGCCCGCAGGACGGGTGAGCGGAATCCTGACGAATTGCCCGATTTCGATCGGAGCCAAAGGAAGGTTTTACGAGCGAAGTCAGGTTGTTGTGTGACTCAGTTGCATTACGCCCGTCAAGGAATTGTTACGCCTGAGATGGAGTTCATCGCGATTCGCGAGAATATGAAACTTCAGAAGGTGGCGGAGGATTTGAAAACAACTCCCGATGCTCTAAGAAATACCCTCGAGCACCAGCACGATGGAGAATCTTTTGGTGCATCTATCCCGACCGAGATCACGCCGGAATTTGTTCGCGACGAAGTTGCCCGTGGTCGTGCTATCATTCCCGCCAATATTAATCATGGGGAGTTGGAACCGATGATCATCGGTCGTAACTTCCTCGTGAAAATTAATGCCAATATCGGAAATTCCGCAGTGGCGTCTTCAGTGGAGGAAGAAGTTGAGAAAATGCGATGGGCGACCAAATGGGGGGCGGACACCTTGATGGACCTTTCCACGGGCAAGAACATCCACCGTACTAGAGAATGGATTTTGAGGAATTGTCCAGTTCCCGTGGGTACCGTTCCGATTTATCAAGCACTCGAAAAAGTCGGAGGTAAACCCGAGGCATTAACTTGGGAAGTATTTAGAGATACCTTGATCGAACAGGCGGAGCAAGGAGTTGACTATTTTACCATCCACGCAGGAGTGTTGCTTCGATACGTCCCTCTGACTCGGAACCGTATGACGGGTATTGTAAGTAGAGGTGGGTCCATTATGGCCAAATGGTGCTTGTCTCATCATAAGGAGAACTTTCTCTACTCTCATTGGGACGACATATGCGAAATAATGGCAGCCTACGACGTCTCCTTTTCCATCGGAGATGGTTTACGACCAGGTTCCATTGCTGATGCCAATGACGAGGCGCAGTTCGCCGAATTAAAGACTCAGGGGGAACTCACTGAAAGAGCTTGGGCTTTCGGAGTACAAGTCATGAATGAAGGTCCGGGTCATGTTCCCATGCATATGATCAAGGAGAATATGGACAAGCAATTGGACTGGTGTCACGAGGCTCCTTTTTACACTTTGGGTCCATTAACCACTGATGTAGCTCCTGGGTACGATCATCTGACTAGTGGTATAGGTGCCGCTATGATAGGTTGGTATGGTTGCGCCATGCTCTGTTACGTTACTCCGAAGGAACACTTGGGCTTGCCAGATAGAGAAGATGTGCGTGAGGGAGTCATTACCTATAAGATTGCGGCCCATGCCGCCGATTTGGCCAAAGGTCATGTCGCCGCGCAATATAGGGATAATGCATTGTCAAAGGCTCGGTTTGAATTCCGCTGGGAAGACCAGTTCAATCTTTCCCTCGATCCCGAAAAAGCGCGCGAGTTTCACGATCAAACTCTGCCTCACGAAAATGCCAAAACTGCTCATTTTTGCTCTATGTGCGGTCCGAACTTCTGCTCAATGCGAATCACCGAGGATGTACGTCGTTATGCCGAAGAACAAGGTCTCGATACCGAAGATGCCTTGACTATAGGTATGCAGGAGAAGGCTGATGAGTTTCGAGCTCTTGGAGGAGAAGTCTACTTGGAGGAACAAAAGGAGTGAATATTTCTCTAAATGATGAGACTTGGGAAGTTTCAGACGGTTGCAACCTTGATGAAGCTCTCAATGAGCTAGGTTTTTCGTCGACTAATGGATGTGCCGTTGCCTTGAACGAAGAAGTGGTTCCCAGAGAAAATTGGATGAGTCGCAAACTGGTCAATGGCGATCGTATATTGATCGTTCAAGCTACTCAAGGAGGGTGACTTTTCGATGGAAGTGATTCTTATTTCTTCGCCGAGTAAGAAAAAAAACGAAGTTTCTACGATCCGAAGAATCTTCGAAATGGGCCTGTCTCGATTCCATGTACGGAAACCTGATTGGTCCTTGGACGAAGTTCGGAAGTTTCTTGATGAATTTCCTGATGAGTGCATTGAAAGAACTGTGATTCACAGAAGACCCGAACTGTTGTCCGAATATCCATTTGCGGGGTATCATTTGTCTTCGAAAGAGCAATATTTGGCAAAAGAGGTTGATGGTACAATTAGTCGGTCGTTTCATCAACTTGATGAGTTGATTACTTCCCAGGAAAAACTTGATTATGTCTTTCTGGGTCCCATTTTCGATTCGGTTTCCAAGCAGGGTTATAATTCAGCATTTCCTGCTTCAGAACTTCGTTCGTTTTTTGTCGACCGTAGAAAATTGCGGGTTGATCTTCCTAGAATTGTAGCTTTGGGAGGAATCGTGCCCGAAAAAGTAAGGGTTTCGTTGTCATTGGGTTTCGATGGAGTTGCCGCTCTCGGAGGAGTTTGGGGAAGTCGCTATCCGCAAAAGGCATTTATGCGATACCGAACAGCTATTCCATCACGCAGCGGTTCGGAAAACAGTTCTTGGCTAGAGGAGATTGCTATGACTGGAAAAGAAAATTCTTCAAGATTATGATTTTGCCTCGTTTACAATGCTTGACGACTGACTTATCAGATGTTTCCCACGCCGAACAGACTCGAGTCTTTTGCGAAGCCGGTGCTAGCTGGGTGCAGATTCGTTCGAAATCCCTCTCGTTTTCGGAATATCTTATTGCTGCCCAGACCTCCGCTCGTGTTTGCCAAGAGTTTGGGGCGCTTTTTATCGTGAACGATTCGCCCGAGATAGCTTTGCGTGCTCAAGCCGATGGAGTTCACCTCGGAAGTAATGACCTGTCTCCCAAATTGGCTCGTGAGATACTCGGGTCAAAGGTGTTGATCGGCGGAACCGTTAACTCAATGGCGGATGCCGAGGTTTTAGTTGCCGATGGCGTTTGCGATTATGCTGGAGTCGGACCTTTTCGTTATACTGGGACGAAGCAAAATCTCGCTCCTGTCTTGGATTCGGAAGAATTACGATCCATAATCCTTGCACTAGGAGCGATTCGTTCTTTCGTGATTGGCGGTTTAGAGCCAGACGATGTCGACAATGTTTTATCTTTTGGTGCCTATGGCATGGCAGTCTGCAACGCTTTATTTGAGGATGGGAAACCTTCCACTTGCGATATTAGCCGGTTTGTTGATGCCGTCAGCTCATCTACCATCTTGGCCGCCTAAGAAATGAATTATGGATGACCCTCTTTCAATCTCTGGCGAAAGATTTAATTCACGTCTTTTTGTGGGGACTGGTAAATATTCCTCAAGCGAAGTCATGCGAGCTTCATTGGAATCTTCGCGTTCGGAAATGGTTACCGTTGCACTCAAAAGGACAAATCCTTCCGCAAATGAGGACTCTATTCTGGACTACATTGATTCCTCTCGTTTTCGTCTTCTTCCTAATACTTCTGGAGTGCGGGATGCTAAGGAAGCTGTCTTTGCCGCAAAAATGGCTAGGGAGGCTCTAGATACTAATTGGCTGAAATTAGAAATTCACCCGGACCCCAAATACCTTATGCCGGATCCCATCGAGACATTGCACGCGACCGAGCAATTGGTTCGGGAGGGCTTTGTTGTATTGCCTTACTGCCACGCCGATCCCGTACTTTGCAAGCGTCTCGAGGAAGCAGGCGCAGCCGCAGTCATGCCACTCGGTTCTCCCATAGGCAGCAATCTAGGGCTGGAATCACGAGAGTTTCTCCATATCATAATCGAGCAGAGTTCGGTGCCCGTCGTGGTTGATGCTGGTCTCGGTGCGCCTTCGCATGCCGCTGAGGCAATGGAAATGGGTGCAGATGCCGTATTGGTGAACACTGCCATGGCCGTAGCCGAAGATCCCGTAGTTATGGGAGCTGCGTTTGCCCAAGCCGTCGAAGCGGGTCGTTCTGCTCGACTGGCCGGATTAGGAGCGGTTTTGCGGCAAGTAGAAGGGACTTCGCCTTTAACCAGCTTCCTTTCCGCGGAAGGATAGAGTGTTTTTAGCCCGCTAAATGAAATCCTCGTTTAAGGATCTTTTCGAGCAAACCTCTTGGGAGGATACTTCTGCTGCGATAAACTCGGTGACACCTTCTATGGTTGAACGCGCTTTAGACCGAAAAGGCACCGGTGGATTGGAGGATTTCAGGTCTCTCGTTTCTTCGGCAGCGACCGATTACTTGGAGCCGATGGCTCGCCTTAGCCATGAACTGACTAGGCAACGGTTTGGTGACGGAGTGCGGCTTTTCGCTCCCATGTACCTCTCCAATGAATGCCAAAATATTTGCGATTACTGTGGTTTCAGCCTCACTAACGCCGTGCCTCGAAAGACTTTGTCTACGAGTGAGATCATCGCCGAGGCTTCCGTTCTTAGCAAACAAGGTTTCGAGCATGTGCTGCTTGTTACGGGTGAAGCTCCAAGAAAGGTAAATCTTCAATACTTTCGTGATGCTCTGGGTGCTCTTCGCCCCCATTTTGCAAACTTGTCGATGGAGGTTCAACCTCTCGAGCAACCCGAATACGAGTCACTTGCTTCCGAGGGGTTGCATTCTGTTTTGGTTTATCAGGAAACTTACCATCGAGAAAGCTATCACAGCCACCATCCCAAGGGCAAGAAGAGCAATATGATGTGGCGTTTGGAAACTCCTGACCGTTTGGGTTTGGCGGGTATAAAGAAGATTGGTATTGGTTGCCTTTACGGTCTCACAGAGGATTGGAGGACCGATGCCTTTTTTGCCGCTCTTCATCTCGACTATCTCGAACGCACGTATTGGCGCTCCAGTTATTCCATGTCCTTCCCTCGGATGCGTCCTCATGAAGGAGATCTTCCTCCTGATGTGAACATTTCGGATCGCGACGTCGTCCAGCTTCTTTGTGCCTATCGTATTTTTAATCATGAGTTGGAACTTACGCTCTCGACTCGAGAGAGTCCTATTTTTCGTGACCATGCCATCAAGTTGGGAGTCACTACTATGAGCGCCGGATCTCGTACTGAGCCAGGAGGATATGCGAGCAAGGACGCACATGAGACTCTCGAACAATTTTCAATCTCCGATGATCGCTCTCCTGCAGAGATTGCCCGGATGCTTGTCTCCGCCGGTTACGAGCCTGTGTGGAAGGACTGGGACGCTTCCTATGATTGCCACTCGGCTAAGGATCTTCAAACTGGTGTGACACTCGACGATCAACCTCTCGAACTAGTCGTCTGAGTTTGGCTTATGCTAAGTCCCGAAGAACTCTGCCATTATCAACGGCACATATCTCTTCCCGAAATGGGGAAGGTGGGACAGGAGCGCTTGAAGGCGGGTTCCGTTCTTGTTGTAGGAGCCGGAGGTCTCGGCTGTCCGGCTCTACAGTATCTCACCGCCGCTGGCGTAGGCCGTATCGGTATTTGTGATTTTGATCACGTCGAGATTTCCAACCTGCAGCGACAAGTGCTATTCGGTTATTCCCAAATTGATCAACCAAAGGCCGAGGCAGCTATCGAGCGTTTGTCCGATCTCAATCCCCATGTCGTTATTAAGCCTCATGTGGAGCGCTTTTCCCCTGATAATGCCGCACGTCTCCTTTCCGACTATGACTTGGTGCTTGATGGTACTGATAACTTTCCCACTCGTTATTTGGTGAATGATGCCTGCGTAAAGTTTGGGAAACCCCTCTGCTTTGGATCAATTTTTAAATTCGAGGGCCAAGTCAGCGTCTTCAACTACAAAGGTGGACCGACCTATCGTTGCCTGTTCCCCAAAAGTCCCAATCCCAAGGATGTTCCAAATTGCGCTGAAATCGGTGTGGTTGGAGTGCTCCCGGGGATTATTGGCAGTCTTCAAGCATTGGAAGCAATTAAGATTCTTTCCGGAGTTGGAGACGTTTTGTCTGGCAAGCTCTTGTTGTTTGACGCCCTTACCATGCGTAACAATATCGTGAACTTTAATCTCAATCCCGCCAATCGAAGCGTTGATGAGCTAAGGGAAATCGATTTTTCATGCGAAGCGCCTCAAGATTCTTCCGATGAGGAAATTCGGCAAGTTTCTCCTGATGAATTGCGTTCCCGTCTAGCAGGTGAATCGTCTCCTCTTCTTCTCGATGTGCGAGAGCCTTGGGAGATGGAGATCTGTCGGATCGAAGGTTCAATTTCTCTTCCTCTTAGTCATTTGCGCCAACCCCCACCCGTGAATCTTCCTCCCGAGTTGTCATCCGATGGAACCGTCGTGATTTACTGCAAGGCAGGAGTTCGCAGTATGATGGCTTGTGACATCCTTCGTCAAAGCTACGGCATGGCAAAGGTCGAAAATTTGGTCGGTGGTATTGATCTATGGTCCGAAGAGGTGGATCCGGATATGCCTCGTTATTGAGATCTTTTGATGCCCACCGTCTTAATTGTCGCCGGTTTCGACAGTTCCTGTGGAGCCGGGCTTTCGGCCGACTTGGAAGTAGTTCGTGCTATGGGATGCCAGCCCTTGCTTGCGGTTACTGCAGTTACCGCCCAGACCGACCAGAAATTTCTGTCTTCCCAGCCAGTTGCCTCTTCCGTTTTCCTAGATCAATTGGAAGCCGCTTGGGATCATTCTGATGGCCATCTATCTGCTGTGAAAATCGGGATGTTGCCCAATGAATCAATCGTCGAGACATTGGCCGAATTTCTCCAACAAAAGAATTGTCCCAACATCGTTCTGGATCCGCTCCTTAAATCCACTTCGGGCGGACACTTGGCAGACGAATCAAGCGTTTCGAAAAGAAGTCGTAGCCTTTTCCCTTTGGCCACCCTTGTCACACCGAACATACCCGAAGCTTGCAGCCTAACGGGGCTTTGCTGCCTATCGACGCATGATCTGCACGCCCTCGCCAATGCGATTATTGGTCTTGGTCCTGCCGCCGTACTTGTTAAAGGCGGACACCTTGAGGGTAGCGAATGCATGGATTATTTGCTGGAAAAAGGAGTGTCGAAGGGGCAAGAGTTTCGCCAAGTGCGATTGTCCATGCCTTCCATTCGTGGAACGGGTTGCAGGTTGGCATCCGGCATCGCTGCAAGACTTGCTCTTGGAGATGATCTTGAGGATGCAGTGGAAAATGCGCGTAGTTACCTTTTTACTTATTTCGAGAAGCGATGTAGTTCGTGAATGCCGCCGCCGATATGACGGGAGCAACAAAGTTGAGAACTGGCACTAGAAAAAGAGCAGCAGTAGCGGTGCCGAATATCGTTCGCTTTAGGGGATCTAGGCGGCTTTCCGTCTGAAAGCGAATGGCGATGATATCCTCGTACTCCTTTCCGAATAGATAACCGTTGGCGATCAATTGAACGATGAGTCCGAGTGGGGGTAGAAACCATCCGATCAGAACTATGGGCAGGATGAGAGCGTTTACTGAAAGCGAAAGGGTCAGGAATTGGGCAGACGCCCAACTTGACTTGGAAAAGGGTGGGGGTGCGCCTAGTTGAATTGTAGGGTGGTTTTTATCTCGGGTCGCCGTAACTACATCGTCAAGGAATAGCCCTAGAAAAGCAGTCTGAACCGAACCAAAGGCAAAGAAAATTATGACGAAAATTATGAGAATCCCGAGTACCCTAATGCTCCATTCGATAGTGTTCATCCACCAACTGTCCCCCCCTGCCAACCATGTTAGGAAAGCTTGGTTTAACCATTCGAAGCCTAGGTAGATCAAAGGGAGAGCAATCAGTGTGGCAAGTAGTGACAACCCCAATGAGTAGAGCAGTGGTTTAAGGAAGCGCTTGTCGTTCAACTGTCCGAAGGCCATGGTGATACTGGTGATCATTACTCTAGGAGAAGCCTTGCTATTGCTACTGGCAAGAGGGTTTTTCTGGAATTATTCAGCAAAAACTCTTTTTCTCGTGGACAAGTGGAATGATCTGGTTCAAGAGTTTTACCCCGTGGAGGGTCTTAGGACCAGTGGTGGAAATGGTTGATCATAATTACACGGCGGATAGCGTTAAGTCGCTTGATTGGAAGGATCACATCCGATTGCGCCCCGGTATGTACATCGGGAAGCTTGGAGATGGTTCGTCAGATGACGACGGCATCTACGTATTGCTCAAGGAGGTGCTCGACAATTGTATCGACGAATTCGTAATGGGTTTTGGCAAGACCATTGACGTCGAATGTGATGGTCAAATCGTTTCGGTTCGTGATTACGGTCGAGGAATTCCCCTGGAAAAGCTTTTTGATTGCGCATCCAAGATAAACACGGGTGCAAAATACGATTCCAAGGCTTTCAAGAAGTCTGTGGGACTAAACGGAGTGGGGATTAAGGCGGTTAATGCGCTTTCTTCGCAATTTAATATCCAAGCTTTCCGCGAGGGAGAAAGTCGCAGGATAGAGTTCGTTCGAGGCGACCCGACGTCTCAGGACAAGAAGAACAAAAAGACTACGGAGGAAAATGGAACGAGCATTTGCTTCACTCCGGATGGGGAAATGTTCAAGAAGTATCGTTTCCGCAACCAATATGCGGAACGAATGATGCGATACTATTCTTACCTGAACAAAGGATTGACAATTAAGTACAACGGAACTCGCTTTCGTTCGAAGGATGGCCTTAAGGACTTGCTTCTGGAAAATTTGTCCGAAGAGCCTTTGTATCCCATCATCCATTTGGAGGGGGAGGACATCGAAGTCGCTTTTACTCACTTGGATCAATACGGAGAAGACTATTTTTCTTTTGTCAATGGACAGCACACTACTCAAGGCGGAACGCATCAGGCCGCCTTTCGTGAAGCTGTGGTCAAAACCGTTCGTGAGTTTGCCAAAAAAACATACGAACCAGGAGACGTGCGCGGAGGTATCGTCGCGGCCGTCAGTATAAAAGTCGAGGAACCTGTATTTGAGTCTCAGACCAAAACTAAGCTTGGATCGCTTACCATTGCTCCCGAAGGAGAGAGCGTCCGCTTGTTCATCGGTAATTTTCTGAAGCAAAAGCTCGACAACTACCTGCACAAGAATCCCGTGACAGCAGATGCGCTTCAGGAAAAGATAAACCGGAGCGAACATGAGAGGAAAGAGCTCAAGGGGATTCAGAAGTTGGCTCGTGAACGCTCCAAGAAAAGCAAGGTTCACAACCGCAAGTTGCGAGATTGTCGAAGTCACTTGAACACCAAGGACAAGAAACGATTTGATTCCACCCTCTTCATCACAGAGGGGGATTCCGCCAGCGGTTCCATCACCAAGGCTCGAGACGTGACTACGCAAGCGGTTTTTAGTTTGAAGGGAAAACCCTTGAATTCATTCGGACTCACAAGGAAGGTTGTTTACGAGAACGAGGAGTTCAATCTTGTCCAAGCTGCTCTAGGCATCGAGGAGGATCTCGAGAACCTTCGTTATAACAAAGTGGTTATTGCGACGGATGCGGATGTGGACGGTATGCACATCAGGTTGCTTCTCATTACCTTCTTTCTTCAATTTTTTCCCGAACTGATTCGCGAGGGTCACTTGTTTGTTCTTCAAACGCCCCTCTTTCGAGTCCGGAACAAGAAAACTACTCTATACTGCTACGATGAGGTCGAACGCGAGGTCGCGTTAAAGCAATTGGGGCGAAACCCTGAAATTACTCGATTCAAGGGGCTCGGAGAAATTTCTCCAGACGAGTTCAAGCATTTCATCGGAGAAGACATGAGACTGGATCCCGTGCGTCTTGACGCTAACGAGTCTATTAAGGAAATGCTGAAGTTCTTTATGGGTAAAAACACGCCCGATCGACAACAATACATCATCCGCAACCTTCGTTTCGAGCATGACATTGTCGAAGAGGATGAGGATACTGCTGTTGCAGAACCCATAGCCAAATCATCGGACAATGCTGATGCCTCAGCCAGTCAGGCGGCCTAGTATAGAGCGGTTCAGCAGTATTTTAATTCATGTCAAATCAAGACGAGGAAGACAATCAGGAGAAAGACCCGAAGTCGGAGGATTCTTCTGTCGAGAAGGCAGCCGAGAGTAATTCTGAAGAAGGTTCAACTGCTTCTGGAGAAGGCGGTGAGGGGGCACCCGAAGAAGAATCGGTCGAATTGACTGTTCAGGACGGTGGTAAGTTCGATCCTGAAGCCCTGCTCAATGGCAACGGTAGTAATGGGAACGGTCGGGCCGATGATGGTATTTACGTCGACGATATGTATGGCGATTGGTTTCTCGACTACGCATCTTACGTCATTCTCGAACGTGCCGTACCGCATGCTCATGATGGCTTGAAACCGGTTCAGCGGCGAATCCTTCACTCCATGCGGGAAATGGAGGATGGGCGATACAACAAGGTGGCCAATGTTATTGGAAACACCATGAAGTATCACCCGCACGGTGACGCTTCCATTGGTGACGCTATGGTGCAAATAGGCCAAAAGGAACTCCTTATCGATACGCAGGGCAACTGGGGTAATGTTCTTACGGGGGATTCTTCAGCTGCTCCTCGTTACATAGAGGCTAGGCTGACTCCCTTTGCTCTAGAGGTCATATTCAGTCCAAAGGTCACGGAATGGGCATCTTCCTATGATGGGCGGAACAAAGAACCGGTGACTTTTCCCGTAAAATTCCCACTACTTCTCGCCCAAGGAGCCGAAGGAATAGCCGTTGGACTCTCTACCAAAATCCTGCCACACAATTTCAATGAGATTCTCGACGCTCTGATAGACGCT
>Ga0209362_1002664_pt1 | contig 12981 bp, 13 predicted proteins | sample SaaInlV_165m_DNA_FD_184680 | JGI IMG/M metagenome (GOLD analysis project Ga0209362, IMG submission 184680) | Marine microbial communities from expanding oxygen minimum zones in the Saanich Inlet - Saanich Inlet SI037_S3LV_110m_DNA (SPAdes)... | ecosystem: Environmental > Aquatic > Marine >...
CTTTATCTTACCGATTGCTCCACTGTGAATCATCTCGACGGTGCGGCGGAATTTGCCGCCGTATTCGGTGCGTTGTTGGCTGCCTGTCTGAAAGATCACTTTGTTTTTCTTTACGGCATCCACCATGCGACGACCCTCGGCGATGGTGAGGGAAATCGGTTTTTCGCAGTAGACGTGCTTGCCGGCCCAGGCGGAAAGTATGGTGGGCTCGCCATGCCAGTGGTCTGGGGTGGCGATGAGAACGGCGTCCACGCTCTTCATGGCGATTAGCTCGCGGTAGTCCTTGGTGATCGTCAGGCCCTTCCATTTGCCTGCGGGCGTATTCTTCGCGTAGTGACCCTCGATGAGTTGCTTGGTGTGATCGGTCCGCACCTTGGCGACTTCGGCGAAGCCTACTACTTGGGTCTCGGGGTTGCGGAGCAGGCGGTGAACGTGACTGCGACCTTGCTTGCCGGGGCCGATCACGGCCACGCTGATGCGGTTGTTGGGAGAATTTTCACCCTTGGCCGCCCAAACGTGGGAGGGGAGGATGAAGGGAGCGGAGGCAAGGCTCGCCCCTTTGAGGAAGCTGCGTCTGGAAGTGTTTTGTTTCATTTTTTAAGTGAACGAGGATTTTCTTTTGTTGGAAAGTCGAAAATGCGAGTGTCGAGTGGTTCGTAATTTGAGGAGTAGCTTCAGGGATCCCAATCGAGTGGAGCTTTGCTCAAAATTTATCGAATTGAGCTACAGACTTTCGGGATCTATACGGGCGGCGTCTTTCCACAGATCCTCCAAGGCGAAGTGATCGCGCTTTTCACGAGAGAACAGGTGGACGACGAATTCAATCGCGTCGATTATTAGCCAACCGCCGGGGTGGTAACGATCCTTGGCGAAAATCTCCACCTTATTGTCCTTGAGGGATTTTTCCACGTTGTCGCGAAGGGCTTTGAGGTGTGGGTCGGACATTCCCGTGGCTATAACGAAACAGTCGGTCAGCGGAGAGGTTTCCCCGAAGTATAGCAGGGAAAGGTCTTCCGCTTTTTTATCTTGGAGCGCCTCGCAGCAAATTTTCAAGTTCTTGAGCAAATCCTTTTTCTTAATGGTTTGCTCGGGGTTTTCTATGGGTTTCGTCTTCAGCGGTATAGCTTTCGTTGGGTGATTATGGAAGCGACCGGCGGGGGAACCAGTTCTTGAATAGGCAAATGATCGCGAATGCGGTTTCTGACTTCGGATGAAGATACCTTGAACTCGCGGGTGTTGAAAGAACGCATGCGAAGATCTGGTAGTTCAGTAGGAGGCGATAGTGGATGTCCCGGTCTGGCGAGCACTATGAATTCCGTTTCTTTGACCAGATCTTCGATGCGTTGCCAGCGAGGAAGCTTTTCCAATTGGTCGGCCCCGATGATCACGGAGAAGTTCGCATCCGGCATGTTGCTCTTCAGCGTTCGCAGGGTGTCCAGAGTGAAGTTCGTGCCACCTGCCTGAATTTCGATGTCGGTGGCTTCTAGATTCGGAATGTCGGTTACTGCGGCGCTTACCATGGTAAATCGATCTTCTGGGGATGCTCCGTACGGGCGATCGCGCAATGGGGCTTGGTTAGCTGGCGAGAAAAGAATACGGTCGAGATGCACTTTTTCGAGCAGTTCCTTGCCGAGCTCGAGGTGACCGTTGTGAATGGGGTCGAAACTGCCTCCATAAAATCCGATTTTTTGCGAATTGTCCGCAGGCATGGCGAAGTCAAAGGGAGCTTCCTTCCGACTTCTCGAAAAGAGTAAACATACGTCCCTTACGGAAAAGAGTTACCTGTCCCGTGGAGGAAACGACTAATGCCAAAGAATTCGTGACATGGGTTATAGCCGCGGCGGCTGCATGACGTGTGCCGAGACCTCCGGGAAGCTCTATTTCGTCCGCTCGAGCTTGTACCATGCTGCCAGCGGATTCGACTACGCCGTCTCCGCGAATAATGAAAGCCCCATCGATGTACGCCAACTCCTTTATCGTTTCGTCCATAAATGGGTTGAGAACGTTTCTATCTTCCTCGTCGTATCCGTGGAAAGGATTGAGGATGAGAGGTTTAACTCGTTTTTTTACGGATTCGTGGTCCCCTAAGACAAACAAGGCTCCGATGGATTTTCCCTCCCTGCCTGTCGAAGCCAACTCGGTGGCCAAGGCGATGAGGCGTTCCAGGGCGGCCGCCGAAATGTCGTTTGGCAACATTTCTTCTCCCGGAGCCACGACCGATTCGAATTCTTCATCCACCTCCACGACCAGCAAGGTGTCGAGTTGGCCGCTGCCCGGGATACCTCCGATGCAACATACGCGATCCTCCAAGCCGAATACCCCTCGGGTCATGCCCAGTAGAATGGCGGCTCGAAGCTGGGAAAGCCTAGCTCTGGAAAGAGCCCGCACCGCAAGGGCAGCATCGGCTCGGTGCAGCGCCAAGTCGTCATCCGAAACATTTTCTCCGGCGACGATTACCTTGAAGCCCGGGAAACTTAAACGAGGTGCGAGTGCGGGGGGGAACACGTCGGCAAAGACTAAAATCGTCGAGCATTCGGCCGCTTTTGCAATCTTGGAGGCTTCGTCGGTCAGAAGTTTGTTGAATTTCGTGCGGCGTCGAGCGGGGCGGTCGTCTGTCCCTGCGAAGGCTGACCTGACGGCTTTGCGGAATTCGGTGACCTCCCGAGCCATCCATAGGGGGTCCATGACCGCCTTGTCCTGAAAGTTTCGGGCAAGCGTAGCGAGAAACGACAGGTAGTTCTGAGCCTTTTCATTGGCGAGCAACATGAAGACGAAGCGTACTTCCTCGTATGTTTCCTTGCCCTCGAAAGCAAGTCCCGCCGGGCAACGCCCGATAGCGAGGGCGTAGGACCTTTTCATGGGGATTCTGGCGTGCGGAAGGGCCACGCCTTCTCCCAAATAACTAGTCAGTGAGGTTTCTCGATCCAACAGTTCCTTTAGGATTGTCTTGCGTGGCGTCTTTCTCCCAAGAACGGGTGCAAAGGTGGCTAACAACTCGGCGTAGGCCGTGGGCAAGTCCTTGCTTTTGAGGTCAATTATCCGCGAAGAGGCAATATAGCGGTCGATGCGCATGAAATTCCCTTAAGCCTCTTGGCCTTTGGCCCCAATAGGGCTAAGCGTGACCAGTCTCAACTGTCCCATTCCAGGGCACCGCTCTTGAGTTCGTAAACGAGCCCCGCCGCCAAAATTCCCGTAAAGAAAAGCATAGGCCCGAGTATCGGTATGCCTGCGGCAGTCAATTCGCGGTGCGTAAGGGTCCAAGGTATAAGGAAAACAACATCCACGTCGAAAAGGATGAAGAGCATGGCGGTGACATAAAACTTGACCGAGTAACTCGTCTTGCCCGAAACCTCTGCCGCCAATCCACATTCATAGGGGGAATCCTTGATTTTGCCGTGACGCGCCTTTTGGCCAAAAAAATGGCTTACAGCCAATATCCCTAAACCAATTCCAATAGCCAGCAATATTTGGATCAGTACGGGCAAATAATCTCCTAGTTCCATTTCAATATTAGTTGCGGCTATGCTTGCCTAAGGCAAGAGTTTTCCGACATTTAGTAGATATTCGTTTAGGGCTTTCGGCACTTGCGCTTGTTTGGTCATTTGCCTTTAAATAAACCTCAAAGTAAATTTTCTTCATCTTCTGCGATTCTCTTTGAGGGTCACTCTTTTTCTTCTTACAATCTTATACATCGATGAAAAATAATTCCAAAGAATACTCTTTCGGTATAGATGCAAACCGGCGTGCAGGCTTTACCTTGGTGGAGATGCTGATCGTATTGGCGATGATCGGTTTGGTGGCAGGTTTGACTATTTATAATCTTACTGGTTCTTTCGAGTCAGGCAAGATAAACACAGCCCGCAACTGGGTGAATGGTCCGGGCAAGGCGGCCGTGACAACTTATTACCTGCAAGCTGGAGAATATCCCGCGACTTTAGATGCCCTATTGACTCCGCCTGCGGGAGTAAAGACAGCAGTGGTCGAGAAGGCCAGCGGTCTTCTCGATCCTTGGAAGAAGAAATATCAGTACACTCCTCCTCCCGGTCAACGAAATCCAGGAAGTTTCGATTTGTGGACAACGGCTCCCGATGGCACGGAAATAGGCAATTGGGATTCACCCACAGGTCCCTAATATCGAAGTGTGGATAAAGAAGGTATGCGGCGCCGGGGCTTCACCATAGTCGAAATCCTTCTTGTCCTTGCCTTGTTGGCGATAATAGCCGGCATGGTTGCAGTTGGAGCCGTGGGTATGATCGATGCCGCCAAGATGGAGCCTCCCGATCGAGTTTTGAAGCGTGCTGTTTTGGACGCAGTTTACCATGCGAGTGAGCGAAAGGCCCCGGCGTTTCTGCGTTATGATGGAAAACGAGCCACCTTCCTAGTGACCGATGCGGGGGGGGCGGTTCTAGCCGAACATGCTATCTACGAAGACATGCCGTCCGGCGAGGACGAGGATGATGATTGGGATGAGTTGGACCTGCCGGAGGTCACTTTTCTGGCTGAGGGTCCCTTGGCCGGAGAGGGGGGAGGGGTCACTAAATTGGAGGACGAACACTTGGTTTTGACGAGGATTCCCTTCCAATCTGGAGTGAGCCCCCCTTTTCAAGCTAAGATCGCGTTCTCGAACAAGGAGCAGGTTTTGCGTTTCGACCCCTTTTCTGGTTTTGTTGTGGTTGATGAGGGCGAATGAGTAAAATTGTGCGAGTCTCAAATAACATCTATTGGAGCTGGGCATGTATCTCATGAAATCAATTTTTCGAAGACCTAGAGGACCGATCCTAAAGACACCTCCACCCTGCAACGATTTCCGCCTTTCGAAGGGCTATTTGCTTGTGGAGGTCTTGGTTGCTCTTGCTTTGTTTGGGATGGCGGCGGTTTATTTGGTGGATGGAGCTTTTGTGGCGGCTCGTTTCGCTCGCCACATGAAGGATACCCGGGAAATGGAGCAGGATTTACTATGGGCTCGAAGCCAAATTTTTTCGGAACCCGATTACGAAAAAATTTCGGAAGGAGGCGATCTCGAAACCTTGACCCTTGGAGAGATTCGTTGGGAGACGGAAGTCGAACTGTCTTCGGTGCTCGATGTTTACAAGGTAAGTCTCCGTATCGAGCATGACGGTTCCGAGGAATTTGGTATAGAACCCGGCGAGAGAGAGTCGATAATTCATCTTCTCCGTCCAACATGGTCCAAGCATGGCGATTTTGCCTCGGATCGAGCGGAGTTGTTGAACGACAAGCGGGACAAGATTCGTGAAATTAAGGAGGATCGGCAACGATGAGTCTCGGATCCCGTATTCGTCGACCTTGTGCAGGAATCCGCGTTGCGCATGGGCGGAAAGGGTTTACCTTGGTCGAGGTTTTATTGGCATTGGCCATTTCCGGATTGTTGCTGACTGCTGCAACATCCTTACTGATTACTCTTTCCCGAGCCTGGGCTGAAAGGCCTGCTACTCGCGATGCCTTTGACGCTCATGTGGATGGCGTTGCTCGTTTTTTTGTCTCAATCATGGACAAATCCACAATGGCACCGGGATCCGAGAATGCCAAAAGTCCGATCTTTTTGGATCGCCCGGTGGACTTTTCCGATGTGGAAGATCCTCTGATCAGCTTTTTTGTTCGTGAGGCTCAACCTGTCTTGTTTTGGCCTCATGGTTTGGCTCCCAGGGTACATTGCTACATCTACTTCGAAGATGGAGATGGGTTAAGCCTTCTTTGGTATTCGGATTTGCAGGAGATGGAAAAGGGCGAGTCCGGGAAACCTGAACTTGAGAGTGAGGACGACCTATTCAAAACTCCGATCAGCAAGTTTTGCGAAGAAATCGAGTACTGTTATTACGACAAAGAAGAAGAGCAGTGGGACTTGGAAGGCGAACTTCAGGAGGATAACGAAAACGATCAGCATAACCTCCCTGATTTTATAAGATTAGTATTCAGGATGAGATCTCAAGATTTGGAGAGAACCATCACCATCCCGATAGCTCGAATTTCCCCAAACGGTCTGAGCCCCGAGAAACGATGATGACTGTCTTGACAAAAGCTAGGCATAGAAAAGGTTCGGTCCTTATCTTCGTGTTGGCGATTATTGTCCTACTGTCGGTGCTCGCTATGCGTTTGCTGGAGGAGACGGTTCGGGAGATGGAACACGTTAGCCAGTTTCATCGCCGAGACGATTTACGTCTTCAGGCTTATTCGGCATTGGAGGTTGCCTTGGGTGTTCTTGAGGAATGGAAAATGGTTGAGGGACAATTGTTTTCTCCGTCCCAAGGATGGGCCAACCCCTTGAGTTATGCCGAGATTCAATCTCCGGAAGCAGGAGTGAAGTGGGAGGTGAGGATTGAGGATGAAACCGGAAAGATTCCCTTTGGTTCATTCAAGGAAAAGGATTTAGTCGTTCTGTTTGCCCTTATGGTTCAGGAGGAAGATGGTCTATTGAACGAGAGGGATGGGGAACCTTTCGTGGACTGTCTTCTGGATTGGCAGGACAAGGACGACGACGAGCGCGACGATGGTGAGGAGGAGGATTATTATGAGGATCTCGACCCTCCATACTTCCCACCGAATGACAAGTTGACGAGTTTTGAAGAATTTCGACATATTAAGGGGTTTTCTTACGATCTTGATGATCCTGATGGAAGTGGACTCTTCTTTGACGAAATTGGTAACGAAACATCTGATTTTCGACACTTTCGCTCTACGGTTTCCTTTCACAACGGTTATCCCGTGAACATTAACACTGCTCCGGATTATCTCCTCCGCTTCCTTTGTGGTGACGATGATCGTGCCTACGAGCAAATTCTCGATATTTTAAACGGTAAAGACCCTTCCTTTTCGGATTCTTTCTTTCGAAACCCAAGCCATTCGAAACTTTCTTCTTTGCGAAGTAATAGGTCCATTGAGTTGGGCGCAGAGTGTAAGATCTTTCGAGTTCACGTTACCGTGAGCAAAGGGCCCTCTAATTTCAGGTTGCACGCACTTTTGGATAGTGGTCGATCCTCGTCTGTAAGAACTCCGGTTACGCCTGGACCCGCTCGTTCCGTTCCTGCCGTACGTACACCAAATTCACGAACATCCAAAAGTAAAAACCGAGGTCGCGGACCCCTTGATCCGAACTTTTCCAAATTACAGTATCCTTTTCGGATTATCGCTTTGCGAGAAAATGAAAATTTGGTCGACTGATTCGCGCGCGTAGTATTTAAATAATTCAAGAATCCTACCCAATTAAAGTTTCTTCCTCCTACTACGATTCCATTCGTAGTGGAAATATTTATAATTTATGGCTGACATTGAAGAGAATGTTCCGGTCTCATCGCCCGAAGAACTAAGAGACATCGTTCTTCGCATTCCCGGTGAACATTTCTTCTGCGAGTCGATTGATGTTCCTCGCAACCTTGATCCTGAGGATTTCCTCGCCTATGCTCGGCAAGCGTTGGAGGAGGAAGGTCTTTCTCCTTACCCCCTTGAACAGTTGGCATGGGGGTATTTCTGTTCGATCGAGCATGGGAAGATGATTTTGTTTGGTGCTTCAGCATTTAAACTTCGCCAGATGGGTTGGCAGGATTTGGAAGTATTTCGACGAGTATTTCCTTCCTTCGTTTCTCTTTTCGTTACGCAATTTGAAAAACCAACCATTAGCTTTCTTCGGCATGAGGAAACATTAACGGCGGCATCATTCGAACCTGACTGTCCCGTTCCCACTCAATTGTTTTCACTTCCGATCTCTCCTGAGGAAGACGAGGAAGGTCGCTGCGACGAAACTCGAGGAAAATTGCTCTCCCTGTTTTCCCTCGAAAAATTTGAGATCTCTCCTCAGATTGTTGTTACTGGCGAAGTTTCCCGTACGAATGACGGTTTTTTCGACTTCGAACATTTTGTTGAAAACTCGGATGAAGAGGATTCTCCTAATGAGGTAATCAACCTGTCTGCGGAAGTTTTGTGGAATTGCGATGTTCGCTCACTCGCCTTTAAGCAAACGGAGCAATCGCGGCGAGAATGGGTTCGTCGTCGATGGACCGCTTTCCTAGCATGGGGAGTAGGGGTAGCGGCTTTGGTGGTAGCTTTTGTGGGCATAAGGGTTTTTGAAAACAAGGCTGACGCAAGAGATTCAGAAGCGACCGAAAAGGGGATGCAAGTACCTCTTGTTTTGGAATCCCAAAAACTTTTGGAAAAACTTCGCCAGAACAAACTTGGAGGAATCGATCCTTTTGGGTCCCTTGGGAGGCTTGCTGCTCATCGCGGAGGGCAGGGTGACGAACCTCACCTTTGGTTTACAAACGCAAAGTTCGACAGCCGAAATGACATCTTTCTTGAGGGGCAGGGGAGGAGCGTGGAGGCGGTAAACAGTTTCATCAAGGGCCTTGTCGAAAATGGGGTTGGTAATGTTCAGACCACTAAAAGTGGAGAGCTAAAGCGCAAAATTGTAAGTTCGGCAGGGAAGACGACTTTCGAGATTCAACTTATGTTAAATGAGGAAAAAATCATTGAGCAGGCAAATGCCCCCTCCAACGAGGCTATTCAAGAGGACGAAGGAGGTTGATTGATTATGCCTAAGTGGTTTTCCGGCATGAAGGGGCGCGAGCAGGTTTTTCTACTGGTTTTTCAGTGGATGGCTCTTTGTTCTGCTTTTGTTATTCTTGCAAAAGCCGGTTTGGATGCTTTCGGGATGTGGTCGAATGCGGGAACTCGTATTGAAGGTCATCTCAGTATTCTTAACCTACGGGCTGACATCGATGCCGCCTTGATACGGCATAAGCAAGAACAGCAGAATATTAGCTACGATCGACGGCAGCTCAGTAATCGAGCATCTTCATTGGCCGATAAGGTTTTTCGTAACCGTGAATATAGGGAACTGGAAACCGAGGAGAGGGAACGCTATAAGCAACACACCGTAAAAATTACATTTAAGAAAGCCACTTATGAAAACGTAAATGAATTTGCTGCGTTAATTCGCAAGGAAAGTCCCTATATGTTTCTCAGCGAAGTAGAGGTGGAACCGAATTACCCACCTAAAAGCAAGCCGTACGAAACGATCACCTATGATGCCGTCTTTCACGTAAGTTCAGTCGAGTTTGCAGATGGTTGAAACCTCTTGATATTGTAATCCAGAATTTTCATGAAAAACTATTACGACAACTGGCTTTCCTCTAGGAAAGGCTCCTACTTCTTCCTCCTCTTGGCATTTTTTGGGAATGAAATCTTTTCTCAAGCACAGGTTCTACCTCCTGCTGGAAGCATTCCCCCTCCACCATCAGCAATTCCTGCTTTTCCCGGAGGAATCCCTGCACCTCCTTCAGGTATTCCATCTGGAGTGCCAGTGGTTCCCTCCCTTCCACCACCGGCATCTGCCGTCCCACCTCCGGTGAACTCGAACATTCCTGCTCCACCTGATGCCGGCGTCCCTGTACCGAATGTTCCGACTGCAGAACCGATCCTCGATGAAACGGGTTTCCTTGGAGGAGCAGCCTTGTTTTCAGATCCTGCGGAACTTTTAGGCATCGAGGGTTTGGACGAACCTCTTGATCGGATCAAGCTAAGGGATCTGCCGGCTAAGGACGCATTGGAAATGCTCCAGTTGTGGACAGGACGCTACATTTTGCGCCCTCAAAACCTGCCTCAGGTACAACTGAACTTCGATAGTTTCAATATTCTTACAAAAAGGGAAGCTCTCATGGCGATTGAGAGTCTTTTAACCATGAATGGTATTGCGATGACCAAGATCGACAATCTTTTCTGGAAAGCCGTTCCTGCATTAGGCGTCAACGCTCAGGTGCCGATTTGGCTTGAGGGTTCCACTGCCCAGTTGGCTCCAAGTCAAAGAATCTATATCAAGATGTTCCACCTTTTGTATGCTCCCGCAGTGGAGGTTCGTGAGCAATTGAACTCTTTTGCCACGCCCAATGTGTCAACTCTTCTTGTTTTCGAAAAAGCCAACAGTATTTTGATTACCGATTCGCTTCTCAATCTTCAGCGAATGGAAAAATTGCTTGAAACCATTGATCGTCCGATCCGCAAGGAAGATCTTGGAACTGAGTTTTTTGTCTGGACCACAACGCATGCAGGTGCTCGAGAATTGGAGACAAAGCTAAAAGCCATGATAGAGGGAAGCCTCAAGCCGTTTCTCGGGGGCACTACCCAAGTTGATTCTGACGAAAGAACTGGGAAGCTCCTTGTCGTGACGCGCTCACAGAACTTGGAAACAATCCAATTCATCTTGGAGACACTGGACGCTCCCGTTAAAATGAAGACCAGTTCGAACCTTTACAAACTTCAACATGCGGAAGCGAAGGACATACAGGCTATTTTAGATGAAGTCATAAAAAACCAGCAAAGAATCAAGCAACAGGTGCAAGGCAGAAAGTCCGCCTCAGCTCGTCCGCAAGCTGCTAATTCCGGAGTGCCCAAACCACCGACACCAGGAGGTGCTGCAAAAGCTGCTGCGTCGACTGCTTCCAGTACTGATTCTGGGTCTGAAGGTTCTCATGAATTCAGCGACTTCATTACAATTTCTGCGGATGAGCGTAGTAATGCCATACTGGTTTATGGAACGAAAGCCGACATTGAGGAAATTGGTAGGATGATCGAGTCATTGGATCACCCACTGCCACTAGCCCGCATTGACACCATCTTTGTGATGGTCGACCTCACGGAACAAAACCAGCGTGGAATCGATGCTCTTCTCAAGAATTTAGAATGGTCTAAGTACGATAGGGGCGAATCTGGAGACGGTCTATTCGGTACTCCTAACAATGGAACGGTGACGATCGAGCAACCAGCTGGAAATGACCCCATCCAAGTTTCCGGAAATGTTGTGTCTGAAACCTTTCAGGGTGTTCTCGGCGTGCCCGGATTAGGTTCTTCCATTCCTTTTCAAATGCATGACTGGAAGTTGTCGGGCATTCGTTGGGATCAACTGTTTGCCCTTTCCTCGGAGCGCAACGACGTCCGGATTTTTTCGACCCCCTCTTTGATGGTCTCTCACAATGCCCCGGAGGTGCATATTCTGATTCAGGATGAAAGAAATATTATTGTTCCTACGTATGGATATAATTCAACAAGTACTACTGGAGAAAGTTCTACTGGGCAACGTGACAGCATTACCGCGAAAACTGAGTTACAGATAAAGAAACCTAAAATAGGGCTCCCGAAGTTGGATGAAAATGGGACAATAATTTCTCCGGGTTCAATTTTTATGGAGATTGAAGTCACGGCGGAAAAATTCGATGAAACCGTAACCAATACTTTTCAAGGTCAGTCTTTACCGTCGAAAAAAATTCGTGAAGCCAAGTCTCTCGTAACTATTCAGGACGGTGAAATTTTGGTTCTAGGAGGGTTGCAGGAGGTTCAGGTTGATTCGACTGAATCGAGCTACAAGCTGTTAAGCTCCATTCCTTACTTCGGTAAAAAGTTTTTCCAGCCCACCACCGTTAAGTATACACCGACCGAGTTGCTTATTTTCCTGAGGCCGACCATCATTAAACCGGGTGAACAGAAAACCAAAGAGTATATCGAGCAAATTGATGAGCGCCTATCTCCTCACTACAAACCACGTTTCACTTCTCCTTCGGGAAGTGTCTTGAATCCCCCTGAAACAAAAAATTCTCCGAAAAGACGAACTGATTTTAGTCAGCGCGACGAGCCTTCGCCGGTACCATTAATTAATTTTGGAAATCCATGATGCTTTTTTTCGTCAACAATTGAAATTTAGAATCCTATTTTGATGAAATCCGTGTTCTTTGTGCTCATGAGCGTCTCTTCCCTTTTTGCTCAAAGTAATCCCTTTCTTCCGCCTGGGGCAAAGACAGTCCGCCCTCCTGCTCCTGCTGTCAAACAGCTGCCTGTTGCACCAAAGCCCAAACCTATAAATCCTAATCTTGAGCTGCGCGGGATTTTTCGCTACAGGGACGTTTGGCATTTCAGCATCCACGACAAGGTTAAAAATAAAGGTTATTGGGTCACCCCCGGAGACGCCTTGACTGAAGCAAATATCGAAGTGGAAAGTTTTGATGAGGCTAATGATGTTTTGAAGCTGAAGGGAGGGGTTTCTCTTTCTCTTCGTGAATCCGCCAACAAAACTTTGCCAGTTCCCGGTCAAGGTAAACCCAAGTCAATTACCAGAAAACCAACGACTCCACGCCCCACCTCCAATCGCGTTATTCCCTCTAACTCTGGGGGCGTGCGTCGCACGGTTACGATTCCCCCGCGAGCTCCTAGTAGGGTTCCCGCAAGACCTGCCGCTTCTACATCCGGGCGACCGCGTCTTGTTGTGCCGAGGAAGCCTTGATTTAAATGATTAAGCTGAAAAAAAAGGCCCATTCAACCGCGACGCAGGAATCAGACAGAACTGCTATGCCTCCGCCGCGTGGACCTTCACCTTCGGAACTTGATTGGTGGTCCGGTGGTTTGAGCGATGTTGACAAGGTTAATATTTTGAAGGCCCCCTTGGAGGACCGAGCACGCCTTCTCGCATCCAATATCTCCAAGAACATCGATGACACCCTTACTGAAGTTGGAAAACTTGTTGGTTTTCCCGTATTGAATGACTTTAAGATTCCCGAAAATGCTACTCGGCTTCTACCTCTGAGAATTATTCACGCATACTGTTGCTTACCCTTGGAAGGTTCCGAGGAAGGTAAAATCTCCATCGTGACCGTGTGGCCACCGACAAACAGGATGAGTCGTTGGGTCTTCGCTGTGTCAGGTAAGAAACCCGTGTGGTCTCTTGGGTCGCCCGAGAATGTGGTCCGCGCCATCACGGAAAACTTTGGGATAGGTGCCGATAGCCTTGAGGAATCAGATCTCGATCTTGAAGAAGAAGACGATGCGGGAGACGACCTAGAAGACCAAAACGCGGCAATCATCCGGTTCGTCAATGAAGTTATCCAGCGGGCAATCGTTGACCGTGCGACCGATATTCATTTCGAGCCTCACAAGGAAACTCTCCAAATTCGCTACAGGATCGATGGTCAACTTGTCCCCATTCGTGTT
>Ga0209362_1002680_pt1 | contig 12919 bp, 17 predicted proteins | sample SaaInlV_165m_DNA_FD_184680 | JGI IMG/M metagenome (GOLD analysis project Ga0209362, IMG submission 184680) | Marine microbial communities from expanding oxygen minimum zones in the Saanich Inlet - Saanich Inlet SI037_S3LV_110m_DNA (SPAdes)... | ecosystem: Environmental > Aquatic > Marine >...
TATGTCACAAATACATTCATCCCATCCGCATTGAGAGCAAGACAATTTGAGCCTTTTTATTATTTTTAACCTTGTTCTTGATGATACTTCATATATGTTTTTTATAGAGGCCCCTTTATGTTTCCCTTTTGTTGATTTTCCCACTGCTTTAGAGTGACTATCTCCGCTAGAAAATAATGAAGGGCTTTCTTTCCACTTTTCTTTCATTGCAATTGACATTTTTTCTTTTTGCTCTTGTGACATTGGCTTACCATTTCCCCTCATAGCATTGTTTCCATACCCAGCACATCTGTGGGAACAGTATTTTTGATTTGGATTATTAGTCGTATAAACCTCATTACAAAACAGACACTCTTTTTCTCTATATTTGTAAGGCATAATATTCTCCGTTTTTAATTGCTTTACATATAGTTCTTTAAAGTATTAACTATCTCCTTTGTTTACAGTGCGCTGCCGTTACCATGCCATTATAAAAGTCGAGGGAGGGATTCGAACCCCCGTGGACATAGTCCCATCGGTGTTGCAGACCGCGCCTTTAAGCCAGACTCAGGCACCTCAACATAACAACTTTATTTTTTAAATTTTGAAAGAACACGCCTTCTTAAAGTAAAGGCAACCTTTTTGAAACAGGCACAAAAAAACCCGCTTCGAGTTAACGAAACGGGTTAGAGTACCAGTATGAAGAGCTTTTTAGAACTTCAGGACGCACGACCCATTTCGATCACTACTATAGAGATAGCAGGATGATAACGACAATAGGCTGTACGATAAGTTGTTCATTTTAATATTCCTTCATAAGAAATTGTTGTTGGAGCTTGATTGCTCTTACCTATTATAGCATAGGTCTTTGGCTTTTCAAGTCGTTCTGTTAAGTTTTCTTGAACTATTCTAATTCCCATTCATAATTCTTTTTGCAATGATGATAATTTCATCTTCTGCTGCTTCACCAGTCCAAGGACAGCCAAGATCATTAATAAAAATAGGTTCTTTTAACGACTTATCATTTAGGGTCGCAACCAAAATAGTACTTTTCTGCCCCCTTATATCACTATACATCTCTGTAATAGTTTCATAAGTTTGATTCATATCAGTTCCATAATATTGCTTAGACATTTTCATTAAGCTATATATTACTTCATTTTTAGTACTAATACCAACAATGCAATTGTCAAAGCCCTCTATGCGCAGTGAGATGTCAAGGCTATTGAAGTGATCAAGTTGCTTTAGATATTTATTCACTTTTTATTCACTTTTTAATCCATAGGGTTAAATGTATAGATGGCAATCAGTATTTAGATTAGCTGTATCCTGTATGACGATTGGCATTATATCCTTAGTACTAGCAAGTTTTTTAATTTGTTTCAGAGTTTCCTGAATATTGTCCGATATAGCAAAACGTCCACCTTCAATATCCCTCTCCATTTTTTCATATATCTTGTAATAAGAGTAAGTTATTTCAGAGTTAAGTGAGATGCCAAGGATGCAATCATCGAATCCTTCTATTTTTAGGCTGTTTTTATTTGGTAACATAATGTCTACTATTGTTATTGCTTTCATTTTTATAAAAAGAAAAGTGCGATACATCTTACCATCAGCAACTCGAAATAATCGTCACAGCCGCTAAACTGAACAACTACGCCTCTAGAATGCTAGAATCGCCAACGGACAAAACGCATCGCACTTTATTTTATTTTTCCACCCATGATTTTCATCGCAATATCCAAGATATTTTGATCAATTGGTGCTTCATTAGATTCTTCTAATCCATCCAAGCCTTCGTGAAATTGGTCGTCTTCCATTTCGTCTTCTCCAAAAACATCAGGAACTAACTTCGCTAGCAACTCATCGCTAACCATAATGTCAATTCCTTCCATTACTGAAATAATCATTGCGTGAATAAAATTCATTTTTGTAACAGCCTCAATAAACCCATCATTTCCAGAAGAAAGAATTACATTTACTTGCAAATTCTCTTCATCAATTTCGGCATTATATTTACTGTCTAAAAGTATTCCACTTAAAAATCGGTCTCCAGATTTCCAGGTTTTTATCATTGTTTTAAAAACTTCGATTAATTCTACTTGCTGTTGTCCAGCTTCGTCTAATTCTAGCAAGTGATTAATAAGTATGCCGTCTTCATCAGGAACTGGAAAGAATAGAATGCAGTTGTTCTCTATCTCAGATGCTAATGGTAAAACAAAACCTTCAACATCTTCTTCGCTAATTTCTGCATGAGGTACGCATGGGTGAACGTGAAATCTATTCATTATTGTCTCCTTGGATCTTCGTAATTGTATTATACATGATTAATTGGTAACTAACAACTGAGAGTACAAGGTTGTTAGAGATGGGTCGTCTTGTGGTAACTCGTCAAAAGTTCCAAAATGTCGTACTGGTCCATTGTGAAAGATAGGTTGGGTCCAGGATTGTGGTTGGTGTATGTAGTAGGGGTGGGTCTCTAACTTCAACCAGTAACCAGCATCGGTATTACCACCTATAGATATAAGTGGAGGTGGATATCCACTAAATCTATATTCCCAACTTAATTTTTCTTTTTCTGTCATATTATATCTAATGTGTTTTTAGTTCTTTTTGCAACAAGTCCATACTTAGACCCGTATCGAGTACATGAGAATCTATAATAGTCTTTTATTTTTTGTTGATAGTCTTCATCAAAAGTATTAATATCTACTCGTCCTTCTAATACTTCTACAGCATCCTCTCGAAGTTGCATAACATCTTCTGGGACTCCTAGTATGTCGTCACCAATTTGCTCAGGACCTATCGCCTGTTGGGTAAAGAATGGACTCTGACTCGCCATATGCCTCCCTTAATGCCTTGACTAAATTATTCCTTTTGTCTTCATCTATATCATTCGATGGTATTTTAGACAAAACCTTTACATAAACTTTCCCCCCATTTAAAAAATCGGTTTTTATCTCGTAAGGTTTAAAAACGTCGTTTTTGGAGTTTAATTTAAGAGTGATATCTTTTCTATTGAATAACTTAATCGTAACCTCGTCTTCTGCCAAGATCTTGTCAATAGAGGCTTCAACATATGTATGTAGGTCTAATCCATCTTTAAGGATTCCTGTCTCTGATCGTGGATAGTCTATAACTAGGTAATGAGAACCTGTCCAAAGTGTGCCATCAGATTGGTACACTACATTTCCCTTGTCCCTTAGTCTAATTAAGGAATTCTCTTTGACATTCTTTGGTATTTTGACTTTCATCTTCTCAGTTTTTTGAAGGAATCCAGCTCCATCACACTTTTCGCAATTATCATAAGTTGATCCTTCTCCACTGCAATGCTCACATGTTGAGACGAATTGAGTAGTTGAGTTTTGACTCACCACTCTTTGTCCTGCACCGTTACACATAGTGCATTTCTTTTCTGTCCCTGTCTTTGAACCTTCAGACTTACAGTCCTTGCAGGCTAGAATTCTGTTTATCTTGTGTACTTTTTCGCTTCCAAAAATAGAGTCTGATAGCGAAATCCTCAATTGAGATTTTACATCTGGATTGATTCTTCGAGTGCGTTTTCTGGAACCTCCCCTGTTAAAAAAATTAAATATAGACTCTTCATGAGCGCCCCAGCCCCAAGCATTACCATTCCTGCTTGGTGGACCGTTCTCTCCAAATCTGTCAAATTCACTTTTCTTTTCAGGATTTTTTAAGATATCATATGCAGCAGATATTTCCTTAAACTTTTCTTCATCACCATCCGTCTTATCTGGGTGGTATTTTTTGCTTAAGTCTCTATATACTTTTTTAATATCATCTGAAGAAGCATCTTTGTTGACACCTAATACCTTGTATGGATTCATTTCTTTCTCTTACGCTTTTTGATTGTTAGTTCCTTGTTGGCTTTTACTCCAACAGTTAACGTGTAATTATGAGTGTCTAAGTCTTTAATTTCAAGAATCGTATCAGCGACTAATGGCTGAAAGTCTGTTGCAATAATTCTATCAACAGACATCGCATTCATTCCATGATCAAGTTTGTTATTGTCAACGATAGTCTTAGGGACATCTTCGTGAATATTTACTTTAATATTGCCATGATTGATTCTATTGGCGAATTCATCAAGACGGATTTTAACAATCCTAATAAGATCTTCTTCGCCAAGAGGCATAAATGGAACAAAGGAATCTACTCTATTGACGAATTCTTTCCCATAAGCTTTTTCACAAAATGATACAAGTTTTTGCTTTTCAGTATCTATTTGATTTTTGCTCTTCTCAGAAAAACCAATTGAAGCAGACTTGGAAACGTTCATTCCAAAATTGCCTGTCATAATAAAGAATATATTCTTGCAGTCAATCTTTTCTCCAAGTGCGCTTGTAATTACGCCATCTTGCATTACTTGAAGGAACAATTTCATCACTTTTGGGTGAGACTTCTCAATTTCATCAAGAAGCAAAATGCAATATGGTCGTCTTTTTATCTTGTCTACTACAACGTCCACATCTTTGAAGCCAACATAGCCTGGAGGACTGCCAATAATCTTGCTAATAGAGTGTTCTTCAGAGTATTCAGACATATCAATCCTAATTAAGGATTGGTCACTTCTAAAGATAGCTTGAGATAATTGCTTAGACAAGTGTGTCTTTCCTGTACCACTTGGCCCACCAAATACCAAAACTCCAATTGGACGATTAGGGTTTCTTACTCCGCTGTATGCGTTTCTTAGAACTCTACAAACGTTTGTAACTGCATTCTCTTGACCAACAACAACATCTCTCAAAAACTGTTCTGTTTTTAGAATCCTTTCGTTTGTATCCCACTGTATAACCTCAAGAGGAACTTGACATTGTTTGCTAATAACTTTAGCAATGTCATCAGAATTTATTATAGGAGGATGTTCTTCATCATATTCATCATCTTGATCCCATGAATACCCAGCACATGCTGTGTCCAAACAGTCAATAGCCTTATCTGGAAAATACTTTGTTGGTCGATATCTATCAGTTAACTCAATAATTGAATCAATTGCATCATTAGATATTGTGCAACTGTGAAACTTCTCATAACAATCTTTGATCCCAATTAGAATCTTCTTTACATCTTCCTTAGACGGTTCATCAATAGTTACTACTCCAAACCTTCTGGACAAAGCTCCATCTTTTACAAAGTGTTGTTTGTATTCTTGATGAGTAGTAGCTCCAATACACTTTAATTTTCTTGCCAATGCTGGCTTGAGTATGTTCGCTGCATCCATAGCTGATCCTGCTCCACCAGCGCCAACGATTGTGTGAATCTCATCAATAAATAAAATACATTTTGGATCATTTTCAATGGTTTTGATTAGATCTTGAATTCTTTTCTCGAAATCACCTCTATATTTTGTTCCAGCGACCAGATCTGACATATTTAAAGAGTAAACCTTGCATCCGCGCAATTTTCTCGGAACCGCGTTACTTATAATTCTTTGTGAGATACCTTCAACAATTGCTGTTTTCCCGACTCCTGCTTCTCCAACTAAAATTGGATTAGATTTATTTTTTCTACAAAGGATCGTGATCGCTTCCTCAATCTCCTTGTCTCTTGACAATATCGGATTAAACTCTCCATTGTTGGCTTGTTCTGTCATATCAAGGCAATATTGGTCAACAACAGAAGTTTTGTTCTTTGCTGCTTTCTTGGGGTTTGCTGTGGTTTTTGTGCCGCCCTTTACTGAAAGCATCTGAGACAAACATGTCATAAAATCGTCACACTCTTTAGAGATAATTCTTCTTAAGTCCAAGTGTAGTTCCATAATAGCAATAAACAGGTGTCCGAGACCAACAATTTTATGTTGGTGTTGAAGAGAAATTTCATTTGCCTTCTTGCATACTTGTATTATCTCCTTTGAGATATCAACTTTATCAAAAGAGATTCCTTTATTTACATTCCCCTTATTAGTCTTGTCTTGTCTATTAGCTAAAAGACGTTTAAGTCGTTCTACGCATTTCTTTATATCTACACCTTGTTCGCTAAGTGATATTGTAACAGCGTTTTTGCCCGTTAAGAGTGTTCCAATTAGGAATGACTCAGGGTACATGCAATCAACGTGAGCGTCAATGCTGGCTGCTTTCGCAAATATTATCATGTGCATTACATCACTACTAAATCTATCGTACATTTTTTGATTACTGGACATATGGTCTCCCTTTATATATTTTATGAGCAAAATTTTTCATCGTCTTCTTCGAAACGCAAGAACTGTTCGATTTTATATGGACTAGCCTCTTCATCTAATCCACAATAAAATTCCACTAAATTAGAGATCTCTGTTTCTGACAAATCAGTAAATCGGGACAATGCTAATTTCCCCTTTCTATTCATATGCAGAAGAGTTCTACCTTTTTTATCTTTAATCTCTACAGACATTTTTTGCTCCTTATCGTTTTAGTTCGTACTTAAGATACTTCAAAATAGGGGAAAAGCAAGCCCAAATATTAGTTAATATCAATGATGTCAATAATTGGATTGAATCCTTCTGGCATATATTCTTCCTTAGCTAAGTCAACTAACTCTCGAAGCTTAGTCGTAATAACCACTTTGTCTCTCTCCCCTTTATATCTACTAACTTCATTCTTTAAATCGTTTAAAATCGTTTCTATTTCTTCGTCATTATGAAAATTCAAAGTTCTAACTTTTTTAATCATCAGTTTTATCTTCTGAGCTTCATGAGCAGTAATGTCTCGATCACGCCTCTGCAACACTTGATATGTATGTTCAGCTAACTCAGCGACATGGTGACGCAAAAAAACGACAGTAGATTCTAAAAACGAGTCAACTAACTCCTTCTTTCTCTCTCTATATTCTTCTGCAACGATATTTTTCGTTTCCATATCAACTAATGTGCTGTGGGCTTCTTTCTCTCTGTCTAAAACTATTTTTTCAGCCTTGGCTATATCGTTCTGAATAAATGAAGGGAGTGGGATGTTAAAGAATATTGTTTCATACTTAAAAGAAGCAACAATTTTTTCTCTTTCAGGTATCTTCTCAATAATTTTAGACGTAAAGTTATTTAAGAAAGAGGCTGGAGGACTTTGGTTACTGCTTGGGTAGCATCTTCTCCACACATCCTCTGCCAATTTTTCATAATCTCTTTTTACTTCCCGAATGATAGAATCGTAATTTTGTCCTATATTTCTTCCCATATTTAAAAACTCTTGTTTAAGCTCATCGCTTTCGCTTTTCCAATCTGCAAGAACGGAATATGGGACAAATCTTCCCCACACAGTTTGAAAACTATAATTAGACAAAAGTACTCTTGCTTTAACTTCTACGTTTTTAATCTCCTTAAGTATATCTGGAGGTAAAAGTTTTTCAGACCCTAAACTCACATATTGAGACATAAATTCTTTATGTTCAGAATCATTAAACGTTATTCCAAGTTCTTCATAATTTAATCTACTGACAGCACTCCATCGCGATATGCCTAATTTAACTATAACACCTTGTTCCATTAATGCTAATGCCCAATCATCTTTCCATTCGTCAATTTCGATTTCGTCGCCATTAAGTTTCATTATTAGTTCTCTTCTATTGTGCAGTTATCTCTAAAGTGTTTAATTAATCTGTCTGGACAAATTTGATTAATTGTAGCCTCATTGCTTTTTCCAGGGTCACCCGCAAACTTCTTAAGAAAGCCATACATAAGACGGTCATCGTTATAGTCTTTCGTGTTTCTATATAAGCACGCAGCGGAAACTCCATACTCTCTTTTAAATACCATACTATTATTGTCAACCATTTTGTAAGAAGTCTTAGCCCTTTCTCCAACGCTTTCAAATTCATCAATGCCTAAACATTCAAATTCATCATCTGATGGTGTCCATATTCTTCTTTTGCAAAAGGCCCAATTACGATCTTCAGCAGCATTCATAATACTATCTAAATGATTTGAGTCCCACATAACGTCATCATCCATAAATGTAACCCATTCGGTGTTAGCTGCCATAAGCCCAACGGCTCTTAGTGCTGAACCTGCTGCTGCCCCCTTAATGAAGTCATCTTTTATGACTATGCAAGTAGAGGAATAAGATATATCTTGACACTGCAATTCCAATGGGTCTTGAAAAGCTCCATTTGCATTTGGAAAAAGAAAATCTCCTTCCCTTTTGTTATCCCATAAAAGAATATGCCTAATTGGTATAACTGATTGTTGGTTCTTTAATGATGAGATTGCATTAAAAAGTGATTGCTTTCCCGTGGTTGGTGTTATTACTGTAATCATGATCCTCCTCCTAAATCAAAACCTGCTAATGGTGGGCCAACTTTTGAAATGTTTTGTTCGTTAGACTCTATATTTGGTTCTTCTACCCTTTTCTTGACAACGACTTCTGTGTTCCAAAGTTTATACCCCTTTTCGCCAAAATGGTTTAAAACTATGCTGGTATCCGAATAAACCTTGCCGCCAATATCTCTCCATCTTTGAACATAACTCCAATCCTCTGACAAATACTTCTTTATTTTAATGCCGTCCGTTTCTAGATCTTTTAACATTGGGATATAAAGACCGTATATCTTTTTTCCAGACATATTGTCATCACCATCGTAAGTTAATTCAGGATAAGCCTCGATCATCTTCATTATAGCGCTTCTTTTAAGACACCAACAGCCCGTAGACATCCATAGCATCTCTTTTAGCCCACTGTTAAAGGCTGGCGCTCTATCCCTATCTAAAGGGACTGATGAGGAAATTGGGACCCCCTCTCTTTTTAGAGAATACAGTCCTCCAACAAACTCTTTATTATGTTTCACTAATTTTGTAAAGATATTGTTATTCCAGAACTTATTAACAATTTCTAAATCAGAGTCAATTGATATAAAAAAGTCATAGTCAGGATAGTCATGTATAAACGTACTCAAGTGAACATTTCTTGCTCTAGAGATTAACGAGTCGTTCTCACTGAAATGTATTGATATATCGTGTTCTTTACAGTTATTTATTGCGCTGTAAAGAGATTGCATCATTCGTAAGTGTGGTCTTCCCAATATGGGAACCGATACTAATATTTTAGCCATTGTCTTCATCCTCTATTCTTGACATTTCTTCTGTTATTAAATCATTCATAGCTCTACTTATGTTTTTTGCGTAAAAACAGTGAAAGTGGAACTTTTGTTTTATTTGTGCAAACTCAAATCCTTCTATCTTTGTAAGGTCTTCCATAATACCGTCTATAAAATCTATAATTCTCTCATTACTTAGATCACAACCATAGTGTCCTTCTTCAAGGTAGTCTGCCCATTTTTCGTTAAACTCTTGGCTGTCCATTATGTAGCAGACATGAAATTAACGCCTGACCCCTTAACTATTTTTCTTTTTATTTCTCTTGTTGAATCATTGTCCGTAATAGATCCAACACCATCAATGTAAATTATATTCTTTACCCCAAAATTAACCATTGACAGTAAACATTGGACACATGGCTCTCCAGTTATATATATTGTAGAGTGACTTGGTCTAGTTACCGAGTTTAGTATCGCGTTTTGTTCGGCATGTATCATATAGGGTCTTCGTTGATTCCTATCGTAAGGGTTTACTTCCATTTTTAAAAAATCAAATCCCTTAACGAATCCATTATACCCAGTGCCTACAATATGATTGTTCTCATCCACGATAACTGCACCATGTTGAATGAATACATCCTCTGACCTTTTTGACACTGCCCTCGCAATATCAAAAAAGTATTCATCAAAGTTAGGTCTTTCTTTAAAATATTTAGAGTCAATGTCCATAATAACATTATACATTATCCGTTGATTCTCTGAAACGCATCATGACCTATTTTTTCAATAGCTGAATAGTCTTGGTCGTCTAGTGCTTTATTTAAATCGTGATAAGCTTGTAGAACCCATTTCTTATGCTTCTTAAAGTCTCTTTTTAGCAACATTCTACACTGGTTAGATACCAATATATTCTCGTTATCTATTTGGTGGCTAAAGTTTACCTTTTTAGATATATTTTTTAATCCTTGCAGAATTAAGTCATCAACATTTTTTATTTTATAATGATCACAAAGAAATTTAATCGCTTCAGTTTGATTTCTGTGTCCAAGCATGTCTATGCAAAAATGTATAATAGTGCCTTTCTTCTGACATCCAAAACAATGATATATCCAAACACCATCTAAGTTGGTAACGTGAAATGAGGGTTTCGTCTCATAGTGGTCAGGTAATGGACAAGAACATACAGCTTCTTGCTCATCCCTGCTCCACTTTAAGTCAACTCCACCTTGCTTCTCTATAAAGTCAGGTAAATCACTTATTTGAACAAGATGCTCTCTTAAGTGCCTAAAATGTTTGTCGTCTGCCATTATAGATCTAATATCTCCTTTAACATATCATCTTCATCAATAATGCTCTTTAGTGCTTCGTCTGATATAAAATTCAAATCGGGATCTTCAAGATTTAAACCATCATCTGGGAATACTATGTCGTCATCTGAATCCGTAGGAGGATTATAAATAGCGTCTTCACTAATTAGCTCTTCTTCAGTTATATCGCTATTAAATAATATGTCGTCTACTTCACTTGCGTGTCCAGGCTGAAACACTGGATCTGAAACTCGTCCTAATTTACCATCAAAGTCAAGAACCATTGTCCTTTTTGCTTCATCATCACGCGCTTTCGTGCCAAAAACGAACATCTTGGTTGGAGGTGAATCATTATTTAGAACAGCGCTTAGACCATTCTCTGCATCCGCAATAATCATTTTTGATCCAGCCAAATCTTCTGTATGCACTGCAACATCTGAGCTTTCATCATCAGAAGTTTTCTTTGCTTTATTCCTAATTTCCTTAGAAGATGAAGTCTTTAGCTGAACTGCGGATATAGTGACAAAATTGTTTATTCTGCCATAAGCCTGAATTCTTGAGGAGGTATATGCATCGTCAAGGTCGGGTCTTCCAGAATGGTTCGTCTCATTACCAATAACACCAAGATAGTCATAAATAACAACATCAATCTTCTTTCTTCTTTTTATCTTCTCTATTTCTGACAAAATCTTTGAGACTTTAGTACCTTGTGCTGCCTGTATTACATCAAAATTAGGTTTGACTTCTTCTAGTAGATTGATAGAGGCTTCTTTAAGTCTATCAAAATTTTCATCATTAAGACCTTTTTCTTCCCTACCACCAACCTTGATTCGGTTGTAGTCAACTAAGGCATGTAGGGCAAGAAGTCTAGTATAAAGTTGTACCGCTTTCTTCTCAAGTGAGACATATACGACATTGTATCCCGCTCTTGCCATGTTGAATCCCATATTAAACATTAAAGTGGTCTTACCACCATTAATCATTCCACTAATGATCGTATAAGATCCATATTCAAATCCGTGATAGATCTCATCAATAGCCTTGAGACCAGTCAATACAGCGGGGATATCATCAGGATTATCTCTTCTGTTAACAATGTGTTCCATGGATCTAGTGATACCTTCTTCCATGTCCATAACCAAACTATACGGGTCAGGGTCCATATTGTCAATTTTAATGAAACTTTCTTGTATTTCTTTAACTAGTGGAATCTGATTATTCGTTGCTTTTACAAGTTTCTCCAAGTTCTCGCTTATAATTTGGAATGCTTGCCACTGAACGTATCTTGAATTGATATTGTCTTTTAGCAGTTTGTAATCTTCTTCGTTAGATCCTGTGTCTCCCCATACTTTATCCCAATACATTCTAGCAGAAGATCTATCAGCATCTGTGATCTCTTTGTCGCCAATATGGCTCATTCCATCCATTACGGATTCCATGGCCGTCCTAGTAAGTAGAGCGTCGTGCTTCTCGTAATAAGAACTAATAATATTAAAAAGGAATCTAGGCTCATTGTGCCAGAAATGTCCATCAGAACCATTCTTAAAGCCGTTGGACATGGCATCCATTAGTAACTCCTTATTCTTCAGTAAGATACTAAGGAAACGAGGTTCTTCCTTCATTGCCTGCCTTTTGAGGGCTTCGTTTTTTATTCTATCACTCATTTTACTCTAATCCTAAATACTTTTTTGTTATTTTTTACATCTGTGTGGGACAACATTGATAGATATAATCCACATCTATCGTCTTTTATCGCATTACCTAAATTAGTTACTCCCCTTTCTAATGGCGAGGAAAAAGTCAGTATGGTTGGTTTTGAATAATCGCTTCTCTCTCCTAGTAATTGGTCAAAGAAGTTGGCTGAATCAGGAAGATGGATATTAAATTTTCTAGGGTGAAATTCATTTATAAAAAGGACCCCTTGCTTTTTTAGCCTTTCTACAAGATCATTTCTGTTCTCCCCCTGATTCCTGATTGTCTGGAATTCGCTAGACAGTTGCCCACAATCATAACTCAAACCATACTTGTCACATGCTATCATTCTAAAGAGTATCGCATATCCTGCCAGTTTTCTTGAATCTGGGTCACCACCATCAATAACGATAAATGGTTTTTCAAACAATAATTCAGGAGATTTGTAAATTAAATCAGCAAATCTTTTAGTATCTCCGTGAAAGGTTGGACACAGTATGGATTCTAATTCGCCCCTTTTAACCCTTATATATTTATCTGGTATTCCTGCACTTTTTCCACGCTGAATAATCGCTCTAGCAATCGCAAAGGATCTCCTCTTTTTGGAAAGGTTGTTTCTATGCTCCTCTAACGCAGCTTGAGCGGCAAATTTTTCTTGCATCTTTGCCGCATCTTCCCTACACTCTTGTACCATATCTTCTGGTGTTCTTTCGTCACTCATTTTATACTCCACATCCTATATATCTACTTGAATATTCATCATACGTTTTTTGAAAAGTTCTCAGTGAGGTCTTGTCCCTATTCCTAATATTGTTGCCTTTTAATTTAGATTCAACGTAAAACAGAATCCAAGATCTAACAAAATCCTCATCCTTGTTGGACTCTTTTAATTTGTCTAGGATTACGGCAGCAGGAGG
>Ga0209362_1002682_pt1 | contig 12911 bp, 8 predicted proteins | sample SaaInlV_165m_DNA_FD_184680 | JGI IMG/M metagenome (GOLD analysis project Ga0209362, IMG submission 184680) | Marine microbial communities from expanding oxygen minimum zones in the Saanich Inlet - Saanich Inlet SI037_S3LV_110m_DNA (SPAdes)... | ecosystem: Environmental > Aquatic > Marine >...
CGATTTGCCGGCGTGTTCCAACAAATGCCTATTCCAGATACGACAGTAATAACTGGTTTTGTAATAAAGGCTATGAAAAGAAAGAGAGCAGCTGTGTTACTAAGATCATAATCCCAAATAACGCTCACAAAGTTGGCAATACCTGGGTTTGCAATAAAGACTATTATCGTAACAATGCTAAAACAGGCTGTTTACCGGTTCCTGATCATTCGACATCTGCCTACAATAGTAACAATTTTATTTGTAATAGCGGATACGAGAGAAATGGAAACAGCTGTAAAAAAACATACAATTGGTCATTAATAATAGGTACTTTGTTTTTTTTATGGCTCATTTTTAGAAAGAAAAAAATAAAACCAGCTAAGCCCGACAAACCTTCGAAACCTACGAAACCCAGAAGTCATACGGTTCCGACCTCTCCACCTAAGAAAACTCGATCGAGAAATATTAAAGATCCCAGGTCACTTCTTATAGAATTAGGAGTGGCAATTGCTTATGTAGATGGCCAGTTTGCAGATGAGGAAGGTTACGCTTTAAAAAGACAAATACAAAAAATGATAAGGAGAAGTGGGGATAGTGAAAAACATAAAAAACTTTTTAATGATACTTTTGTAAATGCGCACATTGATGGAAAGAATAATCAATTAAGTTTCAAAGATATTTGTCTAAACCTTTATACAAAAGGCGACAAAGAGTTGAGGCTTGAAGCCCTTAAAATTGCTTACGAAATTATGGGTTCAGATGGACACATCCATAACAAAGAAACTGAAATGATTAATTATATATCCGTAACACTTAAAATTTCTGACTCCCTTCAAGAAAGCATTAGAGATAATTTTTTTGTCAGTACAGTAATTAAAAAAGATTTTGATATTTTGGATTTATTAGGTTTGTCTATTTCTGCTAGTCAGGATGAAAAGTGCAAGGCATTAAAAAAAGAATTTAACAAATGGAATAAAAGAACTAATATATTAAAAGATTCTACTCAGCAAAAAAATGCTGAAAAGCTATTAAAACAAATTGGCATCGCAATTAGAAAAAATAATTGTTAAAAAAATATTTTAGTAAGTGTACTTGAATTTTCTAATATTTAAGTTCATAATGAATTTTATATACATTAATTAAAGGAATTAATAATGCCCCGTAATGGTTTTATTTACAAGCTATTTGTTCTAATCTTTATTGTCCTATTTACGACTGGTAACTCTTGTTCAGGTGGCCAGGAATCTGAAACTGCTATTACTGAAACAGAGACTTCAGAGAGTGTAACTGAAACAGAGACTTCAGAGAGTGCAACTGAAACAGAGACTTCAGAGGGTGCAACTGAAACAGAGACTTCAGAGAGTGCAACTGAAACAGAGACTTCAGAAAAAAATAGTGAGGCATCCTCAGCATGGCTTAAAATTTTAGTCTTTGCTCTTGTATTTATATCAATCGTAGTAGTTGCCATTCTTGCTCTTTTTGATGTTGAAAAAAATGAAAAGTCTTTTCCCTATAGCTTAAAAAGGAAAAAGCCACACCAACAAAACCCTGTATCGAAAAATGACACTAAACCTGGTGCAGTTGCTGCTGATAATGCCCCGGAAGTTAAACCTCCTAGCTCAGATATTGATGGACATATATCACAACAAACACAAAATATTAATGAACTCAGGCGCGAATTAGCGGGACTGCTTAAAAACATAGATGATATGAATCAAACCTTTATGACTCTAAAAACAAACCTAGATCAAAAAGATGAAGAAATATCGCGATATAAAAATGGATATGATGCAATTATTTTTAAAAATTTCTTACTAAGATTTACTCGGGTTGATAAGGTAATTAGGGAGTATATTAATGAGGATAAAATTGATATAAATGGGTTAAAAGATATACAAATTCAAATGGATGATGCTCTATCTGAATGCGATGTAGAAACATTCTCACCAAAAATAGGAGACAACTTCAAAACCTCTCTTGGTGTCGCTGATAACCCAGATATCATAGAAACGTCTAACGAAAGTGAAGATTCAAAAATAGCTGAAGTATTAAAGCCAGGTTACCGCCGAAAACTCCCAAATACTTCTTCTGAAGATTACCAAATAATTACCGAAGCAAAGGTAGTTATTTATGTTTACAAAAAACTAAAAAAATAAGGAGAATTAATATGGCTTCATTTATTGGAATAGATCTAGGAACTACATATTCACTAGTTTCATATCTAGATGATACAGGTCGACCCCAAATCATAAGAAATGCAGAAGGTCAAAATTTGACCCCCTCTTGCATAGAAATAAACGGTGAGGAGATAACCGTTGGAGAAATTGCAAGAAAAGGACTTGGATGGAACGACAAGGTTCTTGCTAGATTTAAAAGAGACATGGGCACTTCTGAAACTTACAAGGTTGGAGACAAAGAGTTCACACCAACTGAATGTAGTGTTTTTATTTTAAAGAAACTATTGCAGGATGCAAAAGATCAGATAGGTGAAGTTGGAGAAGCAGTAGTTACGATTCCTGCAAACTTCACTAATGAGGCTCGTGTTGAAACACTTACAGCTGCTAAATTAGCTGGTCTAAATGTAAAGAACATTGTTAATGAGCCAACTGCAGCCGCTCTGCATTATGTTTTTCAAAATGGCGGTTCACTGAACGGCAACTTTGCTGTTTATGATTTAGGTGGAGGAACTTTTGATATCTCTATAATTGAGGTTGCTAATCAAGACGTCACAGTCCTCGCTTCTGAAGGAGTCAAGAAGCTAGGTGGAGATGATTTTGATGCCGCTCTTCAGCAAATTGTTCAGAATAAATATAAGGAAGCAACTGGTGAAGACCTTAATATTCAAAATGTCTACACAAAGACAGATGCAGAAGAAGATAAAAAATCACTATCAAAAAGGGAAAAAGTCAATGTACGTGTTGAAAAAACCAATATTGAACTGACGAGAGAGGAATTCGAAAATGAAATTTCTTCTCTTTTAGCACAAACTGAAATGCTTTGTGAAAGTGCAGTTGAGGAAGCAGGCTTAAAGTTAAAAGATATTAAAGATGTTCTTCTCGTAGGGGGAAGTACAAGAGTTCCCTGCGTTACAGAGAGCGTTAAAAAGATATTTAAAAAAGACCCTGTCACTTCAGTGAATGTTGATGAGGCTGTTGTATTAGGTGCATCATTATTTTCTGCGATTAAAGGTGATCCAGACGACTTAAACTCTGTTCAAAAAGCCTCAATAAAGCAGTTAGCGGTGACAGATGTTGCGGTTGGCTGTTTCGGAACCTCTGCTATTAGAGGCTCGAATCAAGAAGAATACAATGCAATCTTAATTAAAAAGAATGAAAAAATTCCATGCTCTGTGACTCAAGACTTCTTTACAGTTGCAGATAACCAAACTGAAGTAAATTGTAAAATTACCCAGTCTGACGCTGCAACAGATGATCTTAAGTGGGTTAATGTAATTTGGGATGGAACCTTATCACTTCCTTCTGGAAGGAAGGCAGGACAAAAAGTTGAGGTTACATATTCTTATGATGAAAATGGAACTATGCATGCAAGCTTTGTTGATGCTGCTTCCGGCAAAGAGACTTATACAACATTGTCGGACATCACTCCAACGGTTGATGAAAAAGGAGATATTGATAAATTCATTGTAGATTAGATATAAATGGAGTTTTTAATTGCCCTTGCTGTCCTTTTTTTTGGAGGGGCTATACTTAGAGCGATACTCAGGACATTCAAAGCTGCTGGTAAAGCTGTAATTGGAAAAGGAAATCTTAAAGACAACCTAGATCTTGAGTTTAGAGGTTTTGGAGATCTAAGAACTCGACTAAATGAAGTTCAAAAACCGAACGAGCCCTTTCTTTTAGAGGTTGAAGTTAGGGGACTTTTTCCAGTTTATTCAACTATAAATGCTGGCTTTGTAATTTCAGCTTTCACAAAAAATGAGTCGGGAGACCTTACTCCAGTATTTTCAATGCTGAAAGAATTTCAAGAGCCTGAAACGAGGGCATTTCAAAACCTTACAGGATGTGGTCAAGTGAGTGAGAATCAAGGCTTTACCGATTGGGTTCGTATTGGCGTTATCCCTATGGAAATATTGCAGCCTTCAATTTCAGGAAGGCAAGAATTAAGCATCGTTATAAGGCTTGTTGATTTTGATAATCAACCCAATATCACTTTTGGGTTTTCTGAACCTGAGCCACTTTGGGCTAGTTTAGAAGTATATGGTTTTAATTTTAAAATCAATGGCTACTCGGAAGAAGCTGATGCTCGTGACAAGTCTCAAGCACTCGCAATAAATATAGGAATGGCTGTCGCCATGGCTGATGGCAATCTAGATGATTCCGAAGGTCTAGTTCTCAAGAATTGGATAAAATCTATACTTTCAAACCACACTGGAGAAAAGGAGCAATCTCTTAAAGAAACATTCAATAATGCGATGAGAGAGTCTTACAATCTTGCAAAGTCTGGAAATTTGAAACTAGAGGAGGTTTGTAAGGAGTTAAATGAAATTGGTGATACTGCACAAAAGTACCACGCTATAGAGCTTGCTCACAAAGTTATGGCTGCGGATGGTATTGTTGATCAAAGAGAGATGAAAATTATTCATTCTGTAGCAGATTTGCTGGACATAGATTCATCTGACTTGGAGAAAATTAGAGACAAACAGATAATTAATCTAAACACAAATCCAGAAGACATTGACACATTGAGTCTTTTAGGAATATCTCCTTCTTTAAGTAATGAGGAAATTATAGATGAACTCAAAAAAGAATTTATTAAATGGAATGGTCGTCTCAATACTCTAGGTGATGGCAAAGAAAAAGATAATGCTCAACAGATGTTAGACCTCATAGGTAAAGCTAGAGATAAACACAACAAATAATTATGTTAGATGAACTTATAGAAGCTAGAGAGTTTGCAGAAAGCGTTAAATATTCTGGAGATACATTGATAGCTGATCATGCATTTCAAGTTAAAAATGATGAAATAGATAACTTTTTTTCGTTAAATTCAATGCTTGTCACGGAAAATGTTACGCCAATCATTTCAAACTCAATTAAAAAGGTAATAGCTAGACTTAAAATTCCACAGTCTTCTGTCAAGGCTTATGTTTACGCTTCTCCTGAAATACAAGCAGAATGCTATTCAGGTAATGATATAGATTGTGTTATTCGTCTATCTTCAGGTCTCATTGATATTCTTGAGAATGAAGAAATAGAGTTTGTAATAGGTCATGAGCTTGGACATTTTTTATACGACCATGGATTAGCCATAATATCAAACCAAAATGAAAGCTTAGAATTTTTAATACAGAAAAGAGCTCAAGAAGTCTCAGCTGACAGGATTGGACTTCTTGCAAGTGAATCATTAGATGTGTCTATTCGGGCAATGATGAAGACAATGTCGGGCCTATCAAGCAAATATCTAAACTTTGATTTTGCGTCATTTTTATCACAATTATCAAACAGCACTAATTACAAATCTCAAATAAACATTAGTTCGTCACATCCGTCTATGCTGATTAGGTGTAGAGCTCTTTTATGGTTTTCCATGTCTGAAACCTTTAAGTCAGGTAAAAAAAATTATCACTCTAAAGAAATACATAGCCTCAATAGCAAAATTAAAGCTGACATTGATAAGTTTGTTGATTCTATTGCTAGAGATAAAATTAGAGACCTTAAAAGAGATGTAGCTATTTGGGCCTCAGCATTAATAATAGTAAAAGATGGGAGCTTTGATATTACAGAACAGGAAATTTTTATGAGTATGTTTGGACAAAAAACTCTTGATAATTTGAAAACCTTCTTGTCAGGATATAGCACAAAAAAATCTGTACAAGAGAGTGTATTAAACAAACTTGAGAGTGCAAAAAAAGAGCTCTATTTTGCAATTCCTTCTTCATTTGAAAGAGAGCTAGAAAGTCTAGAAAGCAAGATAAGACTGAGTTACAACTAAATATAGCTTTAACTACTTTTAATCTTTCTTACGTCTATTATCAAAGTAAATATCTTCTGAGCTAGATGTGCTTGATGAACTAGTATTTGATTTTTTTACGTTAAGTTGTTCAGAAGAGCTCTCAGGTCGAGAATTTGATCCTTTAGGGATCGATTCTCTTGATTCTGTTGGCTTTGGAATTGGCACGCTTCTTTCATTATTTGATGGAAATCTTGCTGCTTGTGAAGCTGAAGAATTATCTGATTTTGATCCATATGCAGGCACTCCAAACCTATTTTTAGCAGGGTCTCCATTTTTAATTAACCAATACAATAGGAGTAGCCAACCAAAAGGGATAATTGCAATTATTGCCCACCAGCCTGAATGATTTGTGTCATGAAGTCTTCTTGCTGTGACGCTCAGACAAGGTATAAAAATAGCTAGAGAATAAATAGCATATGGCGCCAATATACCTTGACCTGCCAGTATTGAAACAGGAATAGCTCCAAGTATGTAAAACAAAGTCCAAAACCAGTATTCTGACCTTAAGGCCCTTCCAGAAAATGTAAAATATTTTGAAAGAACACTACTTACTGCCTCAAAAAAACCCATTTATTGCCCCAAAAATTATTAAATCACCTTAATCTTCTGTTGCGCTCTCCAAGCTCTAAATATATCAATATAGCCAATGGCAAGAGTCCAAAGCCAAACGCTAAAATAAGACCAATACTGATAATGTAAACAAAGATTTTTTGCTGTTTACCCATCTCACGGTACCATTTTTCTAATTTATGCATAATAATTATGTTATTTCGTTATCATGAAATAATTATATGTCAATAACTATCATTTTGAGACATAATGCACTAAGAATTCTTAGTGTAATTCATTGGCATCAATAATCAAATTAATAAAAAAAAATTTAGATTTCTTTAACTGATTTTTCTATAAAGCCTTTTTAGGGGTTTCGGCTGACTCAGAACTGACTGGAACTGAACAAAAAATGTAGAATGTTTGAAACAGTTTTTTTACATAAATTAACCAAAAGGTAGTTAGCTTTTATTTCTTCTTGACCAATAAGCGTTGTTTCGAGCGCGATTTGATTTATAGTAAGGACCTTTGCATGTATTGCATTTTAATCCGTAATTACTTTTAAGCCCAGAATCATAGAACTCTACTAAAGGTTTAATTTTGTAACAGCTTTTACATTCCTTGTGTGTTTTGTTTGCTAGACCTTTTATACTCTCTGAAGTTTTTACTTGAAGTCTCGTGATTGCTCGACTTTTTTTTTTATTTGAACATATTCATCAATAAGATTAGTAAGTTTTTGATCCATAGAAGTAATAGGGTCTAGCCCCATATTAAAACGATTAACACGAATCATTTTGTAACCATAACTCTCAAGGATGCACTCCCGCTCAACGTCCTTAGGTGTTAGATAAGATCTCCAATTAAGGCTGTTGACTTCTTCTTTATCAATAAAATGGTGGTCTAATCCATCATACTCTACAATAAACTGATGAACTTCACCATAAATACTGAGTCTAATTAAAAAGTCGACCTTAAAGTATGGATGCTGATACCCTGGGTCAATACTTTTCAGATATTTTCCTAGTTCAAACTGAGGAATAATTTCCAAATAATTGCTATATTTTGCATAAACACTTGTATTCAAAATCCAGTCTAGTAACTTTTTTTCCATTGGAGAGTTTTGATCGACGTTGTCTGCTGTTGGAGCATTTTTAGCTTCATCAAGCTTCTTCTTGAAATGCCTCAAGGCCTGCCCAATAGAACCAACAAATTCGTTGACAGGTTTAGACGTAATGAATACTAATTTTTCTTTGCCTCTAGAAAATCCTACGTTAAGTCTTTGAAAACGTATTTTTCCTTCAATTTCTTCTTCAGGTTGATTACGAATATCTAAAGGAAATATATAGTTAAGACCATCTGCTTGTCGACTAGCAACCATCGAATACATAATAATATCTCTCTCCTCTCCCTGACAGGTATCAAATGTAAATATAGCAAGCTTAAGCTTGCTTTGATATTCAATCGCATTTTCATGCTTTGATATCTCTATTGATAAGAATTTTTGCTGAGCAGAAAAAGGAGTGATTATTGCAACAGATGGAGGGTCTTTCTGTTCAATCAATTTATCAAGCTCTTCAATTATTTTTTCAGTTTCTTGCAAACTTACATTTTTAATTGTTTCGAGTCTCTCAAGATCATCAACCTCAATAAACTCAATTACTTCTTCTATAGGCTTTCCTCTTATCTTAAGAACCTGAAGAAAATTATCATAAAAGTACTCAGATGAAAAACTTATCATCTCAGGATAACCCCTAAAATGTTTTCTAAGTTGGATTTGAAAATTAGACACCATTTCAAAAAAATCCATTACAGAGTTTGTAATATTGAATGATCCAAACCGGGTCATTAAACCTAGGTCGCCATTAGCCATATTTTCTTCAAACTCTTTACGGACTTCATCAAAGTAGCCTTGGTTTAATTCTTTTGAAGCGGTAGATGTCTTGACATTACTGTATTGTTTTCTATCACCCATTACAATCATTTTCTTTGCTCTCAGTATTGCAGGTAATGCTTGTGCAATAGACACTTGAGAGGCTTCATCAATGATCACCAAATCAAATAAATCTGCTTCTAAAGGAATATATTCAGCAAAATCTCTCAATCCTGCAATAATGCAAGGAAACGCCTCCTTTAGGGCTTCAAATTTATCTGTAGGGAATTTCCCTTTTGATTTAATTATTTTTTCTAACTCTTTAGCCTCGGTTCGTCTATCTGTTGCAAAGTTAATAACTCTTTCATCAATTGTATTTGCTAATAATTGAGAATTAAGTGCCTCAAGCTGAGTCTTGTCTCTTAAATAATCAAAATCAGGGATCGCGTTAAAACTCTCTTTCAGTTCTTTATTTAAAGCGTCGAGCTCAGAAAACTTTTCTAGAAGAGAGAGCAAAGGGCTATCAGCCAAAAGCAAATCCTTAATCGCATGAGGGACATTTAAATGGTTAAGAATATTTTTATCTAGACTTAAATAATCTCTTAAAGTTGATCTTTCATTTTCATCTAATCTCAGATTTGTAATTAAAAATTCTTTTAATGGCTTTATATTTGCAATGTGCTCTAAGCCATATTGACTTAATACAGAACTCAAATCATCTTTTAAAGAACTTAATTCGAAAAGTTCCTCGATCTTATCCTGAGGTGAAGTGAAACTTTTTCCAACAATGTTCTCAATTTCTAAGGAGATTTTAGCTAATTTATTTTTTGAAAAAGCGTATCCTAATATGCCTTTGGCATTATTAATTGCATTAATTGAATTAGTAAGATTTTCAACCTTATTAAGATTGATTTTAGGATATCCTTTTAATAATTTATAAAATGGCTTTTCAAGGCTGGCTTCTATTGCTGGATAAAGCTCTAAAAATACTTCAAGTTTTGTCTCGTTTTCATTTAAAAAGAGTTCAGCAAATTTTTCTCTATGTGTTTGAGCTAGCTGCTGCATCGATTGAAGCACTCCGAGATAATCTACCTCATCATCCAGAATCTTTTCAATACCAGGATAGTTATCTAAAAAATCTGTCTCAATATCATAGAAATTAAAAATTCTATCTGTTTCAATTTTACTCCCAATGTCAGCACTAGCCTCTATATCAATTTTTAATTGAGATTCTAACAAATTGAATTCTTTGTCAAAGTTTTCTTTCTCACCTTGAAAAGAACGTTGAGCAATCTTTAATTTGGCTATAGATCTTTGTTTTATTATGTTTGAATAATTTGAGCCTGTTTTTCCAAGCCTTAAAATAGGGTTCACAAAAGATGTATCTTTTGCTCTGACCTTGCTCAAAACTTGTTCAATTTTATTTTCAACAACATCAAGTGCTTCTTTCTTGTCAGAAAGAATTAGGATATTTTTTCCATTTAGAATCATCTCAAATGCTATTGCAGCTATGGTGTGTGATTTACCTGTTCCAGGAGGCCCCTCTACGGATATAAATTTACTATTTTGATTTTTTATTGCTGACAGAATTTTACGCTGCTCTTCAGCAAGAGGAAGCGGACTCATAAAAACTAATCTATCAGTTACATCTTTTTTATCCCAACCATTATCTATCTCTCTTTCAATAGAAACTGGATTTGAAGTTAAGAAGTTATCAATAATATTTGAAAATACCTCTAGTAATGGAGCGCCGCCCTCAAGTCCAGTCATCATTGCCTCATAATCATTAACAATGGACTCATCAGACTTATCCGAAAGAGAGATACTTAGCTCATTAGTAACAGATACTCCTGAAGCACCCTTTCCACTCATCTTATTATTTTCTGTAAGTAACACATCACCATTAACTTGTAAGGCAACCAATATGTTATGAAAAGTTATATTTGCTAAATTAAAAAAAGTGTCCGACTCAGTTTTATAAAAAATTCGATCCGTTATTGGGTTTGTTATCTTTAAATTTTGTTCTTTAGAAATATTACCTATAATAAAATCTACTGCTTTTTTATTTGCATAAACCTGAGTATCAAAAATAATGCTTACCTCCCCTTCACCAATTCGAATACTCGCTGGAATTGAATAGATGGGAAAGATACTTTTCCTGGTTTTAACTTCTCCAATATTGAAGTAGAATTGAAGATTCTCTGATAGCTTTTCAGTAACAATTAGCTCTCTTAGCTCAGCAAAGATATCTGCAGATACAAACTCTTCAAAATAAGCTTTGAGAGTATCTCTGTATGAATCAACATCCTTAAGTTCTGCAAAGACAGCACTTAAAGATTTTCCCTCTTTAGTTGCATGAAATTCAGCAATGGCAGTTGGAAGCATTGCCTCTGCGTTAATCATCAGTATTGTGGTTATTTCTTCAGTGTAACTTTCCAGTTGATCAAGTGCTACAGAAGAATTGGTTTGCTTCTCAAAGATTGGTGCAATAATATCAATAACTGGTGAGACAATTCGTTGGTCAATTGTGTAATTTATTGAGGTTATAAGCCCTTCTAGGACCTCTTCAACGTTGACTTCCTTAACTGAGAGTTTTTGACTGGTCGCATCATATATTTTTGAGAAGTCTCCTTCTAATGGACTCATATCTAAAGTATCAATTGAAGCATTAATAGACTGCTTAACTACTATGGATAAATTTGACTTATATTGCCTAGGCTTAATTTTGATCGAAGAAAGCTTACTTTCAGAGAATATCTTGTGAAGGAGAGATTGGAACTGAGGGTATTTTGAGGCCCTGATGCCAACTTTTCTATTTGAACTATCTTTATTTGCAAACTTTCTTTTAGGTTCTCTTCCTTTTTTAAAATCTGTCTCTAGGAATTGGCAATAATAGCCTGATAGCTTTTTAACAAATCTAGATAAAGTTTCATCTATTTCATGAGGAACTTCTTTTTCTTTTTCTTTTTTGTTTTTTCTATTATCAAAAAAAACATCATCAAGTTCAGATGAAGACCCTTTTGATTCATTATTTTTTTTATTAAAAATAGCCATTTCTTAAGATAATCTATTTGTACTTCAGTGCAATCAATAAAAGTTTAACCAATCAAAACTCAACTCAGTAACAATTTAAATTCATAGCACTTATTAATTTTCATTAATTAATATTTAAGGTTAGCCTAATGAATATCTAATAGGGTTAGCAGCACCTCTTTTTTTGTGATGAGCAATTGACTTATTAATGTATTTATCCCTGACGCCTTCCTGGGCACGCCTTCCATTAAATCCCCATCTGTTTTTATAGCCTGGAACTTGATACCATCTCTCTAAATTACCATTATTTTCATGAGCAATAACCTCATACACCTCAACAATAATACCTTTATATTCAGCCAAAACATAATCAACGCTATCTCTTCTTTTACCCATTACCCAGGCCTTTTTAACAGATTCATAAATCAAATCTTTTCCAGAATGCTTTGAATTAACCTGTAAAGCTTCATCACGGACTGTTTTATATTTTTTATTAATATTAATTATTGCAACACTATGGAGAAGATCATTTAGGGGTTGAGCATTATACTTTCTGATAATATCATCTGCACTCATCATGCCAATTTCAATACTATTATGCCCTGTGACTTCATTTGTAAGATTGGCTCCAGTCCTGTTAGCTAAATCAATTAAAGCAGACTCAACCTCAAAAGCAACCTCATCACTCATACCATGGCGAATCACAGTATGCTTTACTCTGTTATCGTTAACCCTTGCTCTTATCTCTCTTATCTTCTCATATTTATTGCTCTCTTTATCTTCAAAAATTGCACCTTCAACATGCTGAAAAACTCTGTTACCTCTGCCCTTACCAATGTAAAAAGGTCTATCTTCGAGTGGATCAAATAATGCGTAAACATAAGCCTTTAGCTTATGTATCGTTTTTTCATCAAAGGAATTATTCACAATAGCTTTTTAAATTATTTTGAAATATTAGTATTATGATTTTTATTCGAACCATCAACAAAATCACCAATATTGCCAATACCCCATTGATTTGATACAGCAACAACTTCATCCGACAATTGAATAGTCTCACCCTCTTTAAAAAAGTGCCTTCTGTGGCCTTTATCTTCAAAAAGCTGTTCAGCATCAGCTAGTCTAACAAAAACCGCACGATTACCTGATTTAGCTCCACCTGCTTGCCACTCATTTGGAAACGCTTTTTTAAGTTCATCGAAGGTAATATCTGTATTTTTACTGACATAATCCTTAACCACAGCATGTACTAATCGACCTTTAGCAAAAGCTTCGCCGTTAAAAGTATATTTAGAAGTATCTCTCTTTCCCTTGATTGCTTTATCTGATTGTTGAACGACACTGATTGCTCTTGCAAAGATACTTTCATCTATTGGCGTATCAGAAATTCCAAGATCAACCCTACATTGCACAGCAAATCTACTCAACAAAGAAAACACCTTTTGTTTATCAGATTCAGGTATTTGCACTATTTCATCGTCAGAAGCCTCATAAATATCATTGA
>Ga0209362_1002686_pt1 | contig 12907 bp, 10 predicted proteins | sample SaaInlV_165m_DNA_FD_184680 | JGI IMG/M metagenome (GOLD analysis project Ga0209362, IMG submission 184680) | Marine microbial communities from expanding oxygen minimum zones in the Saanich Inlet - Saanich Inlet SI037_S3LV_110m_DNA (SPAdes)... | ecosystem: Environmental > Aquatic > Marine >...
AATTTCTACAAATCAAATAGACTTCAGAAGATGAATTTCTTGATGCGTGGGGTGAAAAACGGCGAACATCTGAAAAATATGGCTTAATGACCTGAATTAATTCCTCTACACCTACTCCTTGGAATAATTTCGTCACAAATGAACCACCTTTACATAGCAAAGGCAGAGAAAAATCGAAAACCAAGGAAACCAATGTCATTGCAACAGCTTGATCCATGTCCCATTTACCAGTAATATTTGGTGAAATGTCCGAGATTATCGAGTTAAGTGGGCGTTCTTTGAGTTCATCGAGAACACGTTGCTGGGTATGTGGGTCAGTAATATCTCCAACTAGAAGTATCGAACCTTCTACTGGCTGGCAGGCTTCTAAATCGACACCAACAACCCATCCTGTTTCTCCAACCAATTCTGTTGCTACTTGAGCCCAACCACCAGGGTGGCATCCGACATCGAGGATGATATCACCCTCGCGAAGGAGATTGAAACGTTCTTGAATCTGCTTCAATTTGAATGCAGAACGGGCTCTATATCCGCTGGCCTTGGCCTGTCGTCGCCAAGAATCACGCTTGTGATTTTCAATCCAGTGGTCAGCCATACTCATTCCTCCCTATTCCCCTTCGCCACGCTCCTATTGAAGAAACCTCGCTTTTTTTCAGGGCTGGAACAAAGAGATGAAGGGGGGTGGTATCCTCGCCATGGTATGGTGAGAGGTGGACAAAAGGTGAAACTCTCCACATTTGCTCTCGTAGGCACATTATTCCTACTTCTTATGGCCTCAGGGAGTACTTTGGTCCAAGCACAGGTTGTCGACCCTTCCAATACACTCCTTAGCCCAGTAGCAACTGAACCGATGGGTAGAACGCTTCTAGTTGAGGAAGTTACGGCCACATGGTGTCCAAGTTGTGCTGAAATCGACCCTTATCTTGAGAGTGTATCAGATTCACACGGCTCTCGCATTGCAATGGTCGCCTATCATCCCTCTGATGGAGAAGATGCCTTTCAGCCACCTGCTGCACAACACCGTATTCAACGCCTTTCATTGAAACATGGCGATGCAATTCCCTCTCCGACATTTTTTGTTGAAGGAAATGACCCAAGGTCTGGCATCGATGCTTGGAGTGATGTTCAGCGAGATATTCTCGACCTTGAGCTAACCCGTCAACATGTATCGATTCTTCAGTTCGAAGTTCTGCGACATGCCGAGGGCATTACAGCCCGAGTCATTTCGATGGAGACTACTGGGCTGAACCTCAATGAGTCACAACTGACTTTTTTGGTGTTGGAACATGATAAATCAGTCCCTGAAAACACCATCAACCCCGGCGGTTCAAGTAGAGATAGAGTACTCATTGCCACAGCAGAATGTCAATTCAATACATCAACCATAGAAACACAAATCGGAATTCTTACCTCAAATGTCAGTGCTGGGTGCGATGCTGATTTTGAAATCACATTTGCTGACAAAAAGGAATTTAGTGTTATTCTAATACATGAAAGCACAGAGCATGCCATCGAAAACCTCGATGCTTCTCTTGGAACCTACGGTGCGGTTGAATTTGCATATCGAACACGTGAGGTGCCTCAATCATGGTCATTCACCACAATTGCACTCATGGTTTCGGCTGGGGCTGGAATTGTTGCGGTTTTACCGCGTAAAGTCCGAGAATGATATTATTGCGCGTCAAAGTGCAGTGAATCGGAATTATTTTTCTGTTATCCGGAAGATTCTTGATGCAATACTACATAGGATTGATAACCTATCCCGTCAATGTAAGTATAATGGCAGAAACATGGGAAGACGTGACCTGGGATGAAAGTCAACCACTCAGAGAGTGGGTTGTAGAATACACAGTATCGGTAAGTGGAGAGATGAATCATCATCTCAGCATATTGTATGGTGAAGATCTAGTGGATGTTCAAAGAAGCCTGCTTCATGAACTTCGTAAGACATATATTGAAAATGAGCGTATTGATGTTACAGTTCACCGAATGCAAGAAATCAAAGACACCTCAGAAGCGGAATTCTTCGAAGGCTGTTTCACACCTTAGTTGTCTTTGGCCCGGAAATGAATTTCTATCACTTCGCCATTTTGTAATAGATAATCATCAAATGAGGTAACTCGGTTTTCTTCTGTCGCACTTTCACTTGTTGAATGGACATGCATGACTATTTCGTGTGTGGCGTTGATTCGATAATCAAAAATCCCGGTTTCATCAAAATGATGACCCCAGATATCAAAAAAGACACCCAGAGCTATGTCTCCCGGTTCATTGAGTTCGACATGTAACCTTCCTGAATCATCGTGGGTATGAACCGTATGCATGTTGTTCTCATTTCCATTACAAATATCTGTCTGGATTCCCACAGCAGATTCAACAGTGTATGCTTCGTCATCAATGTAAATTTGCAAGGTAACGTGGTCGTGACGAGCTAAACCGTTATGGTCGAGGCATTCTAATGCTAACTGGTCTGGAGTATCTGCAGTTGAAGAGATTACTACTTCCCAAGAAAGTCGTGAAGAGATTAAGTTAGAGATTACTTCGTCCGAAGCGTTAGATGACAAGATATCCTCCATTTTACCATCAAATTCTGCCCAACCGTCTGTCGGGGTGCCAGTTGATTGTTTCTCGATGATGTAGCCTTCTTCATCAATGATTAGGACGACTGGGATTTGACCGGTGCCCCCTGTTGTAAACAAGCGAACGGGGTCGGCGGTTGAACCATCTTCAAGGATGGCGGCTGAAGTGGAACCAATTCCAGTGGCATAATGCGGCACATGGTAGGAACCGGCAGATTGATTGAGGTAAGGAATATCTTCTCCATACCAAGCACCATAGGCAATAATCGTGAGGGTTTTATTCGACGCATTTGCCATATCATGCCAACTCTGCATATTATTTTCAATGTGCTCTTGGACATAATGGCAATTACTGCAATCATGAGCCATCAAATCGAGGATAATAATGTCACCACGATGGTCGTCAAGGGATATCCAGCCTGTTGAATTAGCCAATGGCTGCTCGATTTCGCTACGGTTTAGTGATTCGAAAATGATGTTTGGAATTGGAGTGATGCTGGGGTCTAAAGAAACGGTATTATTCCCACTATTATTTGTACTATTATTTGTATTATTATTGGCACTATTATTTGCACCATTATTTGCGCTATTATTCACACTATCATTAGATGAATCAGTTTCGGTATTCTGTTCAGATTCCGGGATAATTATGTTGTTGTTTTCCCGTTCAAACAGTCCGACATCTTGGGCATAAAGGACTAACAAGGCTGACAAAGCCAATGCAGTTATTACACTCCAAAAAGCCGTTTCACGGTTCATTTATCCACCTGAGCCCAAACGTTTTCCCAATCTTTTGTCTCATTCATCTTCATCAAGCGGAAGAAGCCGATGAAGGCTACAATATTCGCAAGGTGTGCTGTGGAACAATATTGGCAAATCTTTTCCATTTGGAATTCGTAATAGATGAGCAAAGCGATGATGAAGAATCCTCCAAATGTGAGTAATGTCCCCAATTTCAGATGCATGGCGACCCAACTTGCATTCGGTTCTTTAGATGATGAATAGGCCAAATACAAGAGTATTGCAAAAACTGCAGCGCCGATTCCACCCCATGGAATTCCCAAAATCGGATCTACATTGTATTCCGCATTTCCAATCACATCATCACAAGAAAGAATTGCGTTGGATGCGCAAAAATTGCCACCTTCACTTATTTTCGACGAAATCCAGAGAGTTTGGAACGAAACTGCCATTCCCGAAACACAGGTAAGAATGAGTCCTGAAAATAACCGCCCTCGAACACTCTTCAATGAAGGGAATGTTGACTCAAATGGACCGGATAGAGAACGTCCAATCGGGAGTACCAGCAGTAGCCCTGCAAGTGTTGGCAACAGGTAAAACATCAATTGAATATTTGAATCCATTCAAACACTCTCCCTTGGGACCAATGCTAAAATTGCATTGCGAATTTCTTCCCCTTGATGTTCAGCAGAACTCCAAGCGATAATTCCGTCAGGTTGGATAAGATAGTAACTTGGTGTACCACTAACCTTCCACTTTTTCATGTTATCTTGGTCAAGGTCATCGACGTATGGGAAATTATGAGCAGAACCTGGTCTCGAGCCACAATCTGATGAGCCGCAATCATCTCCGGAATCTGCAATTTTATTGCGGAACGAAATAATCTCGCTTCGGCTAGAATCGTGCCCTTGGATGTCAAGTTCGGTCACACTAGCAATGAAATTGACAATTGCTCCATCCCATTCTGAATTACTACCGCCGAAATCATATGCATTTTGGCCCATTTGTTCAGCGGATTGAATACAATAAGGACAATCGGTATCCATGAATTCGATGGCGACCCATTGACCGTTAACATCTCCTTCCTCCCATTCTGAATCCCAATAGCTTTCTAGGTTAAAATCAGTCCAAGCACTACCATTGTAGAATTTACCCTCAAGCGTAGGTGCTCGTTCACCTGATTTGGTGCCTGTGGCAATTGGACTGGTTGTTGCTGCAATAATCATGATACCAACAAAAAATAGAGCCATTACTCGGATTAATGCTGTCGTTCTTACATCTGCTTCTTCATCATAGTTATACTTCATTTTTTCATCTCCTTATTGAACCCAATTTCTTGAATAAGTGCTTGAGCAGTATGCCGGATTGCATCCTCACTGTTCAACCGAACATCATAGCCTGTTGACATCATCTTATCAATCCCAAGCATGGCTCTTGGAATATCACCAGCCCATCCACGGTCACCACCAGTATACTCGATTGAGGCATTGTGGCATCCGGTTTCTTCGACAACGATTTCAGCAATTCTGCGAACAGAAGCAGTATCATGCGAACCGAGATTGAATAAATTGAGTGGGTCGTTGGTGCTCTCCATAACATGAAGTATTCCATTTACACAGTCTTCAACTTCCATGTAGGATTTTTCTTGTAGGCCGTTGCCAAGTACTTCCAAACGAGTAGAGTCGGCCTTGAGTTTGTGGATGAAATCAAAAATGACACCATGTGTTCCACGTGTTCCGATGATGTTAGCAAAACGGAAAATCCATGCCTGAAGACCAAAAGTCCCCACCCAACTACTGATGAGGCCTTCTCCAGCTTGTTTGCTGGCTCCATACAATGAAATTGGCATACAAGGCCCGTGGTTTTCAGGTGTTGGAAGTGGTGCATCTTCTCCATAAACCACCGAAGAAGAGGCAAAAGCAATTTTCTTTACTTCACAACGACGCATCGCTTCAACGATGTTGTAGGTCGCAAGTGTTCCTTGTTTTAGATCGGTGTCTGTGATGCGGGTGCCAAGACGAATATCTGGATTTGCTGCTAGGTGGTATACGCACTCGATGCCTTCCATTGCCGAAAGGACTGTTTCAAAATCGGTAATATCACCTTGCACATGTGTGACCTTTCCAGAATCAAGATGAGATTGAATAAATTGTAGTTTCCCACTAGAAAGATTGTCCAATGCTACTACTGTGTCGCCACGGGCAACTAAACGGTCGATTAAATGTGAACCGATAAATCCAGCACCACCAGTGACCAATGCTCGCATGGTTGAATCAAGAAACACCCATGTATGAGCCTTTGGTTTTGTTGATGGTTATGTGTGTTCGCAATCATTGGCTCCTAATTGTCAAGTCTTTGATAACCATTAACGATATCCTTGATGTTTAGCGCCGAGGAGAAATTCCGGTGCTGGAGTTGAAAAACATGCCAAAAAACAATAAAAAAACGATGCCTATAACACAAGACGAAACAACAAACCTACTGGTCGGATATGTCCGAAAAAGTAACGCTGGAGGAGCCCTAAAGATTTCCATAAACACAGCGGCCTTTTCAGACTGCTCAACATATGTAACCAGTGATGGACAATCCTATGTCCCATTGGTCATGTCGTTGAATGCTCTAGAAAAAGTTCTCAACGGAGAACGAGCTGTTACAACAGTTTCGCAACTTCAAGATTGAAGTTCAATAACCTCTGATATACGTGTATTCTACAGCACGGTGCCGCTTGCTCAGGGGTTTCGACCCCTGAGTGAGCCTTCCCTCACAATTCGTGAAATTATATATTGCCGCTACTATATTACTAAATATGACTGGAAACCGCGAAGAAATGGTGGAAACATGCGCAAGCAAGTCGATTCGGTGAAACCCTTCATCGTTGCAGGCATGCCTATGTACAATGAAGAGGAAACCATAGGGACGGTTGTGATGACCGCCTTACGTCATGTCGATGCAGTAATCTGTATCGATGATGGTTCATCGGATTCCAGCGCACGTATTGCAGAAGCATGCGGCGCTACTGTAATTCGTCATCGTGTCAATCGGGGCTATGGTGGAGCGCTCAAGACCTTATTCATCAAAGCAAAAGAACTCGATGTTGATGCCTTGGTTGTCCTTGATAGTGATGGCCAACATCGCCCTGAAGATATCCCTAAACTCTTGAAGCCTATTCTTTCTCAAAAGGCGGATTTTGCTATAGGTTCGCGCTTTGTTGAAGGTGGGGGCGGTACAGACATGCCGGCATATCGTCGCCTCGGCATCAAAGTTATCACCGCTGCAAGCAATCTTTCGAGCGACCTTGGAATCAAAGATACTCAGTCCGGATTCCGTGCTTTCTCTAGAACTGCATTGGAACGATTGCGCTTCGATTCAGAGGGTATGGAACTCTCTTTGGAAATGCTCGAAGATGCTCGGGAAAAACAACTTGAAATCATTGAAGTTCCAACTATGATTCGATATGATGTCCCCAAAGGTTCCAACTTTACTGCTGTATCACATGGATTTACTGTACTCACATGGGCAATGCTCTCTCTTTCACAAAAGAAGCCACTTCTTGTTCTCGGTATACCGGGTGCTGGACTCTTGGCAACTGGTGCGGCTATGGGAATGAATACTGCACGAGGAGTTACAACCCATATCGACAGTTTTGTTGGACCTGGACTATCAGCAATTTGGATTGGGGTTTTGGGACTATCACTCATGGCGACTGGTTTGGTTCTTCAAAGCGCTCGCGGCTTTTTGAGACATTTGCTTGTTCGTGAATTTGGACTTGATTGAAAGCAATAGAATTGGTTTGCTTGCTCATCTTTATTGAGCATCATTCAAGACCTGCCCCTCTATCGCAAGGATATGGAGAAGGAGGGGGAATGGCAGAAAATCCGTAACCGGCTTTCCTCATTTCGCAATCATACAAGTGACATGACCATGCGGCGTGTCGACCAAATGTATAGCAGCATTCTGGCTTCACCTGCAACAGTGGTTATTTTACTGGTCATTATTGCGGCTTTTTTTGCTCAACAAGGACTTTCATTCCAAGAGCAAATAGATGACGATGTCGAAATATTTCTTCCAGATGGTGCCCCTTCAACTGAGTTGTTGAAGGAAGTTAGAACGGAGTGGTCTACTGATATTGCCATAATCTATGTTCAAACCCCAAACGCTCTTGACCCATCACATCGCGATTATAACTCAATTAACATTACTTCTGAAGATTACCTACGCGAAATCAGTTGGGTTGAGGGAGATGATGATAACGCCGATGGAGCGGGTGCAACTGGTAGAGGAATCGATTATAGTAAAAACGACCATGGCCGTGACGACGGCGTACTTTGGATTATTTCTCCAGCTCAAGTCATCAAAGAAATCAATTCGGCCGATGGCCGATTTAACAATTCATTATGTCTTCACGGTATCAACACACGCATCCCAATAGATGTGGAATGTGACCTACCTGGTGGAGGCGCCTATGCCATTCCCGATCAACAGACGATAGACCAAATCATTGAAGAATCCGAAGGAGGTTTTGATGCACTTTTCAAAGATACTAATGACATGGACCTCAGTTACGATAGTGATGGTGACGGAAACAAAACCAACGACCTTGACGGTGATGGAATTTGGGACACGGCCGCTATTGTCGTCGGTATGCACCATGACCCTACTGAAGCCAACTTTCGTGATTTTAGCCACTTGCATGAGCACTTTCAAAATGTCATCGATAACCGTTCACTCGACCTGCAAAATACTGAGATGACGGTGACCGGATTGACAAAAGTCCTCGAGGATATTTCTGATGAGATTTATGATGACCTGCTCAAAATTCTTCCCTTCTCAGTACTTTTCACAATATTGGTAATTACTCTTCTTCATCGCTCACTCAAGGTCGTTGTTATCACCGGAACACCTATTGTAATGGCACTCGCTGTTACCTTTGGTTCATCGGTTCTTTTGGATATCACACTAACGCCGATGATTATTGCTACATTCCCAATTCTGATTGGGCTAGGGGTCGACTATGCATTGCATATGGTCAATAGAATTGAAGAAGTGCGAAGAAAGGAAATTGACGAAGCCCATGACGGAAATGAAAGGCGTCGGCGGCAAGGAAAGCCACCAGAAGAGGTGCCTGATCTTTGGGACATCGAATTTTATCGCAGATGCGTCCTCGAAATGACTCGCTCTACAGGCGTCGCTGTTTTCCTCTCTGCGTTAACTACAATTGTTGGTTTCTCAGTACTAATCGCACCACAAATCGTGTCAGTAGCACCAATTCGCTCCGTCGGTGTTACGCTTTGCCTTGGAATTCTTTCTACACTTATCTTCAGTATTATTTTGGTACCTACGTTGTCTTGGATGCTTCGATTCAACAAACGAACCAATCCGTCAATGTGGAAGGAAATTGCAACATGGCCTGTATATGGGTTTGTCTTCATACTTCTTGGAGCAATAGTTGTCACTGGATATGGCGTGAGTCATTTAGATGAAATGAATGAACCGATTACTGGTTCTTCAGAGGCGCCCGATGGTATTGAATCTTTGAATACGCTCGCAAATTATTCAAGAGCATTTAGTGGAGGGCAAACATCTCTGTTTATTTTTGATGCTGAGGAACGTACCCTTCAGGCTGAACAAAACAAAACCGATAATATTCGGGACCTTCCAGTATTGGATGCAATCGATGCACTGGAATTGAAAATTGGCCAAGTCGATGAAACAAATACAACTAGTATCATTACCTTCTTGAAAACTATTCCCGCAACGATTACCCTTGCAGACGGTGTGACATTGTATGAAGGAAGCCTTTGGGATTTACTTCATGAACCATGTTGGGAAAGCAATGACCCGATTGAATGCAATGTTTGGCTGAGCCTCGAACTTACTGGCCAAGATGGCCGACAAGGTTTGAGAAAGGATATGGTAAATGTGGTATTCGACACACTCTCGGATGAAGTGCGGTCGATGCTGTTAAATGAACTAGGAACAAAAGCTATTGTCTATGTTACTCAACCCTATATGAATCTCAATGTGGCAGGAGAATTACGCGATGAAATCGATTCACTGCTAATCAATGAACCGTCGGTTGATGGACTTACAAGAACCTCATTACTCACTGGCGGATTACCTGTTTCTCTTGATATTAATGACGGAATTCACAACGCTCAGACATTAACCACTATCATCACAATGCTTGTTCTAACTATTCTCTTATCCATTGTATTCCGCTCCCCTAGACTTGGTATCTACACCATGATTCCTGTAGCAGTTGTAATCTTGTGGCAACCATTATTGATGAAAAGTGGAGATGTCAATGTCAATATCTTTACAGCCATGATTGGTACAATTGTTTTCGGGATTGGTGTTGATGATTCGATACACGTGATGCATAGAATACAGGAAGAAGGGGAGACGCCAACCGGCATTGCAAAATCTATAGAAGAGACCGGACAAACTATTTTTGAAACTACTGCCACCACGGTATCCGGTATTGCTGCAGGTTGTATTGCGGCATTCCCTGGATTGGTGAACTTCTTCGTTATCATGTGCCTCTTAATCTTCTTTGCTTTCATTACAAGTACATTCTTACTTCCTGCCGTAATTACTGCGGAGCATTCACTGCGAGCGAAAATTCGCGGTGATGAATCATGGATAGATTATGGTGATGGCATTGCCTTAGCCTCAGCTCTCTCTATGAAACCGCTTGAAGCAGTACTTATCGAAGATTAGTTCATCTAAGTGGAGGGAGTAGGGAGTAAGCCCCTTTCTGTTACCTTTCGGTGACCGCATTCAACTTAGCATCCTACCTGCCCCTCGACGTGCCGTGTCAGCAGGGCGGTTTGGACTTGCTCCAACGGGGTTGCTCGTCTCATCGACCACAAAGCAATCTCTGTTTTTCAACATCATTGTACACACCTTGTATCGTTCGTTTCTGCAGCATTGACCTGACCATTTCTGTTCTCTCACTTCTGTAAGCCGTTTGCACTATGGAGAGGGGACTTTCCTCAGAGTCGAACTCTGTCAGCGGCCCTCCTACTCCCTCCATACTGCGGTTAGCATCACCGCTTCAAAGTCTTCGGATGATGAAAACATCACTTGTATGGGTTTTCACCAGGTGATGCAACTTGCTTAGTGCCACCATATGGCCCTGTTATTGCTTCATGAGATTGAGCAACCGGAGGTTTTAGGCCAGGAAGTGATTTCTGCACCACCTGTCTTTGGTTTGCATCCCACTGCTTTGGTTGAGGTGATGTTTTGAGACCAAAAATCAGCAAACCAACTAATGACACTGTCAATAAAAAGATTACAACCAAGAGCACTGGATTAACTGAAGAGATACCAGCAAGAAGGCCTTCAGAACGCTGCTCATCTACATAGACGGTTTCTGTTTGAGCAAGAGGTCCATTGATTATTTGGAATTCAATCCACATGGTTCCTTCTCGGTCAGGGATCCAATCTTTAGAATAGACATAGGTGGTTCCTGCTTCAATTTGAATGCCGCGAGCGTCAATTCTGGTTCGGGCTCCGTTGCTTTCGACCAATTCAACAAAAATCTGAGCGTCACCATCTGCTAGGCCGGAATTGCTTATTGATACACCAAGGCTTACAGTATCACCTGCTGCAATGTTATCACTTGGCTTCATTTCCGGTGTACTGAAGGTGTATTCTGCAATTCGTTGTTCGAGAACCCAAACCGCAAGTGGAGCATCAATATCGTTGAAAACAGGGTTTATTTCATGGCCAGAGCGGTCTTGTCCTGTTGCCCAAATTCTCAGTTCAAGAGCATCATTTCGCATTGTTGAAGTCAATAACTCATCTAAATTCAAAACAGCTACACATGGGATTTCATCACCAAATGCTCGTCCACCGATAACAGAAAGTGATAGACTCCCATTAATGACAGATTGACTGGAAAGTCCTATTCCTTCAGGATGGACTGCCCAATTTAATTGCAAGGAATCCTCATCCAATCGGTCAGACTCAGAAATGAGGATTTCTAGTGGTATGGCTGACCAAGTGGACTCGGAAATTGTGAGCCCATTTGCTGGAGATGGTACGCCGACGACTGAAGGAACTTGGTCATCTACTATGAACCATGCAGAAGGTGTGTTTGGAGTGCGGTCAATCGCTCCATTAGGAGGTTGATGTAGTGATGTAAATAGTCCGTATGAACCAGATGCTAATGGTGATGTAATTATTCCCGAAAATGTGCCATTTAACGTGTCAAAATTAGCCTCACTTGTGCCTAAAGTCAATTCTAGGTCAATGGGTTGTACGACTGCTCGTGATGAACGGTACCATGTGAGTTCACCACCGACTTCAATATCTTCACGTGGTTGAACCCAAGTTCCGAGGGTACTAACAACTTCTCCATCAATTTCGTAAGAGAGTGTTTGCGGGTCGACTTGCATTTCACCTGAAAACCTCCAACTCAATTCTGGAACAGCCAATGTGTTGGATTGGCCGCGGAAATCTTGAACGTATACGGTCGGGACACGGGTCAGGCTTATATCGGGGTCAAAGCCCCATTCAAGCGAAAAATTCACTTCGAGTGTGCCTTCAGATGAGAACAATTCTGAACCTTGCGATGGTGTGAAATTGCAGGACTCAATGTCTAGATAGATGTCGAGGCTTATGCATTGCTCAGTCGAAGCATTCCACTTTAGTACAATCGGTTCATTTTGATTTCCAGCCAAATCTAGTTCAACATAAGAGATGTCTGAAATTCCATTCAAATCCCACAATGGGAGATGCAAGATGTTGGATTCTCCTGGATGTACCCAAATTGAATCACCAATATTCCAACTTGCTGGAGTTGAGCCAAGTTGTGGCGAACCATCATTATTGATTTGGATGTTAAACAAAGGTTGGTCAAATGTTCCAGCACCAAGCATCATGTTTCCAGCAGGGTCTGCAACTTCCAACCAACCACTGAAGAAAGAGCCGCTAAATGCATCAGTGGTATCCAATCCCAAGGAATAGGTTCCTTGAACTAAACTCAAATTATCTGGTAATTGGAGTAGTTGGATCTGCACTTCTTCTTCCTGCATAGCGCCATCAAAATTGATATCGTCAACCCAAGAACGCCAAAGGTGGGCCTTTGCATGTGAAGGTAAGATTGGTCGGTCTGCGATGATGAAATCAATGGTTGTCAATGGACGAGCATCAACGTGGTCAAATTCTGACACACTAACTCCAAGCAATTCAGGGTCGACGGTATCAAATTCGAAAATCACACTGCTAGGAACATCGTAGACAATGCTTTGCCCACTGAGTGGAGTGACATCTATGGAGAGTGTGACATTTTCTCTATTAACTGGGGCTTTCCACTGGAATGATACGATACCATCAGAAATAATTGAAGATGATTGGACTTCTGTACCGTCTACGAGGAAACGAACTAAAGTAGAGCCTGTGCGTGGAGAGGGGCTGAATGGCACGTTTTCGAAACCGAGTTCGACTTCAACTACGACATCATCACCAGGGTTGAGGTAGGGTGCTGAAAGAATCGATTGGACTTGGTTTTGATTGACTATCGCCCAATTCTTTACTGCGATATCATTTTCAACACCATTCGAGTCACCCAAACCGAAGTT
>Ga0209362_1002687_pt1 | contig 12904 bp, 8 predicted proteins | sample SaaInlV_165m_DNA_FD_184680 | JGI IMG/M metagenome (GOLD analysis project Ga0209362, IMG submission 184680) | Marine microbial communities from expanding oxygen minimum zones in the Saanich Inlet - Saanich Inlet SI037_S3LV_110m_DNA (SPAdes)... | ecosystem: Environmental > Aquatic > Marine >...
CGGCCCGATGGACGAAAAAGAGTGTTTTAGATTTAAAGGGGCCGGGGCTAGGCGGACTTCAGGGGGTACGGGGGGCGCCGGTTTAGACGCTAAAGGATGGATTAACGACCGAGTGGAAAATCTATTTCGATTCCACGGCTGAAGCCCTGGCCTTTCAGCAGTAAATCGCATGGGCAGCGTTGCCCCTGCCCGAAGTACCAGTCGGGCAGGGCATTCTTTGCTGAAGTGTGAAGGTCGATCAATATCAAGCCGCGGCCTTCAGGCGCCGACTGTATAATTGCGCAACGTGACGTACTGGTAGTGCGCGCTGTTTACGCCGCGCGCACTACCACAATGGTCTGATCGTCATCTTGCTCGTTACCGGCCGAGAACGCATCGAGTTCACCAAATAGGTGTTCGATAATGTGCTCGGCGCTAGAATATTCCGATCCGGCATCGGCAATGATTTGTGCCACCCGATCGAAGCCAAAAAGCTCTCCGCTATGATCGCTGGCTTCGATAATGCCGTCCGAGCAAAAAACGACGACATCTCCCGGTTCTAACGAAACTTCTAATACCTCATAAGTTGAGCTGGGGCGCACGCCCAGTGGAAAAGCGCTAAGGTTGAGTTCACTCACGGACTTACTGGATGCCTTATAGAAATACGGATAGGGGCATCCGCCGTTAGAAATTCGCATGGTATTTTTAGCGCAGTCCAATTCTCCAAGCGATAGACAGACGAAGGTGCGCGGCTCCAACATGCGGCATAGGCTGCTATTAAGTCTGGGCATGAGCGTTTCCGGTAGGGCCGAATAGCTAATTTCGGTATCGAGCAATCCGGAAAAAACCATGGTTGGGATGGCCGCTTGCATGCCGTGACCCGTTACGTCGGCTAGCGCGAATACCCACTTTTGCTGATCTATGCTAAAATACTGGAAAAAATCACCACCTACCTCTGTAGCGGGTCTGCAGCGACCTACCACTTCGTAACCTTCTAACTGGGGATTTTGTTGGGGCATAAGCCGCATCTGCATTTCGTGTGCTGTCTGCAGTTCCTGCGCCAGTAACTCATTGTGTTCTGATACGATAGCGCTGGCTTCTTCAAGCTCTTGAGAGCGCGACTGGACGCTGCGTGTCAGCGTGTAAATGGCGCCGCCCGTCACGAGGAGAAAAACGAGTGCACCGGCGACGAGGAGACGGCCACGCGATTTAGGGCCGTTGATGTATTTGTCGAGAGTGGTGATGTGAAAGAATTCCCATTCTATATCGGCCAGACGGTTATGAATGACGAATAGCTCCTTTTGTTGCAAAATCGCTTTGGCATAGGGAGGAATATCGTTTTCATCCTGACTGTATTCCGCCTGTGCGATATGGGGATAAGCTTGGCTAAACTGGAGCAAGGTATTTTCTGGTGAAGATGAATCGAAGACGATATGCCCTGTATTTGTATCGACCATAATTAGCGACTCGTCTTTTCTTGCGGCCCATTCAAAAAGCGTACTTAGCGGCCTATCAATAGACAGAAAGCCATTGGGCTCTTTTGTCTTCCTATCGAGGATCGGATAGATTGTGCGCAGTATATCAGTGCTATCGGCAGCGGACACTACATAGCTGCTATTGGCGTGCAGTCTGTCTGGAGACCACGTGGCTATAACGGATGGGTCAAGTCGTATGCTGGGGGTCGCTGGATTCCGTCGTATACTGGGAATTGCTGGGTCCGTTGTATTGGTGGAAAATAGGTCAGCTGCGTTTGACTGAGTTGCCCCGTAGGCAAAGTCAATGGCCACTAATGGTATGCCATCGCGGTCCACATACATCGCAGCTGAATATAGCTCATTTCCTTGTTTGCCATACCAGGTCTGCAGAAGCTCTTGTAGATCAATAAAAAGGGCTTTATCCGCCCCGGAGGTTTTTATTCTTGCGTAAATTCTCTGGACGCTTCGATTCAAATAGAGAATCTTAACCGAATTTCTAAAATTCTCTTCTTGCACTTGGGCGGTATGAACGATCGACTGAAGTTTAGACGTGTTTTGCTGAGAAAATATTTGGTCGATGGAAGTAAAGATAAAGCTATAAAAAAAGATAAACAGCATGCTAAATAACAGGCACGAAACGGCAAAGATAAGTCGATAAAACCACGTCCTAGGGACGAAGCGTGTGCGAATGGATTGGCTGAGCATATCGATCTCCTATGCTATGGCATTCTATTCTGCGAGACGATATGCCCAACATCTTCGCGCCAAAGAGAGATGGGTTTAACAGCGCGTTTGGGGTTTATGAAGGCAACGGATGTGCCATTCGGTGATAGAAGTGGAGTATATACGTCTTTTTCTACTAAGACAGTCGACTCTCTTGACCGAAGGTCTTGAATTACTGCAGGACCAAGCGGCCAACGTTTTTGATATAGTAGCTGCTTTTTACCCAGCAGTAGCTGGGGTTGGGCAATATGACTCGTATCATAGAAAATCACATCTTCCCGATCACTATGAAGTGACCTTTTCAACCATATACGATGATTAAATCCATCTAAGCCGGTGGTAAACGCGATCGTATCCTCATCGATCCACACTGGATGGTACTCAAAGTGATCTGGTATATCGATCTGGGTTTCAATCTCACCGTTTTCTATATTGACGATCTGTAATTCTGATTCATCAAAGCCCATGGACGTTTTTAAGAACAGTATTTTCTCTCCGGAGGGAGAGATTGCTGGCAGCGTCTTTTGGCCGGGCGATTTAGTAAGCTGGTATGAGTCGCCAATGATACGATCGTATATCCAGAGGTTTTCGTTATCGGCTTCTCCGGAGACAAAGATCACGAGTTCTTGGTCTGGTGAGATTGCAATACTATGTTTGGGTTTTCTTGTATCTGTTAGAATGTTGATATCGTAATTTGGCAGGGAAATGAAGGCAAGTTCGGCATTCTTATCTTTCTGTATCGCCGAGAAAAAGCCGGAATTATCTTCTAACCAAATGGGAATTTGATAAGTTGCAATCCAATCGACTAATGGCACATTGGCGATGTGTTTACTTGCCGCCGACTCGCGGTCTATAACCTTCAATTGACCAACGGATTCATCTTTTGCGATATCAACTGCGGTTATTTTTTTTGAGTCGGCAGACCAAGACCCCCACCACCATCCGATTGCAGTACGTATAGTATCCAACAAGACGGTTTCATTACTGGACTCAAGGTCTTTAACGGTAAGTTCAAAATGAACATTATCATAAGCGTGGTAAATAAGCTCTCTGCTGTTTGAAGACCAAGAAGGAACTTGACTGCCTCTATCACCTGGGCCTACCTGTATAGCCGTACCACCTTTTGCGGGTAAAATAAACGTTCCCCAGAAAGACCTTGTGCGTTTTTGGAATCCAATCCACTTACCATCTGGCGACCAAGTAGGGTAACTTATGTCTTCTATAGATGATGGTATGAGACGGGTGGTTTTTTCAACAAGATCAAAGGTCTCGATCCCAGTATCGGTTACGTATACTGCCCTTTTGCCATCTCGTGAAAGATCTAAATCACGTATCACTTTTTCGGTAAAGTCAGAAAGCTTAGTATGGTCGCCGGTTTTCGCGTCTATATAGCTTAAGTTATCGCCAGTGCCATTGTTTAACGATACGATAATCTTTGTGCCATCCGGTGACCATGCAACGCGATTCATCCAGATGTTTCCTGAAAGAGACGTTTTCGTCAGTTTCTTTATAGCGCCGCTGCTAATGTCAACTACGTAGGCGTGAGATTCACCGCCGCGGTCTGAGGTAAATGCCAATTGGGTCATATCGGGAGACCATCTGGTGAGTACATCCCCCCACACCATTGTACTATCCTCACTTGTTACCTGCCAAACTTTTCCGCTTGCAACTTCATAAATCGAAATAGTGCATTTTCTCCAAATACCTTTTTCGGAAGCACTGAAAGCAATTAACGAATCATTGGGGCTTATTTCTGGATGGTGAAGATCGTATCCCTCTAGCAGTGTATTGGCCACTGGGATAATGGTCGCATTAGGGTTTGTATCGGCCTGGGAGATTGAAGAAAAGAACAAAATTATGGAAATGCAGACGAACTTATAAAATGGGTGCCCTAGGTATCGCATGTATCCGTTCCTTTTAACAGGAGTGACTGCAGTCAGAGCTACCAAGATACATAAGGAAAGTGCAAATAACGGTTGAAACGGTCAGTTTTTTATTTAAAATTGAATAAGAAATCGACCGATTTTAAAAAATCATCGGATAATCATATTTATTTTGATAAGTTATATGTAAGTGTAGGTGATTTTTATAGCGTGTAATCGAAGAATCCAACCCTATTTCTCAATGGTCCTAACAATGAAATCTGTAGCCATTTTTTTTCTTGCCTATATAACGAGTGTCTTTATTCGCACTGACTGCCTAGCAGATGGCTTTTCTGAACCGGTGGATATTGGTGGCATAAAATTTTCGCAGTATGAAGTGGCAGATCCTAATATCTACCACCAAGAGCCTATTAGCTCACCCGACGGTAAATATCTTGCCTATATCCGAGTCGATGTTAAGAACAATACGCGCAAGCTGTGGATAATGGATCGGAATACTGGCGAGGGGCGTCCGGTCACTGATAAGAAGGCGTTTAGGGGGGCAACCGAAGCATACCCTAATTGGTCACCGGATGGGAAATTTATTGCGTATACATCGCTTGCAGATGGTAAAACTTCAATAAATGTGGTTGTATTAGAGAGTGCCAAAATTCGCGAAATATCTGATCGCCATTTGGGTGAGATTTTTTCGATAAGAGCAACTTGGTCGCCCGATAGTCAAAAATTGGCAGTTAATGCCAAAGTGCTCGGTATGGAACAAATGCTGATATATGATATCAGGGGCGGTTCACCCAATATCCTAATAGAAAAACGACGAATCCGGCATCCAACTTGGTCACCTGTGGGAGGCAGAATATACTTCGTTGGAGAGAAACATGAGCAAGGGGATTTATGGTCGGTCGACGTCGAAACACTTGAGTATGATGCGTTTAATACCGGTGGGTATGAGGTATCCTATGCTTCATGGTCGTCAGAAGGTGAGTGGTTGGCATTTCAAAACTTCAATGAAGTAACGAATTCGGTCCAAATCTACGTAGTTCCGTCGAGTGGTGGTTTCCCTACTGCTGTAACCACGAACGAGAGTTTTAGCTTCGCAATAACAGTAGCTTGGGACTATGCGTCCGATCAGCTTCTTTTTACCGGGCAACCGGTTAACTTAAACGTGAATCATGCAGTGGCATTGGTTGATACTGCTGGAGGCGATAAACGCATACTAAAAGAGTTTACTGACCAAAGTATTTTTACGTGGTGGAGAAATCATCCAAGCTGGTCACCGGATGAAAAGATGATCGGCTTTACGTATCAACGGGCCGATACCACGATGGTGATGCTGATCTCTACGGAAACGGGTGAAGTCATTAAGGAGATTGTCGGCTCGGGAATAGATTTCTCACCTGATGGCTCGGAGTTTGTATTCGAACGCGATAATAGATTATGGACTACAGGTATTAAAAGTGGGGATACATACCCTATAACGCTGAGATCTGAGCCAAGCATACGGTCTCTTTTTTGGTCACCCGATGGAGAATCAGTGCTATATCGAAGTGAGGATGGATGTAATGTGGTATCATCCTATGGGGGCGAGACTGAAAAATTGGTGGAATACAAGGGCGGTGGGTGTGTGGGGTGGACATCGGATAGTGAACGTGTGTTATATCATGAAAGTAGTAAACTAAGATCTTTTGATATAAATAGTGGTGAAGTCGATTCTTTAGATTGGACATTTCCTTCTAATTTTTGGGGTTTGAATATCTCATCCGATGCTGAGCTTGCTGTATATACCAGAGCAAATAGCAACAACTTATATTTGAGGCGAAAAAATGAAAAAACCACTAAAGAAATAGTTTTTTTTGATTACCTCCAACAAGCTCCTTTACGGCCTGTATTATCACCCTCCGGGGATCGCATTGCACTTTTTTTGACTCCTGCCTGGAAAACCAAGTCTGTAGTGGCCGACATAAGTTCGATTCTTAGCTCGTCTGCAAAACTTCCCTAACCATATTTATTACTATGTTTAGGCTCAAGTATTCCTCATTAAGTACATTCTTTATTGCTCTTCTAATACTGTTTTTTGGTATTCTCGTATTTTTTTACATGCAATCAATAAGCTCTGTTAAATCTGTTCTTAGCGAGCAACTTGCAGGTGTCTCGGGGAAATTAGCTGTGCGCATCGATAAGCGCTACTCACAGCTACAGAGAGAGAGTAAGCTTCTTTCAAGGAATCAGAGCCTTCGAGGTGTATTCAATCGATCGATAACTGATCGCCAGCCGAATATAGATCAGATAACCGAATTTATCCGATGGTTTCGGCGAAACGCTGAAATAGAGTATCTTGCCGTTGTATATACCGACGCCTTAGGAAATATCGTATTTGATAGTGAGCAGGGCAGTACTAGTAATGCTGTTGTTTCAAATGTAGCAATACCCATTTCTCGCAAATATACTGAAGCCATATTTAAGGCCTTTCAATCAACGGAAATTCCCCCAGATAATAACCTGAGCATACGGGTAATATCACAAGATCTCACCAATAAACTCGTCATACTGCGCCGAGCAACTAATATGAGAGGTGACAATGGGATCTTATACGCCGTGGTGTCTTGGAATACTTTTATCGACACGGACTTGAACGAATTGTCCGGTATTGCACTCTTTGACCGCAGTAACTCACAGTTAGTCTACAGCAGTAATGAAGATATCACGTCGGCCATCCCAGTGAGTGATATATCAGAGGTAATCTCAGAATTTGAATTCCAAAAAAATCAATACTTGGCTATGACAATTCAGGTCGATTCTCTCTGGCTGGTAACAACGTTTATTCAAATAAATAATTACTTAGAAAAACCACAGCGTTTGGGTCGCATAACTCTTATGGTGTCCCTGCTTTTTATTGTTGTGAGCGCATCGATAATATGGGTTTTAATTCATCGCGTGAAAAAAAATACGCAAGAATTGGAAGCTGCACATCGAGATATGTTGTCGCAGAACGAAGAACTACAGCGGGCCAAAAAGGTAGTGGAAGCACACAGTCTAAAGTTAGAAAAGGAATTGGCTACTGCTAGTAGTATGCAAATGAAATTGATGCCTACCGAAGATCCACAGTTCGAAGGTGTCTCGATAGCGGGGTTTTGTCGACCTGCTTCACAGGTAGGTGGTGATTTTTATCAATATTACAAAAGGCCAAACGGAAGATTATCCGTCGTCTTAGCTGATGTCACAGGACATGGCATGGAAGCAGCAATCCCCAATGTCCTTTTTAGCGGCATGCTTGACAATATGATGGAGAGTAATGTTCAATCCATCGACTTGTGTACACGCTTAAATAAGTCCTTATACAGAAGTCTAGATTCGAGAACGTTTGTATGCTTTTCTATGGGAGAACTTAATACGAAGAATCGCAGTATCAGCCTGACTAATGGAGGTTGCCCGTATCCATACTACTATGATCTATCGTCTAAGTCTGTGCGAGAATTAGCTATGGATGCGTTTCCTCTCGGTGCAAGAAAGGCATCGGAGTATTCAGTAATGGATTTGACGTTAGATGTTGGGGATCGAATTATTTTTTGTTCCGATGGCATTATTGAAGCTACGAACGAGGTCGGCGATATATATGGCTTTGATCGGATCCGCTTGCTTATCGAATCCTGCTGTAAACAAGAGTTGTCTAATCGCGATCTGATTGATCACCTAATGACTGATGTAGATTCATTTCGCAATGGACAAGAGCAAGAAGATGACCAGACCGTAGTTGTGCTACACATAGTTGAATGACAACGTAAAACGGACGTAACTCGAGACTTTTGATTTGGTGAGCATTTTTCGGATCGCTCTAGCGCTGTAAACAATATCTGTTTATCAGTTGTAATCTGAGCATTTACTAGTGTTGTAAAAGGTGCCGTGCTTTCACTTTATCTATCGCTTATTGCGCTACTTATTTGTTCCCCGTTACTGATACCGCATTACGGTTTTATTGTGGGGGCTGTACTGTCTATTATAGGGACTGGCTGTCTGTACCTATTCCTCTCGATTGAAGAGAAGAGTCGCTGGGGAAAGATGATTGCCCGATGGTGGCCGTTGAGTCGCGCACCGAGAAGCTATGATCTAGATCAGGGCGAGTTAGATCCTGAAGAAATAGAATACATACACAACATTCGCAACGAGTCGCACGAAACCGAAATCGTCATAACCGTTGGCCTGTTTGCTGGTTTGATGGTGATTGACCTCGGATCAATCGACGGATTTCTTTGGTCGTTGCCATTTTCTTTTTCGCCCAATCAAATCGGGATAATCTACACGGCATTGGTCATCAGTGTCTGGTTGCTGAGAATAGGCATCTTCACGCATTTGTTGTTGCGCTGTATTTGGATCGGTATCGTGGGGTTGGGGTTTTCGTATCCCCGAGGTATAAATCGCTTGCGGTTGGGAGGACCTTTTCAGCGGCGGATATATCATCACCTGACCGCGCCGGATACAAGTGTTCGATTGACCATACAGATGGAGCGTCTATGTAGTCTTCTATATGCTACATTGATGTGTTCTGTATTCTCCCTTTTGGCGTGGACCGTTCTGGGATTTGTATGCCTTTTTGCAGGAACACATATATCCTACCAACTGGAACAAATTGCGCATAGCTTGAGTTGGGATTTCAATCGCAATGCACTGCTCCCCTTTACTGTACTTCTCTGCGCAATCGGTGTATTTTCTGCCTGGTCCTTTATTCGGGTCAGCACATATTCCGTCATTTGTAGCCTTCGTCAACCGATTATAGAAATATTTTACTTCTTCAAGGGCACGCTTCTGTCACAAAATACATTAGCTATTCCCTTGATAATGGCATTGCCTCCCATGTGTATCGTTATAGGCATTCGTTACCCGGCTATGAGCGTTGAAGAGAGCCAAAACTATGTCTACTTGGATGAGGTTCGCAATAGAGAAAAAATAGAAGTTCCCCATATCGCTTCGGCCATAATTGAAAAACCTGTATTACACCTCCAATTACCAGAGCGCACTGTTAAAACCTGGCAGTCCCATGCAGAATACACCTGCCTTAGTCCCTCGAGCGAAGTGTGGTACGAAATCGATGAGTTGAATAAGTGGAGTAATAAAGAGTTTGGCGTGTGGATTGATCGCATACCTGTTTCAGAGGTGGTTTGGGTGCAGAAAGGAGCAGAAGCGATTCTCGACGGTTTTATTGAGCTAAAGTCATTAGATGATGGAATGCATGTATTGAGCGTGGATCCGTGCAGTCAGATAGAATTCGTCAGTGGAATCGAGATACCTTTTTATCTGAACCTAGGAGAAAGATGAATCTGTATAGTCCGATTGAGCGAGACCTTGCACGCTTTGTGCACAGTAGAACCTTTAACTTATCTCGGCAAGGAGAAAAAAATGGCGGATAAGCCCAATGTGGATCTAACGATCCCGATGATGCCCGATATGGAGCTAACGGCAATAACGGTAGCTGAGTCTTTGGGGGTCTTTATAGGACTGGATACTGAAAAGATAGACGAAGTCAAAATGGCTCTTATCGAGGCATGTATCAATGCTTTTGAGCACAGCAAGAGCAGCGAGCGGCGCATTAACCTGAACTTTCAAATATCTGATAGAGGAATGGTCATATCGATAAGCGACGGTGGTCAGGGTTTTGATTTACAAGAAGCGCTGGAAAGAATAGAAGAGAAGAGAAATAAAGGGGAAAAACGAGGGTGGGGATTGACTCTTATGAGCGAGTTAATGGACGAAGTAGAAGTTGATTCTAGTGAAGAGGGAACCCTCGTTAAAATGACCAAGTATCGGTAGTGCAAAACATCTATATACGGAGCATATAACATGAGTAACGATGGATCTTTGGTTTCTACAGTTTCAGGTAACGTAGCAGTGCTAAAGTCGCAAAATTACGTCAACGACAAAGCGGCTGATGAACTCGCTTCAGAATGCACTAAACTGTCAACAGATGGCGTTCAGCATTTTATCGTCAATATGCAGGATTCCAAGATGGTAAATAGTATTGGAATTGCCATTGTGATTGAAATGATTGAAGATGCGATAGAGGGTGGGGGCTCGCTCAGCTTTTGCTGTGTTAGTGCGACGATAGCCAAAACGTTTCAGATTATGGGACTACGGCAACTCTCGTCTATTTATGAAACGGAAGACGAAGCGGTTAATTCTGTTGGCTAACGGAGACGAGAGGGTCGCGAAAAAATGAACAGAACAATTACGCTCGTGCTGATCGGATTTTGCAGTGTCGTATACGCTGGGCCTTGGGAAGCGATAGATGGTTTACAAATCGGCAAAATATCGGCACAGCGGTTAAGTGGAGAATCAACCGTACTCCACCCGGCGGCATCTCCAGATGGAAAATATATAGCTTATGTGGACCATTGGACGAGTATTTGGATCGCCGATGCCAATGGTGAAAATGCAAAAAAAATAGTAAATGTGACCGACTCCTTAAACGTATTCGCTAACCCACGTTGGTCGCCTGATAGCAATTCCCTGGTCTATACAGCGGGTATTGGACATAGTCGTCGCGGCGGAAAAACAACAATTTGGCGTTTTCGAATGGCAGATGAAAAGCGCGAGCGACTCTTTCAAGACCACCAGTTCGATGCATTTGACAAGACCTTTCTAAGCTGGTCACCTGATGGATTACAAATAGCGACAAATGGTATCGTCGATGGAAAAGATCAGTTGTTGGTACTGGATGTCTCAGATTCTGAGACTTCTGTCGCGACGTTAGAAATGGAGACTGTGGGTAGCATCTCTTGGTCGAAAGATGGAAAGCATATTTTGATACAGGGAGATGCACATGAAAAAGGTAATCTATGGTTAGTGCCCGTAGAGAGCTACGAAAAAATGCCTTTAGATTCTGGTGGTGTTCAAGGAAGACAAGCCGAGTACTCCCCCGATGGTAAGTGGATAAGTTTCCAGTCTGAAAAAGATGACTCGGTGTTTATTATTCCAGTTGATGGAGGAGTCCCCGTCCCGATTTTAGATCCTGAATGGTTAGGGCGAACGGCAGTTTCGTGGTTTCATAGCCAGGGAGTGCGATGGGATGCCAATGGTAAGAGCCTACTTTCTACGGTTGTCCCCCCGAATGTATCAACGCGCTCTATGCTTGGTATCATTGATACATCTGGATCTAATTTTCAAGTCTTATTTGATAATGACTCAAGTAAGACTTTTGATTTTCGTCCCGAATGGTCGCCAGATGGGGAGCGGATTGCATTTTCAATAGCTAGCGAAAAAGATACAACCATCTTTTCTATTGATGTGAGCACCGGTAAAACAGAGAAAATAACCAATGGCAAACATCCAACGTGGTCTCCTTATATGGACGAGATGGCGTTTGCTCGTCACGGGAATATCTGGGTAAGAAACCTGGAAACTGAGGTCGAGTCACAGGTCACTCTAAATTTGGGTGATGCTGGGACACCCCAGTGGTCCCCAGTTGGAGATCTGATTTTTCTCCATGACCAAGGCTACTTGTGGCTGGTGTCATCGCTCGGTGGGGAGCCTCGCCTATTCGGGCAGCGTGGAGGTGCATTTAATTGGTCAGCTGATGGAACACGCGGATGGGCACATAATAACGAGAGTAACGATTATAATGGGATTTGGGGAGATACATGGGAATATAGTTTGGAAGATGCCCCCAACGCCGGAAAAACATGGGGTGGCAGCCAAGGGCACGTACCCTATGTCGCACCGGATGGCAGTTTTGTGGCTTCGTTCAGTTTCTTCGAAGAGGGTGGAATCATTGTTCAGAAGCCGAATGAAAAAACAGGTCGATTGATCTTTGAGGAATACGATGGCTTGCGACCTGCGTGGGTAACGGTATCACCCAGCGGAACGCGGATTGCTTTCTTTTTGCAAGAACCATGGGTGAGAGAAATTTGGAAAATTGATATCAGCGACATTGTAGCTGATTCAGTCGTTCCATAGCCCTTCACACCGCGAGGCGATCAATGACCAACGAGAGAAGAGAAATACACTACCTGCCCGCGTTCTTGATGGTCATGCTCGCCGCATTCTCAGCTATTTGCATCTATTTCTACTTTCAGTCGACTGGCTCAGTGAAAGGTGCGCTGCAAGTTCAGGTTGATGAGGCATCCACGCGCGGCGTTGCAGAAATTGAAACGAATTATAATGAGATCATTAGAGAACTGAGCTTCTTAACGCGCAATAAATTGCTACCCGTTCTCTATAGCCAGGTAGATCTACCCATTGCTGAACGACAGCAAAGCGGTGGGAAGTTCGTCGACTGGTTTCGCAGTCAGACTAAGAAAAACTTTAGCCTAATCGTATTTGTTGACTCAGAGGGCAATGAGCTATACGCCAACAAGCTAGTGGCATCTTCTGCTGATATATCCCAAGTGGAAGAGATCAATGATAATGCATTGGAGACCACATCGGTTTACGATGTCGCGAACCTGTTAGCATCTCAACAGCGCTTCAGCGTAGAGACGGTTTTTGCGGATGGGGCTGAGCCGTATATAGAAGCAGTGGCAAAAATCAAGTTCCGCGGCAAAGAAGGGGCGGCAATAGCTCAGCTAGCTATAGATGAGTTATTTAGTATTCCTCCTAGTACAGTGCATACACTTGTCGTCCAGAAAAAAACGGGCGCGATTGTATTCGGTAATGAGGACCAAGGTTTTTGGGGGAAAAATATTACGGGCATCTATCCCGAGATTGAGTCCATTGTACGAGCTACTACGGATACGAGCTCTACACTTTCAAAGGATATAGATACTGCAAAGGGCAGTCTAATACTTTGCGTTCAGTATCTCAATAAACCGGATTGGCTGGTTATCTCCTATGTAAAATCAGATAGGTTTGTTGCGAGCA
>Ga0209362_1002707_pt1 | contig 12854 bp, 12 predicted proteins | sample SaaInlV_165m_DNA_FD_184680 | JGI IMG/M metagenome (GOLD analysis project Ga0209362, IMG submission 184680) | Marine microbial communities from expanding oxygen minimum zones in the Saanich Inlet - Saanich Inlet SI037_S3LV_110m_DNA (SPAdes)... | ecosystem: Environmental > Aquatic > Marine >...
AGTGAAACGGTTAACATCATCAAAGCAAAAAGAACAGTTTGCAATTTCTTCATGGAGATTCCACTCCTCATGAAGTAAATGAATACAACGGGTCCCGTTATGCTCGTATACGAGCATGTCGGTACCGTTCCGACACCCGTTAGTTGCATGGGTATTGGATGGGTTCAAGCCCAATCATGGACTACATTTTCCACCCATAATTTCAATGCTCATGCAAGCGAGGCAAAGGTATGTGGGATGTTATTACCGTAATTCTACTCTTCCTGCTGTTATCCTTCGGAGTTTGGCGTTCCTTCACCTCAGGTGTATTGAGAGGAGCGATTGAGTTCACAAAACTCGCAGCGAAAATGGAAAACGACATGTTTGACGGTGAAACTAAAACATTCGTTCTCGAAAGAAACGGTAAAGAAAAAGCCGTTAAAATCAAAACGATTAACAATGCATGGAACTCTATTGTCTCACCACGAACGTCCTCCGGCAGCCTTTATTTTGGCCTAAAGCGAGAAAACGGTCTTCATCTTGATTTTTCGGCATGGAGCGACGGGGAAGATGATTTCATGACATTAATTGAGAAGGATGGAAATAAAGTCATTAAGGAATCCGAATATAATCTTGAAAAAAAGGGGCTAGCGCCTGCCATTTACGCATTGGTAGATCTCATAGAACGAATGAGTTCTACTTCCACAGTTTGGGATGAGGTTTCTTAGGACAGGGAATGAATTTCAAACCATAAACCGAGGGCCCCCTTAGATTGAATGGGCGAACAAAGGGTCGGTTGGATGCCCCTTGTTGGAAGCACCAACTAACCAACTCGTGTATATTGGAAGGGGTCAACTGAAACCCCTTCCAACTGAATATGGTAGTTTGATGGGCTTTGCGTGGGTCGGTTTTCTCGCTACCGTTCCGACTGGCCCACTGCTAACCCTTGCAAACACTCACTTTGAACACATGGGTTTGAGCATAGACCCTTGTGTATCTCCTTCTTCGTGACGACTATATCATTCACAAAACCGTGACGGGTCTGATTAATCTTAGTCATGATTAATTACTAAGGGGGCTTTGATTGCTATATGCGTCTAATGGCTTTATTCATAATTACAACCTTACTCTTGGTTCCATTATCAGGGTGCATTGGAGATGATTCTACAGATGGTGTCAACGGTCAAGACGGGGTTGATGGTACACCGGGAATACCTGGCCAGGATGGTCAAAATGGGACCACTGGTGAACAGGGACCTCCTGGTATGGAAGGCGAAACCGGCCCTGCTGGTATGGAAGGCGAAACCGGCCCTGCAGGTACTGACGGTCTGGATGGAGTTAGTACACTAATCAACACGTTTACCGAGCCACCATCTGAAAACTGCCTCGGTGGCGGTACGAAGATAGAGGTGGGAACTGATACAGATGGAGATGGCCAGTTAAGCCCTGATGAGGTGGTTCAAAGCCAGTACATTTGCAATGGTGGATATTCAAACACAACAATGCTAACTTCCATTAGTTTACCATCAGATCACTTGGAATGTGACTCTGGTAGCAAGGTGATTTCGATAGGTTTGGATAACGGTCAGGAAGGGGGAAACAGTGCGAACGGGATTCTAGAACCAGGGGAAATCGAATCCACTACAACCATCTGTAATAAACGAGCATTAAGGATGATAAAAGATATTAATCCAGATGATACCGTTCCCGAATTTTATACTATTCCTGATTGGGAGCCGGCTGGATTAGGATCGGAACTTTTCTTCTTGTCTTCTGATGGCACCCATGGTGGTGAGTTGTGGAAAACAGATGGAACTCCTGAGGGGACAATGATGGTGAAGGACATCAATCCAGGCACTTCGAGTAGTTATCTGAATGAAATGACTGTTTTGGGAGATGAGGTTTACTTCTGGGCGAGTGATGGAGCAGTGGCATTTGGTGGACTCGTGGAAGAATTATGGAAGACAGATGGAACTCCTGAGGGGACAATTAAGGTGAGAGATTCATTTTCAAATGCGATTCGTAAAGGAACATGCAATTCGGAGGAATTGAGTGTTTGGAATGGTTCAATTTACTTTTCTGGATGGAATTCAACTGAACAATATATCGGGTGCGAGTTGTGGAAGACCGATGGTTCTACTGAAGGGACAATGATACTGAAGTCCGAGGGCGTAGATTTTGACCCTTCCGCCTTCATAGAAGTAAATGGCTCTTTAATCTTCAGTGAGGGACGCACACTTTGGAAGAGCGATGGTACTGAAAACGGAACACAAGCGATTTATGGTAATTTTTCGTACATAACGTTACAACTTGAAGCAGTCTACAAAGGGGAAGCTTATTTCGCAGCCGAACAACAATGGTCCGGTACAGGAGTTGAACTTTGGAAGACTGACGGAACTACCAACGGGACGGTGCTCGTCAAAGAGTTGAATCCAGGGACCTCAGCGTCAGGGAACAGTTATCCGAACCTTTTTACAGTTTACAATGGCGATTTATACTTCAGTGCCACTGATGGATGGGACTGGAGAGATCATGGAGATACACTTTGGAAGAGCGATGGTACTGAAAACGGAACGGTCAAGTTCTTTGAAGAAGAATGGGATTGGAATTGGGAAGAACGTAGTCCCAGAGATTTGGTAGTCATTAATAATTTGCTTTATCTCACCATGGTAGATGAAGGCGGTTACATGCGAGGACTCTATGTGACAAACGGAACTACAAATGGAACAGTATTGCTCATGGAAGACGTCGATTATATCGCTTCGCGGATATGGAATGATCCAGCACGGTTCGATACCCCCTTTGGCGATTCGGAACTCACATATTTTATCGTACGAACGGAAGGATATGGATTAGAACTCTGGTCGACAAATGGAACAGCTTCAGGCACCTCTGTGTACTTTGATGCCAATTACGGCCTCGGCGATGGGGTCCAAATGGGTTTCTCATTCAATAACCAAATCTACCTCATAGCATACGACGGTGAGCACGGCCTCGAGTATTGGACAGAAATAACCTACACAGAGGTTTACTACACATAGTGTAGAATGTTACGTTTGATTCAGCCCACCCCGACCCCTTGTGGCTTATTCAGTTCCTGCACAACGGTGTTTGCATGGGTGGAATCGAAGGTAAGTGTACGAAGAACCTTGGTGTATGCATAGGCCTACGAGGGTAGCCTCTGCCAAGCATCTTGTGATTTCGTTCAGTTCATCGAACTCAAATCTAAAATCAACGATTCTTTCGCATGAAAATTTATTTCTAAATTTAATACTCACCATGTCAATAAATTAATTCTAGAACCTATGTCTTCGGCAATACATGGCCAAGGTCAATATTGGAGATAAGTTAAGTTTGATTCATGAATTATGGACACCAAAGGTCATCGCTGAAATGAACGATTATCAATTCAAATTGGTCAAACTTCAAGGTGAATTTGTTTGGCACAATCATGTTGATACCGATGAAGTATTCATCGTAGTCAAAGGTTCAATGTGCATTGAAATGGAGCATGAAACCGTTACGCTGAGTGAAGGTGAGATGTATGTTGTTCCAAAAGGCGTCATGCACAAACCGTATGCTACTGATGAATGTCATGTAATGCTGGTTGAGCCACAGGGTATCGTAAACACCGGCGAGCAAGAAGGCGATTTGACAGCTGAAAACGATGTTTGGGTGTGAGGCTATGACCGGGTCGCTGATCGATGAAGACATTCGAGTGGCTCAAACTTTACCCTCGAGGTTCTACACCGAGGTACATGAATTTGAGCGCCTAAAAAGCGTCTTTTCTGGTTGGCAATTTGCAGCACACCAATCAGAATTACAAGCACATACCATTCAACCGCTTGAACATATTGAGGCCATCAATGGTGAATCAATGGCTCTAATTCGAAGTGAAGAGACTCAATGTTTTTCCAATGTCTGTACTCATCGAGGTATGCGTTTGGCGCTTGAAGCCTGCACGAAGAATATTTTGCAATGCCGCTATCATGGACGGACCTTCAATCTCGATGGAACCTTACGCCATATGCCAGAGTTTGAGCAAGCCATTGGCTTTCCAAGTGATACTGACAACCTAAACCAATTCCCGCTTAAACAGTGGATGGGGATGTATTTTGCCGCTCAAGAGGCCGTTCCCGATTTGCCGTGGGCCATGCTTGAAGAGCGCTTGGGATTCCTCACGCCAGAATCGTTCAACCACGACGCGGGGAGAGACCGCGACCACACCGTAGACGCCAACTGGCTGCTTTACGTGGATAATTATCTCGAAGGTTTTCACATTCCTTACGTTCACCCTGAACTCAATCAAGCCCTCGATTATTCGGGTTATGTAACAGAAACATTTGATGGTGGAGTGTTGCAAATCGGTAAGGCAGTGAAAGGTGATGTAAAGTTCGATTTGCCCCAAGGGCATCCTGATGATGGACAAGATATTGCAGCGTATTACCTGTGGTTATTCCCAAATATGATGTTCAATTTCTATCCTTGGGGATTATCGGTCAATGTCGTGATTCCAGTCTCTCACAAGCAATGCCGAGTTCTCTATCGCGGTTATGTCAGCGATGCAGAAATGGCGAATCAGGGTGCGGGTTCAGTGCTTGATACCGTCGAGCATCAAGACCAATGGGTGATTGAAGAAGTACAGAAGGGCATGGCATCGAGAGCCTATGACCGTGGGAGGTACTCACCGACACGAGAGCAGGGTGTGCATCATTTCCACAGAATGCTAAGTCAACAATTCAATTGAGTCAAGCGACCGTTGGGTCCATGTGGAAGTGAGTCATTCCGAAGTTCTGGTAAATCTCAGGCATTTCACCGTTCTTTGAATAGAGGTAGAGGGCTGTGACTGCTACTTGTTCGGCTGCATTAGTCCATGCCAATGCAATAGAAATCCCGATAGCACCAATTCCTAATCCGATGAACCACATTGGGCCGAGTGCAACCATCATTACAAATGTGACAATTGCGATTAGGATGACAAAAAATCCTCCAATCATACCAATTCCAAGACCAGAGGTGATGTTTTCTCCCCAGGATTTGAAAAACATATTCTTACTTGATTTGAGGCTATCTCCGATACTTTGGTTTTCGATAATCATGTGTGGAATCATGAAGAACGTCATCATCCACCAAACTGCTGCTCCAATTGCAGAGAGAATCATAGCAACGACTGCAGCTCCTCCTTTTTGCTCTCTTGCTGCTTGATTGATTAATTTCAATAGCAAACCGACTGTTCCGGCTATAATTCCCCAGAGAATGATGATATGAATTTTGCTCATTGCAGCAGACACGCCGTCCATGAAACTCGGGTCGCCACCTGTAAGTCGGATATGTGAATTCGCAACTATGGCACTGTTCCAAAAGGTAACAACAATTGAAAGAAACATGTATCCAAAAAAGGTGAAAGCCATGAAAGCCCCAGTCATTTGACCTTCAGAATCGACTGCCCAACCCTGTTCAAGGTATTGTGGCATGCCCATTAAAAGCATGGTTAAAAGACTCAAAGTGCCACAAATAAACATGTAAACAATCAGTTCAGGGTCTTTCTTGACTACTGACATACTTAATTTGCTCATTTTCCATCCGCGGCTTATTGTTGCAAAGAATCCCATAACTAATGGAGGGGCAGAGGGAGTACATTTGGCTGTCGGTAATCGTAGACTCTTATTGCGAGAATATTCACCAATATTCGACACGCGGTTTTTTGAGTCTTAGATTGGTGCTTTGATAATGGAACATATCTGCTAACAGTGTTTGGAATTCCAAATAACAAGGGTGCTTGTGTAGACCGAGTGTTTTAGATTCGTTGGAAAGTCGGATTAAGATGAACTTTGGCCGATTACCATGAGAAAAGAGCCACTCATGAACCACTTGAATGTAAGCAATACGAAGCGATTCGCAAAATGCTTCACCGACTGCTTGGGATTCTAGTGAAAGCAAGGATGGCCAATCATCAGGCACCCAATTGTCATTGAAGTGATTCCATGAAGGCTTGAAAACCGATTCTGCATATGAACGTTGAATTGGACGTAATTTCGTTTCTAATTCTGCAATAACATTCTTTTTGTTAAAGGCTTCAGAAAGTTTCTCGACATATTCCGGATATGTTGGAGGGTCGATCACAACTGAAAATCGCGCTTTACTTGACCCCAAATTAGGATATATATCCCATTCGCGTGTTGGGTTGTCATTGAAATCATATTCATTTCTCTCCCATTTTTCGTCATCCAATTCAGGGGGCGGAGGAGGTGGAAGTTCCTCTGGGTAAATGATCACTTTTGCACCAGAGTTGGAAAGTGTATCCAAGAGTGTGTCAGAGATATTTTCACCTCGAACGATGATTCGCCGGTTTTCAATAGGAACATCTGAACTGCGGATTTGAGAAAGGAAGGAAAAGAGGTTGTCAATTTTCATACTGGCGATGAGTGAAACATCGTCTGCAGAAAGAGCCCATGAATCAATTGGAATCCCTGGTGTGTCTGAAAACAACGGGGTGGAACGCATCGAGACCCAGTTTTCATAGGCTTGGATATTCTCAATTTGCTCATCGCCTCTAATCCGAAGCAAGTCGTTTTGCCATTGTGAAAGTTGTTCGGGGTTAGTGTCTTCAATGGTTAGGTCCCCATAGGTATAGCCGGTATAAGTAGGGGCAGGAGGAGCGATTTCAGTTGTGATTTCAAGGTCCCCTTCTTGTCGTGATTCGAGGTATTCTTGTTGCCTTCTTTGTCGACTTGCCATACGGGCAATTGGATTCAGAGATTCTTCTAGTGCACCGCCAACTTCTTCTATCGCTTGTTCGACATCATCTCCGGCTTCAACGATATTGACGAATGAACCACCGCTTGCGCCACTAACCTGACGAAATACATTGACTGAAGAATCAGGCAATCCAAGGCCGATGATGTGGAATTCAACATCAATACCAATCATTTTGATTGCCTCAATACATGGTTGAAATCCGTGCACTCCATTGAAAGGCGGAGGGGAACTCATATCCATTCCATCACTAATCAAGAAAAACAACCAATCAACACTATCCTGTCCGAGTTCTTCTGCTTCTTCAACTAAAAATTTCCAAAGATAGGTTCCCCCATTGGCCTTTGGAAACCTAATTTTCAACAAATCTTCTTGACTACGAAATTCAAGAGGGGCAAGGACTCTGGAACGCCATCTGCTGTTAATTGTTGAAACTTTGGTTTGGCGGTCTTTGAAAGTAGGAATAAGATTTTCCCACATTGCTTTGGCCACTACATGTTTTTTGACCCTTCCTTTGAGGCCAAGACCTCGCCGGATTTTACTGAAAATTGAGCCGGAGTCACCGGAGAAATCTTCATTCATTTCACCTTGAATTCGTTCATTCATTGAACCAGAGGTATCGACATAAATTGCTATTTTCACCATGCTGAAGCGCCCCCGTATGTAGGTTGAAGACTGTGATATATCATTTAATAGTACTTATCAAGCCCTAATTTGAATTGAAGATAATACCAAAATCTAACAATAGTTAGATAGTCGAACACCTCTTGTATGAATCATGGTGGAGCGGAAACTAAGCCCTGATGGAAAGTCTGAATGGACTGGTTCGGAATGGGTTCCCGTTGGTACAGAAGTCCACCATGCAGCCGGAGCAAATGTCTACACTCAGCAAAAAATCGTTGATAGTGTCATCATGGGGAATCTTACTTCCCAAACGATTGTTCAAAACAGTCCCGAAGATATGGCGAAAGCCATGGTATTGGCGCTTGAACAAATTGGTTTTGTGGGAAATATTCAAACAACTAATCCCTCAAATAATCAGATGTCCAATGTCCAAAATCTCTTGAAAGCAGGGGATGAACTCAATTCTAGAGGCGTGAAAATTCAAGGTTCAACGGATTTAAAACTCGGCAACGCAGCTCGTTTAACCGGACGATATCAAGGGGCCATGGAATATTATCAACGCGCACTCAAGACATTTCGTGCAGAATCAAATCGCAGTGGTGTGGCTGATGCTTTGATCAACATTGGTTATCTTGCCTTGAATCAAGGTGATGTTTCTGAAGCCTATACAAATTTCCGAGATGCACGAGCAATGAAATTAGAATTGGGTGAGAAAAACGGCGAGGCTGATGTTATATTGGCTATGGCAAACCTTGCCCTCAGTGGAAATGAATATGACCAAGCCCAACACCTGTTTTCTCAAGCCCTCGAAATCAAGGAATCACATTCGGATGAAAACGGTGTTGCTATTGCCCTCATCGGTCTTGGAAATATTCTTGAATCAAAAAAAGAATATGCGGCGGCACAACTTCATTACCGGCAAGGCTTAATCATCAAACGAAAGCAAAAGGACTTGGAAGGTGAAGCAATTATTCTCGCCAATCTTTCAACGGTTGCTGAACATCTTGGAAATACGAGTGATGCTCAACGTTTAACCAATGAAAGCGTCGCTATCAAAAGACAAATTGGTGACCGAAGAGGAGAAGCATTTTCTCATATCCAACTTGCATCTCAAGCCAAACAACGAGGTGACTTCGTTGAAGCAGAGCGTTTGTACAAAATGGCATTGAAGATGAAAAAGAAGCTTTCAGATTTACGAGGGCAATCAGACACACTGAATCTATTGGGAGTCTTTTTCGAAGAACAAGACCAATTTGTTGAGGCGGAACGATACTTCAATGAATCTCTCGATATAATGCGGCAACTTGGCGACCGCCAAGGTGAAGGAATCGCTCAATTTAATATTGGAAACACCCTTCTTTATCGAAATCAATTAGAGAATGCTGAAGAGAAATTTGAGTTGAGTTTGCGCCTCGCTAAAACGGTCAGTGACCACGAAGGACATTCAGATGCACTCATTCAACTTGCTGCTATTGCAGAGCAGAAGCAAAATATTCATCTCCGACAAACTTTGTTGACCGAGGCTGCTGCAGTTTTGCGTCAGAACAATCTTCCTGTAACCGGCTGGCTTCAAGATAATGGCTTCTAATGTTGTGAAGTTCTCGTCGTTCTTCTTCAAACATCCACATTACGCATTGAAATCAATACTGCGAACGAATGAGCTGTTAACATCATTGCGAGAGGAATGTGAATCCAGCCAAAATCCCAATTATCCTTCATCAAAAACATTCCAACAAGAACCTGAATAACTGCAATTCCAGCAACTGCGAAAGAATTACCTCGAACGGTTTTGTCGTCAATTTCTGCTTTGATGACTATTACAGGCAGTGCAATTGCAAGTAAGCACAAGAGATAGGCTGTGTGTGCATGCCCGTAATCATATCCTTGAGTTAATCCCCAACCTGCAACACCTTGGAAGAGTGTCAAAGCAAGTACAGTTCCGGCTATAGGGCGGATAGATTTGGTTAAACCATTCATGGAGCGAACGAACCTTTTCTGTTATTTCATTCTACTCCCGCTGAAAATCATCTTAGGCATGTTTGGTTCAAAGTATGTGAAACCGGTCTGTTAGTTGTTGACACACTCATCAAGAAAACAGTGCCCGATTAATATCTTCACGGGTAATCGTACAATACTGACCATATTCGAGGGCGTATTCTTCCAACACTAATCCTTCAGTTGCCACACGATGTAAATGATTCACGTGGTTTCCAAGTGTCGTGAACATTCGGCGTATTTGTCGCTTCTTCCCTTCATCAATGGTCAACAAAGCGCACGAAGGACTTTCTAAGTCGATGATTGCTGGGCGGGTTTGAAACTCTTCTAAGGAGCCGTATTCAACGACAGAGACATTCACGCCGTTCCGAATTGAATCGATTTGAGTATCGGTAATTGGCTGCTCTGTTTCGACCCGATAGGTTTTCTTGATTTTCTTATGGGGGTCGGTTACAGAATGAACTAGTTTCCCATCTGTCGTCACCAATAATAATCCAGTTGTTTCTTCGTCAAGTCTTCCAACTGTGACAAGTGATTCGTAAACAGCAGGCTCGACTGCATTTCGAAATATTTCATAGATTGAAGTTTTATTGAGTTCAAGTTCTTGAGAATTCAGCCGAGAACAAATACAACCAGGAGGCTTGTTTAGAAGAAAATAAACATCACTTGTTGGAAGAAACAATTCCTTTCCACGGTACTTTACAGAGCGTTTTGCAGGATTGAACTCATAGGCGATGTTTTTGATAATCGAATCATTGACGGTGATATCTCCATCCCAAATGGCTTGCTTAACATCGCTTTTTGATGAAAACTCACCACATTTCGAAAGAAACTGATGAAGTCGTAGTTTCAATAAAACACCCTCATCTGCACGTGTATTGAATTTGTTCTTAGCAGTTCCCCTATTATTCATTATACGTTGATACAGAGGGTAGCGAGCAAACTGACCCACTGAAAGCCCATCAAACTATCATATTCAGTTGGAAGGGGTTTCAGTTGACCCCTTCCAATATACACGAGTTGGTTAGTTGGTGCTTCCAACAAGGGGCATCCAACCGACCCTTTGTTCACTCATAAGATTCGAGGGGTCATCTGCTTCAACCCTTGCTATCACAAGCAGAATTGATTGGTTGGTTCTGTGTATTTGAGTTTTGGAATCAGCCACCGGTTAAATAGAAAATAAGTTTCATGAAGTTATGATAATTAAGAAACCAGCTAAGCCGACAAACAAAGCCATCGCATACATTCGTGTCTCATCCCAACGTCAAGTTGATGAAGGTGTGAGCATTTCATCTCAAGATAGAAATATCAAGAATTATGTTCTTTTCAAGACACTATCGCTTGCCGAAGAAGACATCCTCATTGAGGAAGGCGTCAGTGGAGGCATACCACTTTGGGAGCGGCCCAAAGGTCGGCTTCTCAAACAGCGATTGGCGACGGGGGAATATTCTCATCTAATCATCATGAAACTTGACCGAGCATTCCGATTAACAACTGATATGCTGAGCACCGTTGATGAGTTGGCTGCTGCTGATATTTCACTTCATATCGTTGACATGAATGGCGAACCCGTTGACACTTCATCATCAATGGGACGCTTCTTCTTGACCATCATGGCTGCGATGGCTGAAATGGAGCGTGGACTTATTTCAGAACGCACAAAAGACGGCATGAACCAACTCAAAGCAGACCACAAGAAATTCACACATTCTGTCTATGGGTGGGATGTTGATGAGAATGGGATGCTTGAACCTAATTGGCGTGAGCAGAATTACATTGACTACATGAAGTGGCAAATCAAGGTGAATGGCATGTCTCCGTCCAGTGTAGCCCGTTCATTGAACAGACAAGGAGTGAAGGGGAAGCGTGGCGGAAAATGGCAAGGAAACGCCATCACACGCACCATTGAAAACACCTTTCACAAGGAAAGAAAGAAATTTCCATACCCCGCCAATTGGGGTTCAAAGCCATGGCATGGTGTCTGATCACATCGTAGCGTCTGTATCGGTCCACTGAAGCCCCTTTGTATCAGAAAATAAAATGTAAAGGGTATTCGAATACGCCGTTTAAACCAATAGATAAAAGATGATGCCGGGGGCAAAATTAACAATTGGTTACCGTTAGGTGAATTTGTGCAAAAGGAATTAGCAACGATGAACCACCGAGAAAAAGGTGGTTATTCTATATTAGAACGAGCCTTTTTTTCTGCCTTCATTGTTCCTATTTTCATTTTCATGGTTGTTATGCCATTCATGTTCTATGCAGAAGCAACTAGGAAGGAAATTGTCGCCTCGCTTTGTGTAATCCCTATGTACCTGTTTTTACCATACTTTTTTTTCATAGCTCAACGTGGTTTGTTGCGAACATACATAATTGATATCGACACAGGACGAGACGTCTTACATCTCAGTTCCAGTATCTTTGGAATAGTAGACCAGTCGTTCGAGTACAAAGTATCAGAAGTTAAAAGAGTGCAAATGAAACTTATTCAAGTGAGCGATCCAGAAAACGCAGGTGGGGGGTCAGATAGTGGCATATGGATTCATGGCACAACTTCATCAGGAGAAGATTGGGAACTACAGGTGACTGTATTTTACAAAAATTCCAAAGAAAAGGGATTACAACGTAGAATGGAGGAGACTGCTCAGAAGTTTGGCTGGATTCTCAATGCCAAAGTCGATTCGGGAATATATCTTGAATGATTGATTATTGAACCAAGTAACGCCAGCAAGAATACAATCCCATATATTGGAGGCCAAGTCCAACAGAAAAAAATAAAAGACACCCAAATGGTTGCCAAAAAACTTCCATCGCAACAAATAATTCAACATTCCCTTGAGGTAAATTTCCCAGTGAAGATACGAGTGCAAAGGTAGTTGAGATCCCTATAAGAGTAAATGGTAATCCAAAAAAGAAAAAGAAAAGTCCCATAAAGAATGTACCTTTTGTAAAAACTTCAGCATCATGGTCAAAGTTAGGGTTCTTGCTGTCAAACTCACGGGCATTCTCTGCAAATGACAAGATTACATACTTCACAAATAATGCGAAGGTGAATGTTCCTGCTATCTGAGCAAGATACAGATAATTCAACAACCAAGATGATGCAAGCATAACCAATACTATAGAAATAAATAACTTATCTTGCTTTGATGATGAAAAAAAAGCGTACAATGAGTATAATTCCCGGAGGCTGTTTCTGTTATTCCCCCTCCCACTCATAAGTCGAGTCATAGATTCATGAATTATAAATCTGGGTCCGGACTGATGCGAAAAAGCATGATATGAGTGCTTAGTGTATTTCCAGAGTTGGCGTAATCTACTCAGATTGTTTCAGTGGGTAGCGTCTGTATCGACCCACTGAATCCCCTTTGTGTCGGAAAATAAAATGCAAAGGGGTTTCGGAAAAACCCATAACATACATTGATTTTGCTTATACAAGCATTAATTCACACTTACAAACGGCTTCCAAATGAGTTGGGTGACATCTCCAGCGAATTTGG
>Ga0209362_1002708_pt1 | contig 12854 bp, 16 predicted proteins | sample SaaInlV_165m_DNA_FD_184680 | JGI IMG/M metagenome (GOLD analysis project Ga0209362, IMG submission 184680) | Marine microbial communities from expanding oxygen minimum zones in the Saanich Inlet - Saanich Inlet SI037_S3LV_110m_DNA (SPAdes)... | ecosystem: Environmental > Aquatic > Marine >...
ATTAGAACTCTATCGGGCAGAGATGAAGATAGTTTTACAATAAGAGAAACAGGTAAATTTCTATCAAACATCATCAATGAACTTAAACTTAAATACGAAATAAAGGACTAAACAATGTGGTCAGTACAAAACAATCAAACATCAACTACTAAGAAAATAACAGTCAATTTTTCAATTGATAAACATCTATACGAACAATTTAAAAGAGTTGCACAAAAAGATATGCGTAAATACTCAAATATAGTGGAAGGTGCTATGTGGAGATATGTGAGTTCAAAGAACTAGCAATAATTTAATGATATTATATAAAATAACATAAATGACTAATTACTATTGTCTTGTAACTTCAGACTCATTAAAAGAATCTGCTATTGATATTTTTAATAAAAGAATAGAGGAAAAAAAGTATCCACTTTATCCAAGAACCCCAAATCTTAATGAAATAAAAGATGATGATGAAGTTATGTTTTATATAGCAGGTGCAGGAAAAGAAAGACAAAGTTTTGTTGGACAAGCAATTATTCAAAAAGTTGAAACTCCGAAAGAATTTTTAGTCGATCCTGATAAAGATAATTATGAAGTTATAAAATATTTGTGGTTTAAAAAAATTAAAATTTTTGAAACATCAAAAAACATACAGTCGATTATTGATAAATTGGATTTTGTGAAAAATAAAAATAATTATGGCACTTATCTTATGGGTGGTGTAAAAAAACTTACTCAGAAAGATTTTAATCTAATTATATCATAACTTATTTTTTTATTACCTAAGGACAGTTTATAAATTTTATGCTAATAAATGTTATTGGCATATGAAAATAATAAATCATAAAATATCACTTAAAAATAAAACAATAATACTAGAATTATTGACTTTTCAAAAAGAAGATAGAAAAATTTTTAGGGATACATTTAAAAAATATCAACAAATAAATCAGGTAATTACAAAAAGTTTAAGAGGCACTAGAAGAATAAATTTCCCTGATGCATTATCAGAGTCTATTTTTTGTTTAGATTTTAATTGCGGAAAAATACTTAGTGCTAAAAATGCTAGCGGATATAGTACATCATTTGATTGTTTTGATCCCAAAACTAATAAAAGAATACAATTAAAATGTTCTGCATCTACAGGACCTTCATCTTTTGGACCACGATCAGAATATGATGATATTTATTTTATAGATATGTGGAACAACGGAGAAATTAATGGAAATTATAAAGTATATAAATTAAATAATGATGATATTGACAATTTAAAAGTTAATAAAAGTGAAAAATTAACTGACCAACAAGATAACAAGAGAAGACCAAGATTTGATATAAGACTTAAGATAATTCAACCCTTGAATTTACAACCGGTTTTTGTAGGTAAAATATAAAACTTAAATAACTTTTTTTATAATTTCAGCAATTCTTTTTACTAAACTAACTGTTACAGAATTTCCTGCCTGTTTATACCTTTGACTCTGAGCAACATTGTCAGGAAATTTGAAACTTTTAGGAAATCCCTGAAAATTCAAACACTCTCGAGGAGTAAGTTTTCTGATCCCCAGTTCATCTAAAATTAATGGAACATTATGCCCTCCGGTTCCCATATTTGCAGTTAATGTTGGACACTCACCACTTTTATTTTCTCTAACGTAAACTCTTCTCCACTGATAGACGGTTTCTTTTGATTTAATGTATTCTTTCAAAGTTTTATATTCATAAAAATCTTGTTTATAATAATATTTTTCATCTACTTGCGACTCTAGCAATTCTCTAAAATTTTTTTTAGTTTTTGATCTTGATAAAGGTAAGTAATCACTAAACTTTCGTGAAGAAAACTTTTTTTTAAAATCAAATTCCCAATCACTCTCTCCTAAAAAACAAACAATAAGTGTTCTTTCTCTATTTTGCGGAATATCTGTATGAACTGAAGTATTGAATATATTCCACATAACAGAATAACCTAGGTCTCTTAGTGAATTTGTTATAACTTTTGCTGTATGACCAGAATTATGAGTCTTAAGGTTTTTAACATTTTCAAGCACTAGAATTTTAGGTTTTTTTGGTAATTCTTCAATCGCTCTACAGATTTGAAAAAATACATTTCCTCTAGCATCATCAAAACCTTTTCTATAACCAGCGACCGAAAATGCCTGACACGGAAAACCACCCGTTAATACATCTACCTGCTGAAGTTTCTTAAAATTAATTTTTATAATATCTTCAACTATTAATTTATGTTTATGATTAAATTTAAATGTTTTTGCACAGTTTTCATCTATTTCATTAGACCAGTTAATTTTAAAACCTGCCTGTTCAAAACCAAGTTCAATACCGCCAATACCTGAAAATAATCCACCAACTGTTAACATTTTTTATTGTTATAATTATCGTTAATTAATCACAAGATTTTAATTTACTTTATATTTTAACAATTTACAGAAATTATTAAGCAAGATTAACTGTTCTTTGGTAGTTGGATAGGTGTCTAACAATCTAGGATTAAAAATAACAATAGATATTAATTGAGATCTTGATAATGCAACGTTCAATCTATTCCTATCAAAGATAAAATCTAAGTTTCTTGGCAAACACTCAGCATCAGAAGATGTCATTGAAATTATTGTAATTGACGCTTGTTGTCCTTGAAACTTATCAATAGTTCCTACTCTTGCTCCTTGATCTAATTTAGATACCAGATAATTAGTCTGAGCATTATAAGGACTGATTACTAATACATCACTAATATTCAATTGATGTTTTTTTCCTTTGGTATCAAACAGATCTCTTCCTAAAAAGTCTTTTACTAATTTTTGAACAATTTCTGCTTCTGTGTTACTTTTTTGACTGTTACCTTCGTGATCTGCCTGAATGTAAAATATTCCTTCACTGTGAATAGAAGGATGTCCATCAAGATTTATTGATCGAAGTTTATTATCTTTATGACAAACTAATTTATCGTCATAAAAATTATGCGAAATAAACTCATTTATTTTTGGATGTAATCGATATGTTGTATCTAAGAATATACCTCTATCTTCTGGTATCGTTTCTAAATCGCCTAATAAAAAATTAAGAACTGATTTACTAGACTCACCTGGATGAACACCCTCAACTGGACTTGATAATTGATTTTGATCTCCTATTAAAACTATATTTTTAGCAACTCTTCCTACAGAAAGAACGTCCGCAATCGTGAATTGTCCCGCCTCATCTATGAACAAATAATCTAGTTGTTCATCATTTACCGTATGAACAAAATGATACTTTGTTCCTGAAAATAAACCTGCACCTTTATTTTCGTAATACGAGTGAAAACTTTTTGAATCATTAACAGAAGTGATAAACTGATTTTCATCAACATTTTTTTCTCTGTAAATAGTATCCTCATCTCTTGCTGAGTGTTTATTTACTCCATTAAATTTAAAATTATCATCTATCGCAAATGAAATTACTCTGTCGACTAGATTATGAATTACTTTATGAGAGTTGCCAGTAATACCAACTTTTTTATTATTTTTCAAAAGTTTAAGAATTGTATTCGCCGCTTGTCTTGTCTTACCTGTGCCTGGAGGACCTTGAATATAAATATAACTATTATCTAATTGAGAAATGATTTCTGGTATTTCATTATCATAATCATTTTTCTTTATAATTTTTTCGCCTTGTTTAATTCCCTTTATTTTTGGCATTTCTTTATTAAGAATGCTTTTAACTGCGTGATACTTATCTTCTAAATCGATTAAACTATTAACAAATTTAAAAGTGCTTTTTTCTAACAAGTCAATCTTAGCAGGTCCCTCTGGACCAATTGAAATTACATCAGGCAAATATCCTGACTTTGTTGCTCTCGAAAGTTTGATAATTCTTTCATAATGATCTATTGAAATAATAGTTCCTGCTCTATTAGGTTGAGAGACAAGTTCATTATTCGCTATATGTGCGGTTTCGCCTTTCTTTAATTTAAAATCTTGCTCTTCATACTTGTAAGTAAAAACGTAAGATCGTTTAACAGTTTCTGGATCACCAATTTTTTTCATATTGCCTATACATTCTGTATCCTCTGACAAATCTTCATCTGTTTGAAATTTTCTATCAAAATACCGTCTCCATTTAGGTTTGTTAGAGCGATAGTAAAAACCTAGAATATCGTGAACAATTTTTTGTAGATTTTTATCTTTAAGATCAGCATTTTTTAATCTTTCTTCATATTCTTTCATCTCAACTTCTCTTTCACGAAGTTCTAATTCTTCAATTTTGGGTTTAAACCAAGATAAATTTTTATCTCTTAAACTTAACAACCACTTATGAAGTTCAAGTGTAGAATGACAATCCTCTTTGTTATATTTCTCAATTTCATCAAGATATTTTTGTTCTTTGGTGTCTAACCAATTAATGTAATATTCTTCTGAAACATCACCCTTTTTTATGTCTGATGTTCTTTTAAAATTATAATATTTCTCTAAATCTTTTATCGAGTAACCTTCTGTCGTTAATATTGCTTGTCTTGCGACAGTGTACAAATCTACAAATTTATTTTTACTAAGATAATGAACTAGATCAGTTTCTTTAACTTTATGTTTAGAAGTTAGGTCATTTAATGCTGTAATTTCATAACTAGCGTAGTGATAAATGAAAGCATCAGGATATTTTTTAAAATGATTATCAACAAAATCAAAAAACTGAATTACACTATTTTTTTCTTCTTCTTGATTATGTGCCCAAAATGTTTTGAATTGTTCTTTTCCATTTTCTTCGTAATAAATTCCAAATAAATATTCTAATCCACCACCAACAACATAGTCTTGTACTGACTCGATATCGAAAAATAGATCGCTTTTTGAAGGTTGTGGTAATAACTTAAAACCCTTTATAAATTCCTGATCCTTAGTAATTAAACTATATTCAGGTTTTTTTGATTTTCTCTCTTTGATGATTAACTTTGCAAAACTTATAAATTTTTTTGATGTTTCAATATTAATATCTTCAAAAACTTTTTCTGCATCTTGTTGAGATAATTTTAAAACTGTATCAATTCCTAATTTTTGGAATGATCTTCTCGTATCTTTTCTCATTCCCCAAATAAGATCTAAACTATCGTTTTCTTCCCAGATTCCTTTGCAATTATCTTCCCAAGGACACAAAGTGCAATAAGTACACTTTTCGGGTTTAGCAGTGTCAATCTCATATTCAATAAAATGTTCATATTTTTTTTTCTGCATTAAAACAAATTCAGAAACGTTTTCTAATTCGATGCTTTCTTTTTTCATTTCTTTAAGAACAATATTAAAATTTTTTGATTTAATGCCTTGAATTTTTTCTAATAGGTCTGCGTAAATAGCAACTTGGAATATGTGATCAGGTTTTACTTTTGTAGTATTTTTAGTATCTGAAACTTCATAACTATAATCACCTAGGTTTGATTTAACGTCACGATTGATCTCTAAAAAATCAAATTCTCCTCTCCATTTACCATCAATTAAATAACCACCCCTGATAATCTCATAACCTTCTTTCATACATTTAATTGTCTCTTTTGCGATATCGTCTTTTGAAGTTTTTTCATCTCCCTTTTTTAAATCTACAACTTTCGAATATTTTTTTTGGAGTTCTTTAAAATAATCATTTTCAAATTCGTTACCTTTTGCGAGACGTAACTTGTCACTTTCTGTATCTTCTGTTCTTTGAAGTTTTAATTTCTCTTCATAAAATTCATTAAAAATTGTGTATTTACAATTCAAGTAACTTTTGAACATTGAAGGTGAATATAAATTTTTTGCCATAACTAGAGGTAATGCATTTTATAAAAATATACTAGTTACACTCGCAAATGCGTCTGTAACAATTGTTGAAAAACCCTTTAAAACTTTATCTTTGGTTCAAATAGATTGTTTAATTCATTAATTAAATCGATTAAATATTCTTACTTCAGTGAGAGAAGAACTCAATAGATTGATTAAAGAAACAACAAAAAGGTTAAGATGATGTGAAGATCAAGTTCAGTGATCTTCTTAAATAAGTGAGTATTAGCATAATTTGGGTGTCAAAATTACAACACAAACTATAGGTACTTTTAAGTATGGATATTAAAAAATTATTCATCCTTATACTTGCCTTATGGTTTTATAATCAAACTTTATTTGCAGAAACAAAATCTCAACTACCTTTAGAAATTAGTTATGAAAAATGTGCTGATCAAACCTTTAAAAGTGAATATGGAAGTAAATACATTGATTATCTTAATAAACCCTTAAAGATTAAATTAACGAATAGTACTCCATACGAATGGTTTTACGAAGACTGTGAAGCGGAAAATTTAAATCATCCCATCACTTTTAAACTAAAAAACTCAGTTTATAATAATGAACTAGGTGATTTAACAGCAAAAGTTTTTGAAGTATGTGCCGACCAAAAATATATAGATAATAATGGTGACACTTATAGTGAATTTTTGAACAAACCAATTAAAGTTAAGATATTAGAAAATATTGAATATGATTGGATGGTAGAGGGTTGTGAGGATGAATATCATAATTATCCAATTAAGTTTAAACTAAAATATTCATAGCAGTTTTTTTCATTCCTTATTATTTTTTATTTAATAAAGTTATCATCTTTCCATTCACCAATATATTTGTCTCCACTTGCAAATGTGTAAGTTCCTTGACCATTAATGCAGTCACCTTCTACACATTCAGCAGACCCAACATTACAAAATAATAATCCTATAAGAGTATATAGAGAGAATTTTTTCATACTTAACCTTAACAAAAGACATCAATTTTAACCAATTATTTTAGCACGCTAAATAAGTTTTTTTGTGTAGTCATTTTCCATATCTGCCTCAATTTCTGCTAGTTTCTTGATAATTTCTCTCTCGTGTTTACTTTGACAAAACTCACAATAAAGTTTTCCTACTGGATATAATTCATTCAACTCAATCTCAAATTTAGATAATTGAATTGAACATTCGCTACACAGATAATCCATTATGCAGTTACACCTTCTCTATTCAGTATTTTAAATACCCAAGACACAGGAAACTTCTTCCGAGTTGTTTTGGTAATCTGATCTGCAACTTTTTGGTAAGAATTGCCTTGTTTCCTCATTAATTGCATATCTCTAATGACAGATTGTTCTTTTTCACACGGAATATAATAATTGTTCTGATCAAGATCATAACCAAACATCTTTTTACCCCCTAAAAATCTGCCCTCTTTTGCTAATCGTTGTTTTGTTGCTGTTTGTTTTTCGCTACATTGTTTTGAATAAAATTCAGCAAAGACAGATAACAGTTTAACGAACACACTACCCATTGCATCGCTACCTGTCACTTCTCCAAATTCTGTGAAATGTAAAGATACTTTCAATCTCTTAAACTTCTCAATTGTTTGAAGTAAGTCTAAAGTGTTTCTTGAAAATCTATCTAACGCAGAACAAATAATATGATCTCCTTTTTTTAGAGTGTTCATCAACTCTAACCCCATTGTTCTGTTAGCAAATCTTACTGTTCCAGAAATACTTTCTGTTACTTCTTTATCAATTGTTAAGTCTTTTAAGTTTGCATAAGATTTACACTTACTCAACTGCGTTTCTATTGAACTGCCTTTGTCAAAGTTCTCATCTGCACTACATCTTCCATAAAAATAAACTGTCATTTGTTTTGTCCTTTCATTCTAGTTCATTGATCAAGTAGAATATGGTAACGGAAAACCATTAAAGCACAAGCATTTACCTATACAGATAATATTATATTACTATCTGTATACATTAGAGTTACGTATGAGAATTTACAATATTGCTTTTTTGTGGTATGATATAGGTATGTTTAGTGAGAGAAATATTTTCTCATTTTTTTCACCTCTCACTAAACAATAATAACGAAAAATGAGAATGTAATAAGAAGGAAGATGACTATGAGTACAGTTAAAATAAAAGAAGCAAGTATAATTAAACAAGAGTTAGATAGACTGATAAGTGAGAAGTCTTATGATCAAATGTCTAATTATGAAAAAAAAAAATATAACGATCTACTTATATCTATGTGTAGAGCAGAGAGAATTGCAAAAATACACCCAGACGCAATCGTAAATAGTCTTTTAGATAAAGAGAAGAATATTATTTACGAAGGTGTAAGCATTGGAGGTAATATAGAACCTGCAAATAATTGGTACAAAGAAAATACATATCACTTGATGGACTTAAGTATTTTGCATGGAGAATATTCTAATGGTCTTTCAGATAGAATTAATGATGAGATTGTAAAACCAATCAATGATTATCTTTTTGAAAAAACAGGTAAAGAATATGTTCATGACAAAATACCAATGTATAAAGGTTATGCTGATGTTCCTAATGTTTTAGATATATTGTTTCAAGATGTATGTGAAAATATACAGGTTGGTTATGATATGGACTTTGAAAGATTTGCAGAAAAGTATATCAGCGATCACAAAGGATATATTGATGAAGGGATATCTAGCGGTAGAATCAAAACATCCCTATCAGCAAGTGATGAAAATGTGAGTGTGAACTAATATGACAAAAACAAACCAAATACGAGCACCTAGAGATAAACCTCTAAAACAAAATATTCGTGTTTGGTTTAACTATTTACAAACTGCAATTAAATGGAATGGTAAAATAGACCCAAACAGTAAAACTAAAGAAGTGTTTAATTTTCCCATTAATAAAGAGTATTATCGTGCTTGGCATTTATCCCAAGTACGAACTCTTAAATTTGATAAATGGTATGTCACACATAAACATCTATTTTTAGATAAGAACTATGTTTCGGTTAGAGTATTAGATTCGCTATCGGAAGAAGACGCATTTAAAGAAGTTAAAAAACAGTTAGTTAATAAAGTGGGAAAAACTTCACAATTTCAAATTACTAATAAGAGATTCAGATATTTAGAAGTTGATGACTATTTGAAGTGTTTCAAATTAAGAAATGACAAGATGTTAACCTATCAATCAGTGGGTGAAAGAATACATGCTGATTACGAGAAGAAACAAAGTCTATATCGAAAATCATCAAAAATGATTAAGAGAACTTTTGCCAAGAGAAAATTTAATGAATACCACGTGACCGATGAGGTATTGCTTCAAATCGTTAGAAGGAAAGTGTTAAATGCGAAGATGATTATTCTTAATACTGCAAAAGGAAGTTTTACAGGAAAATACTAGTGCCGAAGATAAACAAAGACTCATTAAAGATTTTACCAAGAACTAAAATATGGATTTATAAGTTTGAAAATAAAAATACTTATTTTTGTAGATTTTATGTTGGTCTTGGTCACAAGAACTATAAGTCAGGTAAATTTGAAAAGACTTTAAAGACAAAAAATATCAACGATGCAATCACTAAAGCAAACGAACTCTATAAAGAATGGTTTAGAGAACATACTGATACTAAACAACAAGTTAGAGAACACGACTTTGATTTAGATATTGCACAACCATATATTAACTACAAAGTTAGAAAATATAAGAACAGAACTGATATTAAAAATGCAGATCAAGGTGTGAGGGATAAATCAAAATGGCAATATATGAAACCAATGTTTGATGAAGTTGATTATACAGACCTAGAGTTAGTTGAAGATATAATCAATAATGACTTACTCTCTCAACTTAAAGATGAAGATAAATCAGGAAATACAATCAACAAGTATATGTCTGTTCTTACTCAAATGTTTAAGAGAGCAAAAGATAGAGGTAAAGTTAATTTTATTCCTGATACTCCAACTCAACAAGTAATCAACACACCGAGATATCCATACGAGAATCAAGAACTAAACTTTATTAACGAAAGATGTAGAGAACTGAATAATAAAGAGATTGATGATTTTCACCTTCACAGTAAAGATTACTATAATCTATGTAGAAGTGCTGGATTTAGACCAGGAAATGAACCATTAAGTTTAAGAAGAAAGGATTGTGAAATCATATCAAGTCCAAATAATCCAAATGATAAAAAGTTAAAGTTCACCATCTACAATACAAAAACTGAACCATATCACTACCCGATTGCAAACGATTGGTTTCTTAAACACATTTATTCAGAAATAAACGAAAGACACAAAGAATATCAAAATGATCATGACTATCTGCTATTTCCACATATTAAGAATAGAAGAACTTTGCAACATAAGACTGGAAAGTTATTTACAAGTATTTCAAAAGACTTGAATCTATTTTATCATAAAGGTGGAACAAGACCTCTTTATGCAATCAGACACACTTATGCGACAGAACAATATAAACAAGGAACTATTATTGATGATATTGCAACTTTGATGAATACAAGTCCAAGAATGGTATTAAATGTCTATCTAGGACATACAGATCAATCACTAATCAATCTTGCCAACAGAAGAGGTAATAACTTCAAAGTAGTAAAATAGATGTTGATTTGTTAAGGTTAGAAAATGAATAAAGTTGTCTACTTAAATAGTCATCTAGAAAAATTTAGAAAAGAACCTGAGATTAAAATTAAGTTAGAAGACCTTGAGTCACTTTCTCGTTACCCTAACCTTCTTGAAAGAGACAAAAAAACTACCAAGATTTTTGTAAAGTGTTTTAAGAATAAAGAAACCTACAGAGAATTTTTAAAGAAAATACCAGATAATGTTGATCGTTTGGGAAGATTTTATTTAATTACAGTTTATTGGATTGCTTATACAAATTACTATCATAGCGATAAATTTGATGAAGAAATGGGTATTTGTTTAGAAAGCATTGATCAAAATATCATTCTTTTAGATAGTCCTCATTTTTGTAAGAAAGTTTATCATTATTTAGTTAAACCAGAATTAGCAAAAAACAATGTTAGAAGTATCAATAATAATTGAATTGTCGGCAATAGCATTTGCCATATATACTAACTCTCAAAGTTAAATTATGGATGAAGAAGATCACAACTTATTAATATCCGAAGTAGAACAATTCATAGATAAAAGAATTGAAATAAGAAAAGTTTATAAAGAATTATTACAACATAAAAAAAATATTATTTATTTAAAAAAGAAAAATAAACAAAATTTAATAGATGAATTTGAATTAGATAAAGGAAAGTTAATAATTAGAAAATTTAAATCAGAATTTTTAGGTAAATTAAATAAAGAATTTTCAAAAATCCCAATAGAAGAAAAAAGGAAACTTTATAAATCTGGACTATTAAAAGTATTATTTAGATTGAATTATTTAGAGTATGAAAAAATTAAAAAAGAAAATAAAAAAAATATACTTGATGACTATATTGTTAAAAGAAACGATGATGAATCATATTCATGGTCTTTCTATATAAATGAAAAAACAAAACAAGATTTAGACAAATATGAAAAAACTTTAGAGGAAGAAACTGACATAAAAAAAATTCAAAATCATGAAAAGAGACAAGAGGAATTAAATAAAGATTATTTAGAACAAAAAATTGAAAATGAAAAACAATTTTATCAAGAATTAGCAAAAGAAATTTCATTAGATACATCAAATTTTACAGATGATTCCCCTTATGATTTAGAAGAAACTCCGGAGAATGTTGAAAAAGGAATATATAGTTTAGTATTTGATGAAGAAGAAGATGAGGATGACAAATAAATTTTATGTTCGATAAAATTACAAAAAGTACAATAGACGGTACAAAATCAGCAAAAGATTTCACAATAAAGAAGTGGAAAAGATTTATTAGAAAGAGAGCATTAAAAAGAGTTGAGAAGTTAATGGCATATGCTCAAAAACAACCAGAAGATTACACTAAAGAAGAAATGAGAAAGTTAATAGAAAAAGAAGAGAATGAAGTTATCTCTAATTTAAAAGCAACAGTTGGATTGAGCAGTGTTTTATTATTACTGGGAATACCCAAACTTTAATGTTTAAATTTATTACAAAACAATTTCTGTATGGAAAAGTGTATCTCTGGTTAAAAGAAAGATTAAGTGGACTACTTTTAGCATTAATTTTGTTAATATTAGTTTTCTATATTCATAGTGAGTATTTAAATTTCATTGAATTTAACTCTAAAAATAACGGTAGTTATATTGGTTTGTCTTTTATTGTTAAAAACACTTTAATATTAGCAATAGTATTTGGTTATATTTATTTTTATAGAACTATTAATCAAACTAAAGAATCTATTAAAAAAACTAAAGATACCATCAAAGAAGAGGGCAATAGTGATGACAAAGAAAAAGTAACATCGCTTGATCAATTCTTAGATGACGATGAGATAGATAGATAAAATGTTAGAAACTATTGACTGGAGAGATGGAAAATATACAGGTGAATTAAAAGAAGGGATTCCTCATGGAAAAGGGGAAGTCAAAATTTCGTATGATGATACGGCCGATAATGATGAACAATCTTTAAAAGGATGGACAACATTTGAGGGAACATTCGATAGAGGAAATCCTGTTAAAGGGAAAATGGAGGTTACCTACGGTCACATTTGGATGGATTTTAATTATTATAAAAATTTTAACTACGAAGATCATAAAAATGATAAAGAAATTTTTTCTACCGTTATATTTGATGGTTATTGGAAGCAACCAAAAGAAAGTTTAACTTATATTTCACATGGGGTTAATAGAAGGTATCAGGGTTTAGAAGAGATTCATTGGTCAGAGATTGAGCATGCTATTTATTTTAGAGACAAGTTTGGGGCAGTTTATAGCGGTCCTTTATCAGAAAAACAATATAGGCCTCATGGAGAGGGTATTTTAAAATTTCCAGATGGTACTACACTTAAAGGAAATTTTATTTCTAGGGCAGGAGTCAATGGTATTTTTGAAGGCAAAATTACATATCCTGGAGGAAAGATAAAAGAAATGAAAGATGATAGAAGTTTAACTGATCAATTCAAA
>Ga0209362_1002711_pt1 | contig 12845 bp, 9 predicted proteins | sample SaaInlV_165m_DNA_FD_184680 | JGI IMG/M metagenome (GOLD analysis project Ga0209362, IMG submission 184680) | Marine microbial communities from expanding oxygen minimum zones in the Saanich Inlet - Saanich Inlet SI037_S3LV_110m_DNA (SPAdes)... | ecosystem: Environmental > Aquatic > Marine >...
TGAGAGGAAGAAATAGATGGAAACGCTCCAGTGGGAAGGCCCAGACGCCAGCGGCCTGGCCACCCTGACACTGCAACGGCCCGGTCATTTGAACTCGCTCGACGGGACGATGGTCGAGGAACTGGAGGCGGTGCTCACCGAGGCCGCTGAGAATCGGGCGATCCGGGTGCTTCGACTGACGGGAGCGGGGCGCGGCTTCATGGCTGGCGGCGATCTACGATGGTTTGCCGGCATGTTTGCCAGTTGTACCGATCCGGATCAGCGGCGTGAGGTGGTCGCCGAGGAGATTCGCTCGGTACATCGCACCATCCTCGCCATCGATCGGCTGGCGATTCCGGTGGTGGCTCAGGTACACGGTGCGTGTGCTGGATTCGGCTTGAGTCTGGCGCTGGCGTGCGACCTGGTGATCTGCGCCAGCGACAGCAAGATCACCCTCGCCTACACCGGCATCGGCACCAGTCCCGACGGTGGATCGACCTATCAGCTGCAGCGCTTGATCGGTCGTCAGCGAGCGATGCAACTGGCACTGCTCAACGAGCGCATCGATGGAGACACCGCCTGTTCCTGGGGACTCTTCGCTCGCGCTGTTGATCGGGACCAACTGGAGGAAGAAACGATGCGAGTTTGCCGGCAACTGGCCAATGGACCGGCAGAGGCTCTCGGTCGTACGCGCAAGCTTCTTCGTGACGACAGCGGTACGCTGGAGCAAGTACTGGAAGCGGAGGCACTCTCCTTCGGAGAATGTGCCGCAGGAACCGAGTTTTCCGAGGGGGTACAGGCTTTCATCGAGAAGCGACCGCCCAATTACAGATCAGCGACAGGAGGTGCGTCTTGAATCCTCAATCTTCTCCAGCCACGCCGCTGGCGGGCAAGGTGATGATGATCTCGGGAGGAAGTCGTGGAATCGGCCGTGCGATCGCCCTGCGTGCCGCTCGTGACGGGGCCAAGGTGGTGATCGCGGCAAAGACGGACCAGCCACATCCACGATTGCCTGGAACGATTCACGAGACGGCGAAGATGGTCGAGGATGCTGGCGGTGAAGCGCTCGCCGTCAAGATGGATATTCGCGACGATGAACTGGTCGAGGCAGCGGTCGCCGCGGCGGTGGATCGCTTCGGCAGAATCGACATCCTGGTCAACAATGCCAGCGCCATCTCCCTGACTCCGGTGAGCCAGACTCCGATGAAGCGAGTCGATCTGATGTTCGATGTCAATGTGAGAGGAACCTACACCTTCACCCGGGCCGCCATCGAAGCGATGAGTCATGGCGATGGAGCACACGTGGTGAATCTCTCGCCGCCGCTCTCGCTGCGACCGGTCTGGTTTGCGCGGCATACCGCCTACACCATCTCCAAGTATGGGATGAGTCTGTGCGTGCTCGGGATGAGTGAAGAACTGAAACCGCTCGGTATCGCGGTCAACGGTCTTTGGCCCCGTACCGTCATCGACACCGAAGCACTACGGTTGATTCCGGGAATGGATCGCAGAGCGACGCGCAGGCCCGAAATCGTCGCCGATGCCCTGCACGCCATCGTCGAGCGAGATCCAGCAGAGGTCACCGGTAACTTCTTCATCGACGAGGATGTGCTGCGAGAGCGGGGAGTCGATCCCGATTCCTATGCCACTGTCGAGGGGGTCGCACCACTGCCAGATCTATTCTTGGATGGTCCCGGATCGATGTTCCCGGACTGTTGATCAGCGCAGTTCTGCGAGTTGGGCCCGCACCTCATCACTGAGGGCGACCTTTTCGCCTGTTCGATAATCGATCTCGACGATGCGGGAAGTGCCCAGAGCGACCACCTTGCCCTGTTGTTGCGACTCGAGGCGATGTTCCAGGGTGTACCGATCGGTGCCGATGTCGGAGGCCCGGATCATCGAGGTGACGGTGTCGGGATGCTGGACCGGGCTGCGAAAGATGCACTCGACCCGGGCGAGGATCGGCCCGCTGCCGGTGTGAGGACCCAGTTCTCTCGATCCGATGCGCTGAAACACCTCGAAACGGGCATCCTCGAACCAGCGCAAGAATCGGGTGTTATTGACATGGCCGAGGGCATCCATGTCACCCCAGGCCACCACGATGGGAAGTTGTAAGGGCCAGTAATCTTGCGCAGTTGGCTGATTTTGGTGATTTCCATCGGTCATCTTGGGCTCCCTGTCGGCAGATTTGCAGTCTATTTGCACTTCCCGGACACTTTGAACCAGAAGAGTTGAGATTGCCAGAGCAGATGATGCTTGTCTGATGCCCTGTCAATCCCGTATCTTCCCTGCTCGTAGACGCTTTGTTCCGGAGGAAATGGCGAGAAGTGAGCAGTCGAGGTGTGTGTGTGATGAGGGAGAGGTGGGACCTTTCTCTTGCGGTTATGACCACTCTGTCATGACGACACCTATCAAACTCATCTCTCGAGAGTCCGGATGATCTCGTCGGAGGCCCGCCGGATGTCTGGCACCACTCCCCGGGAGTCATCGAAGCGTTCATCTCAGCAAGGAGGTACACCAGCATGCGAGGATCTCGTTCCCCGCTTGGATCACGAGCACGGTTACAAGCCGCTCTCTTCGTGACCATCTTTACCCTGGCACCAGTCATCGCCGGAGCCATCGAGTTCGACCTGATCCATGGAAAGGTCACGGGACACTTCGATACCACCGTCTCCGCTGGGCTTTCCTGGAGAGTCTCGGATCGAGATCCCAGTATCGTCGGAACCACCAATGGCGGTACCGGACACTCCCTCAACGGGGATGACGGAAACCTCAATTACGATGTAGGGGATATCTTCTCGCAAAACCTCAAGGTGCTGCACGAGATCTCCTTCGATGTCGACGATTACTTTGTGTTTGTGAGAGGATTTTACTTCACCGACTTTGCCGTCCGTGAAGGCGATGTTCTCGCTGAAGGCCGCCCCGCATTGAATGGCACTGCAGAGAGATTTGCGGGCCAGAATGCGATCCTGCTCGATGCGTGGATCCGCGGAGATTTTGGCAACATCGACAATCCGTTGACGGTGACCCTGGGAAGCCAGGTGATCAACTGGGGGGAGAGTACCTTCATCCAGAATGGTCTCAACACCATCAACCCGGTCGATCTGTCGAAACTGCGAGCCGCCGGTTCAGAGATCAAGGAAGCACTGGTACCGATTCCGGCTGCCAAGTTCGACTACGATCTCTCCGATACCGTCGTGTTGCAGGGCTTTTACCAGCTCGGCTGGCGCCCGACTCGACTCGAACCGCTCGGCACCTACTTCTCGGTCACTGATATCGCCAGTCCGGGTGGAAACCACGTGTTGCTGGGCTTCGGTGTCGACGACCAGATCGTCGATACTCCGGTTCCAGGACCGATTGGTACCAATCCCACTTACAACTCACCGATAGGAGTGGGAGTACATCGCACCGGCGACAGGACTCCCGATGACCTCGGCCAGTACGGTCTCTCCGCTCGCTGGTTCATCGAGGAACTGGGCGGTACCGAGGTCGGCCTGTTCTACACTCATCTACACAGTCGACTGCCCATCATCAGTGCCATCACCGGAACTCCAGCAGGGGTCGCAGCCGGCGACTACGGCGGCTCTGCCGAGTACTTCCTCGAGTACCCTGAAGATATCGATACCTTCGGGATCAGTTTCAACTCTGACCTTGGAAATACCGGGATCGCTCTGCAGGGGGAAGCCTCCCTTCACATCGACCAGCCGTTGCAGGTCGATGATGTGGAGATCCTCTTTGCTGCACTGTCCCCCCTCAATGGGGTGTTCGGTCAGAGCACCATCGGTGCATTTGATTACGGTGAGACGATTCATGGTTTCAATCGCAAGGATGTCGCCCAGGCTCAGTTCAGTCTGACCAAGGTGATGGCGGGTCTGCTCGGTGCCGACCAGGCTGCAATGGTCGGTGAATTCGCAGCGACCTACGTCAACGAAATGGAAGACCAGGCGAACTTCCGCTACGAGGCGACAGGAACCTACACCAGTGGAACCGACCTCTTCACCGGCCTGGGAATCCAGCCTGGAACTGAGCCGCTGTCTGCGTTCCCGGACGCCCTTTCGATGGGGTACAAGGCGCTGATCAAGTTGACCTATTACAACGCCATCGGTTCGCTGGCGGTCTCGCCAATCGTCGCATTTTCTCATGACGTCGAGGGGACCTCACCGGTACCCGTGGCGAACTTCATCGAGGGGCGCAAGGGCCTCAGCACCTCGGTAGCGGTCGGAGCCCTCGGATTGTGGGATGTCAAACTCGGTTACACCAACTCGTTCGGCGGTAGTCGATACAACCTGCGTAACGACCGAGATTTCATGTCCCTCACCGCCAGTTACTCATTCTAGGAGGAGACCTCAATGTTGAATCGAAAGATCGTCCTCGGCTTGTTGCTACTGGGAGCCATTGGCCTGGTTGCAACGGTACCATCTGCGGCGGACGGCCCTGAACTGGGCAAGGAACTCACCGCAATGGGCGCCATCCAGGCGGGCAATGGAAGCGGATCTAAGGCGGGAACGATTCCTCCCTGGACCGGCGGATACAACACCATTCCTGCCGGCTGGAAGCCTGGGGATCACTATGTCGATCCGTTTGCCAGCGACAAACCGCTGTACAAGATCGATGGTGAGAACTACCAGAAATACTCCAAGTTCCTCTCTGCCGGGCAGGTCGCGATGTTCGAGCGCTACCCCGACAGCTGGTACATGAATGTGTACCCTTCGCGACGCAGTGCTTGTTATCCGGAAGACATCTACAAGGCTGCCCTCGAGAACGCAGAAACTGCTTCATTGACCGCCGACGGCAATGGCGTCAAGGACTGCCGCCGTACCTCTCCCTTCCCGATGCCCAAGAGTGGACTGGAAGTGCTGTGGAATCACATGCTGCGCTACCGCGGCGAAGTGATGGCCCGCACCATCGGTCAGGTGGCTCCCACTCCCGATGGGAGTTTCGTGATGGTGCGCATCGAAGAGCAGGTGATGTGGCGTTACAACCGTGAGGGAATGAGTTCGGCGAATTCGGACAATATTCTGGCCAAGTTCTACCAGGGAGTGATTTCCCCACCGCGACTGGCGGGCACCAAGTTGCATGTCCACGAGTCGCTGGATCAGGCTCAGGAACCTCGTAAGGCCTGGGTTTACAGCGCTGGACTGCGACGCGTACGCCGTGCGCCACAGGTGGCCTTCGACAATCCTGGAACCGCCAGCGATGGTCAGCGGACCAATGACCAGTTCGACATGTTCAATGGCAGTCCCGAGCGCTACGACTGGAAGTTGATCGGTCGCCAGGAGATGATCGTCCCCTACAACTGCTACAAGTCTCACAATGCCGAGGTCGATCCGGATCAGATGATCCGGGCAGGACACCTGAACCCGGATCTGCTTCGCTATGAGCATCACCGGGTCTGGAAGGTGGAGGCCACGGTCAAGTCGGGCACCAGTCATCTCTACGCCAAGCGCGTCATGCACTTCGATGAAGATTCATGGCAGCCGCTGGTGGTCGATCAGTACGACAACTCAGGCAAGATCTGGCGAGTGTCCGAGGCGTACCCCATCGTCTATTACGACATTCCCATCCTCTACGATTCCCTGCTGGCGCACTATGATCTGCAGAATGGCCGCTATCTCGCCATTGGATTCAATGCTCCCGGTCAGGTGGAACGATTTGATGTGACCCTACGAGACAAGGACTTTTCTCCTGCAGCACTTTCGCGACGTGGACGAAGATAGTCGCATCTGACCCCCAGGTGCAGATCAGCTGCCGGGCGGGCGGGGAACAGACCCCACCCGCCCGGCTTCTTTTCATCATGGAAGGCGCAGCATGAATCGACCGGTGGTGGCGATCCTGATTGATTGGCGAACGCTGGTGCTGTCTCTGGCACTGGTAGGAGCTTTCCTCCTCTCCTTCTGCATCGACCCGGCTGAAGCGAGGGTAGAGGATGATCCCACCGTCGCTGATCGCTCGCATATGGCGGACAAGGCGGAATCTGCCTTGCTGGTCGGAGCGACCTGCGTCGGTGATGTGGTGCTGGTTTCGGGGAATCACGGTTTGATTCTCCGTTCCGCCGATGGTGGCAAAACGTATCAGCAGATCGAAGCTCCGACTCGGCGCATGCTGACGGCGATTATCCTCGATTCTCAGGGGACCGCCTTTGCCGTGGGCCACGACACCACCGTGTTGCGATCGCGCGACTCCGGTCTCAGCTGGCAATCGGTGTACTGCGATCCCGAAGCGGATCTGGGGCTCTTCTCGATTCAGGCCATCGGGGATTCACGTGTAGTTGCGGTGGGCGCTTTCGGCACGCTGCTGATCAGCGATGATGGCGGGGATCACTGGAAGCAAGAGCTGATCTCGGAAGATGGCCCGCACCTCTATTCACTTCAGAAATCCGCTGAACGGCTGGTCGTCACCGGAGAGTTTGGTTCCATCTTCGAGAGTCGAGATGGAGGAGACGTTTGGACTGCACTGGAGAGTCCTTACGACGGCACCTTCTTCCACGTGATGATCGACAGCCCCGATTCCATCATCGTGATGGGTTTGCGTGGCAACTTGTGGGAGGGGCATCCTGGTCGCTGGAAGCGTATCGATTCCGGATCGGAGGCGGCACTCTTCGGCGGCTGCAGGGTCGGCACGGATGAAGTGATCGTGGTTGGTGATGAGGGGCGCGCCCTTCATCGTTCAGCGGACGGAAACTGGTCCGATGTCTCACCAGGGGAGCGAAGAATCATCAGCACTGCCATCCTTTTGCCGGACGGAAATCTCCTGTTTCTTGGCGATAAGGGATACCGCAACTTCGATCGGCCCTCTCCCGTGAAGTCGCAAGGCTCGGGGAAGGCTGGCCAATGACAAGTTGGCTTGAAAAACTGATCTTCGATCACCGACGAAGGATGCTGTGGCTGCTCGCGGTCGTATCTGTACTGCTGACGGTACAGGCCGGTCGGTTGGCCATCGACGCGGGATTCGAGAAGCAACTTCCGCTCAGCCACCCTTACATGGAGACCTTCGTCAAGCATCGAGAGCAATTCGGCGGGGCGAATCGATTGTTGATCTCGGTTCGGGCCAAGGACGGAGACCTGTTCGATCCTGCTGCGCTGGAGCGGGTCCGTGAAGTGACCTACGCTCTGATGGAAGTTCCTGGCGTCGATCGCACCTCGGTCAAATCCATCTTCACTCCCAACGTTCGATTCGTGCGCATCGTCGAGGGTGGATTCGAGGGCGGTAATGTGGTGCCTGCGGAATGGCAACCGACTGCAGAGATGGCCGAGCAGGTCAGGGAGAATGTTCTCTACTCGGGCCAGGTGGGCAGACTGGTGGCCAACGATTTCTCGGCAGCGATGGTCACCGCAACGCTGGTCGAGCAGGATCCCATCACCAAGCTGAAACCGGATCCCATCGTGGTGGGGAACCTGCTCGAGGAGATGGTCCGTTTACCCCACGAAGACGACGTCATCGCTATTCACATCATCGGTTTCGCGAAAGCGATTTCAGATATCGCCGGCGGCGCGGTTCTGGTGGTCGGGTTCTTTGCCATCGCCTTGCTGGTGACGGCATTCCTGGTGCGCTCCTTCTCCGGTTCCTGGCGATTGACACTGCTCCCGATGGCCTGCTCCTTCCTGGCAGTGATCTGGACCCTTGGAACCATCACGACCCTCGGTTACGGACTCGATCCGATGTCGATCCTGGTGCCATTCCTCATCTTTGCCATCGGAATGTCCCACGGGGTGCAGATGACAGGTGCTTTCTCCGGAGCCATCGTCGAGGGCGCCGATGCAAGGACCGCCGCACGGGTCGCCTTTCGTCAATTACTCCTTCCTGGCGGCGTGGCGCTTTGTAGTGATTCCGTCGGGTTTCTGACCCTGCTCTTCATCGAGATCGGTGTGATCCAGCACCTGGCGGTGATGTCCGCGGTGGGGGTGGTGCTGATCTTTGCCACCGGCTTCGTGCTGCTTCCGTTATTGCTGGGCGGGATGAAGGTAGAGAACTCCTTCGCCGAGCGGATGGCAAAACCGACGCCGTTACGAGATTCCCTGTGGCAACGACTGGCTGCTTGCACTCGAGGACCGGTGGCGGTGGTACTGGTATTGGTCTCCATCGCTGCGGTGTACTGGGGCTGGAGCCGTGCCGATGAGGTCATCATTGGCGATGCCAACGAAGGTTTACCGGAGTTGCACTCCCAATCGCGCTACAACGTCGATACCCGCAACATCGCACACTCATTTTCCATCGGGGTCGACCTGATCACCGTGATCGTCGAAACGGTCCCCAACGCCAGTATCGATCATGACGTGATGGACCGGATCGACGAGTTCCACTGGAGGATCTCCAACATCGATGGAGTCCGCTCGGCCATCTCCTTGCCGATGGCCGCCAGGATTCTTGCCGCCGCCTGGAGCGAAGGATCGCCCAAGTGGCGGGAGCTGCCAAGAAATAGCGAGATCCTGGCGCAAGCACTGAGCAGTATCGAGACCTCCACCGGCTTGTTGAACTCGGATGCGAGCGTGTTACCGGTGTTGATCTTCACCGAGGATCACAAGGCGGAGACGATCAATCGAGTGACCGCGGCAGTCGAGAAATACGGTGCAGAACTGAACTCAGAGAAGGTCAATTTTCGCCTGGCGACTGGAAATGTCGGTGTGATGGCCGCTACCAATCAGGTGGTGGCCGCCGCCCAGATGGAGATGCTCGTCACCATCTACCTGGTCGTGATCGCCCTGGGACTGCTGGCATTTCGCAGCATCCGGGCGACGCTGTGTGTGATCTTGCCGTTGATCCTGGTGAGTATTCTGTGCTACGCCCTGATGGTGATCTTCGACATCGGCTTGAAGGTCTCGACCTTGCCGGTGGCCGCACTGGGGGTCGGAATCGGCGTCGATTACGGCATCTACATCACCACCCAGTTGATGCGGTCACGGCGCGCTGGAGCGGATCTGGAGAAGGCCTATCTGGTCTCTCTGAAGCGCACCGGCAATGCGGTTCTGGTGACCGGGTTGACGCTGGCCCTGGGAGTCGCCACCTGGATCTACTCCGACCTGAAATTGCAGGCGGACATGGGATTGTTGCTTTGCTTCATGTTTGCCGGAAACATGATTGGAGCGCTGGTGCTATTGCCGGCACTGCAGAGGGTCCTCCCCGGAGGAGGAGACGGTGCCGCGAAGAGTGCCGCCAAGGAGTAATCCGCTTCAGTGTAGTGATTCTGGATGCAGTGATTCTGGCTGTCGTGCCGTAGCGCCGTTTCCGGGTCAGGCGGTGGACTCTTCGTGACCCTCAGGCATCACTGAGTCGCAGTAGAATCGGTCGGGTATTGCTCGGTCGCAGGGCAACTTCCTGCGGCAAAGGAATCGACGGTAATCGCCTCGCGACGGGCCAGATCCGCCTCGCGGAGGCGCCGCTCACCCTCTTCATCGATGACTCCTGCTGCGCGCCCTCTCTCGACCAGCGTCGAGGCCGGATGCTTTTCTAGACGCTTGGCCCGGATGGCATCCTTCAACGCTTCCGTGTCGCCACGGGACGCGACGATCTTTTCCAGAGCGGCTTCGAGGGTCGCCAGGCCAGGGCTGCCGGCGGGCCGTGAGATCACATCCTCGGTGAGGCTTCGGATCAGCGCCGATCCATCGAGCAGGTCGGATGCGATCCGATCCGCCAGCCGATCGGAGGGACCGAGCGTGATCGCTCGACCGGGTACTCCCAGCAAACGAAGAGCCCACGCCGCTGGACGGTGTGGAAGATTCTGGACGAACCCCGCCAGTGCTTCCTCGGTCCGTAGAACACAGGTTTCCATCAGGTACTGGACCAGCTCAGCATCTCGATCGGGACGACCGTCGTCGTGAAACTTCTTCAGCGCTGCCGAGCCGACGGCGATCCAGGAGAGGGCATCGGCGAGTCGACCGGTCAGGTGTTCCTTGCGCTTGAGCGATCCGCCGAGACTGGCCATCGCAATGTCGGAACTGAGTGCGAAGTGAGCCGACAAGCCGGTCAGCCGCTGCTGGCAGCGACCGATGATTCCGTCGAAGTCGCGCCCGGTCAGGCGGTAGCCGCTGATTCTGTGGAACAGTGAGCGGGTTCCATTGGACACGACGAAACCGACATGTCCCCAGAAGGCACGATCGAAGGCGGCCAGGTCTGCCTTTTCCACCGCTTCCAGTTCGGCGGTGACGAAAGGATGGCAGCGAACTGCGCCCTGGCCAAAGATGATCATGGTGCGAGTCAGGATATTGGCGCCCTCGACGGTGATTCCGACCGGAACTGCCGAGTAGGCATTGGCGAGCTCGTTTCGGGGACCGCGGCAGATGGCATTTCCAGCGACGATGTCCATCGAGTCATTGACCACCTCACGCAATCGTTCGGTGGCGAACGCCTTGGCGATGGCACTGATGACTGCGGGCTTTTCGCCACGGTCGACCGCCAGGGTGGTGATACCTCGGAGTGCATCGAGGGCGTAACTGCTGGAGGCGCATCGGACCAGCGGTTCCTGGACTCCTTCGAAGCGTCCGATCGGTAGACCAAACTGCTCTCGCACCGAGGCGTGAGTCGCGGCGACTCGCAGGCATAACTGGCAACCGCCCGCAGAACTGGAGGGAAGCGAGATGCCGCGTCCTGCCGAGAGGCATTGCATCAACATCCGCCAGCCCTTGCCACAGCCCCCTTCGCCGCCGATCACCGCATCGATGGGAACCCACACATCACGACCGCGGGTCGGGCCGTTGAGGAAGGGAACTCCGAGGGGGTCGTGTCGTTCGCCGATCTCGACTCCATCCAGGTCGGCAGAGACGAGTGCACAGGTGATCCCCAGGTCATCCACCTGGCCGAGCAGATGATCGGGGTCATGGAGGCGGAAAGCGACTCCGACCAGCGTCGCGCGCGGCGCCAATGTGATGTAGCGCTTGTCCCAGTTGAGTCGGATTCCGAGTACTTTCTGTCCGTCGACTTCTTGCTCGACCACCACGCCATCACTCGTCATCGATCCTGCCGCATCCGAACCGGCTCCCGGTTCGGTGAGTGCGAAGCAGGGAATTTCCTGACCGTTCGCCAGCAGTGGCAACAGGCGATCTTTTTGTGCGTCGGTTCCGTAGTGCAGTAACAACTCGCCTGGCCCCAGGGAGTTGGGAACCATCACGGTGATCGCCAGTGCGTTGCTCAGTGTGGCCACGTGAGAGATCACTGCGGACATGGCGGCCGCGGAGAATCCGAGTCCGCCATAACTCTCGGGGATGATCATGCCGAAGAATCCGCGCGAGGCGAGGAAGTCGAACGCTTCATCGGAGATGGAACCGTCCTGGCGATCCTTCCAGTTATCGACAAATTGAGTCAACTCTGCGACCGGGCCATCGATGAACTCTCGTTCTCTTGCGGTCAGTTGTGCCGGCCCGAGGGAAAACCAGTGCTTCCAGTCCGGAGCTCCTGAGAAGATTTCACCGTCCCACCAGACCGTGCCCCCCTCCAGTGCCTCTCGCTCCGTATCACTGATGGCGGGGAGAACTTTCTTGACGATTCCCATCACCATCGAGGTGATCCACCAGCGCCGCAGGGGTGCGATGAAGCCGATCACCAGCAACACGGCAAAGCCGATCCAGATGATCCGATCGGTGATGGTCGGTGGTTCGGGGGAGAGTAACGGGAGAGCAGATAAGATTGCTCCGGCGACGGTCCAGGCCCAGCGCACCTTGCCCGCCAGCAGTAGCCATAGCGCCGGGACTCCGATCAGCAAGCAGAAGAGAGGTAGTGGAACATCTTCGAACATCAGGATTCCTCTTCTCTGGCGGTGGGTGAGGGCACCAGGCGGCGCAGATCATCTTCCATCAGGTCGACTCCGAACCAGCCGAGCAAGGCATCGAGCAGTTCCAGCGGGTTGATGCCTCCATCGATGGTTACCACACCCAGTGTACCCGAAATGGCGAACCAGGTGTTCCTGCTGCTGCGCTGAGCCTGCGACAGTTGAGCCAGTGAGGGAGCCGGGATCAGCCAGTCATGATGAAGTTCTCGGTGCCACTGCAGCAGTGAGCACGATTCCCCCTCGACATGGTGATCTCCTCTGAGGATGCAGGCGTTGAGCCAGCCCTTGAGCGGAGCGGAGATGGCCGAGTCGTCGGTCGTTCCTGGCGCTGCCTTGGCGAAGGGGAACGCGAACAGCATCGTCGGAAAAGAGGCCGAGCGTAGCACTCCGGCGGGCTGTCCCGGTCGTGGGTCGTGGCCGATGGTGAAACGTGGAGCAAGGTTCGCATCGACGAAGCCGATCGCCGGGTGCAACCAGCAGGTGGCTTCGATCTCGCCGTAGAGTCCCAACCCGGCACCGACGCGACCGCGCACCGTGTCGGTCAGATCGTCGATTCTGGCGCTCAGGTCGAGAGCAGTGCAGCCGCATGGCAGGAGGCTCAGCAGTACCAGTAGGACGATTGCGCAACGATTCGACCAGACTCTCATCGACCGCTCCTTCCGGGTCGCTTTCGACCCATGGCTGCAGCATGGACCATCGAGCCCTCCTCTTGAAGGTGTCCGGTAACGGATTCTGTAGTACTGGCACCGCCGCAAGATCCATTTATCATTCGGTTCGGTAGAGCAGTTCCTCGACGAATTGCAGTGCCTTGTCGATCCTTGTCGATCCTTGTCGATCCTTGTCGAGCCTTGTCGATTTGCAGGGTCTGTATTGAAAGGGTGCCCTCGATGGTAACCAAGCCTCTCTCGAGCAGATGTTCGCCACAACTCTGGTGCTGGATCCGCCGGATGGGCATCGGCGGGTGCCTCGGTGGGTGCCTCGGGGGGAGCCCCAGATGGTCGACGGCTCTGACGATCGTGGCGCTCTGCTGGACCAGCGCAGTCGCAGCGCAGATTCCACAACCTCCGACCGAACGGGTCGATCTCCAGCGATCGGTCGAGAAACAACGAAA
>Ga0209362_1002721_pt1 | contig 12806 bp, 10 predicted proteins | sample SaaInlV_165m_DNA_FD_184680 | JGI IMG/M metagenome (GOLD analysis project Ga0209362, IMG submission 184680) | Marine microbial communities from expanding oxygen minimum zones in the Saanich Inlet - Saanich Inlet SI037_S3LV_110m_DNA (SPAdes)... | ecosystem: Environmental > Aquatic > Marine >...
AAAAACATCTGGGCTCAATAGAAAAAGAACAAACAGTGAGACAATAGAGGAGAATAAACTACGATAAATGCAGGCTGTTTTTTTTATACCAGGCATTGATTATATTTTCGCAAACACTATTGGCTGTTTTATTTATGCCGAGCACTGATTTTATCTTCGTAATCTGCGGGAGCATGAAAGAGAGGTGAAGCAGAAATGGAATATCAATTATCAGGGCAACAATCACATAAACCTATTATCGGATAATTGATAAAATTATAACACTAAATAAATGAATAAGTTAGTAAGTGTTCTAAACTAATGATTTGCCTTCGCGTATTTTAAACATTGAAGTGCCCAATTAAGATATTATCCTTTCTGGTTCAGATGATATGGGTGACAACTCTGGGAGGTCGATTGATGTTTTTCAGAAACACAGGATGGCTAAGTGGTGCTGTTGTTCTTGTTACAACAATACTGGCAACTGGAGTATTGGCTAAAACCCAGATAACCCAAAAATCCTCCTCCACAAAATCCACCGCTTCTGCAAATAAATGGGCTGATGTAAAAGGATTCCGCTCTGCCCGTTTCGGTATGAATGAAAAGAGCGTTTTGAAAACCATTGCCAAGGATTTCAAAATCCCCAGAAACAAGGTCAAGCGTAACGTCCACCCTGAAGAAAAAACGGTAAGCCTTGAGGTCGAAGTACCAGAGGTACTTTCAGAAGGCGGAAAAGCAGTGGTGGGTTATGTCTTCGGTTATAAATCTAAAAAACTGATACAGGTCAATGTGGTTTGGGGAACACCTGTAGACGCTAAACCCGATGCCCGCAACATCGTTAACAACGCCAACCGTCTTCGCAGTCACTTCATCAAGAAAAAGTATCAGAAAGATGGATATGCCACCAATGCCAAGATGGATGAATCAAGGATAATTGTTTTCCGCGGCAAAGACCAAAAGGGAAGAATGATTCTGATGATTTTGACCGATCCGAAAAAAAATAAGGAATTCTTTCGAGATATTACTCTGAGACTATCCTATATATTACAACCAGACTCCCCGGACATCCTCACTATCAAGGAAGGTGATTTTTGAATCCACCTTACCTTCGACTTGCAGTATATTAATAGTAAACGGAGCAAAAGCCATGAGCGTCAAATTACCCCAAAGCGCAGGAGGATGGGGTGCCATACGCTATTCGCTGAAGATGGCGAATCGGGCCGGAGGCTTGTGGCCCATGCTGAAGGCACTGGCTTCCAAAAACAACTGCAAAAGTTGCGCATTGGGAATGGGTGGACAAAAAGGCGGAATGCGCGATGAGGGTGGCAATTTCCCCGCAGTTTGCAACAAGTCCTTCATGGCTCAGGCCTCAGACATGCAAGGGGCTCTTGCCGAAGATTTTTTTAGCCAATTCGATATTCCCACCCTTTCCAAATGGTCTCCTCGTGACCTGGAACTGAGCGGACGTTTGACCCGGCCTGTTCTGTGTGAACCCAGTGACACCCACTACCGCCCTATTTCCTGGCTGGAGGCCATGAACCGGGTGGTCGAAAAACTCAAAGCAACTTCCGCAGACAAGTCCTTCTTTTATGCCAGTGGGCGTTCTTCCAATGAAGCGGGTTTCCTTCTGCAATTGTTTGCGAGACTTTATGGCACTAACAATATTAATAACTGCTCATACTACTGTCACCAGGCTTCCGGAGTTGGACTGAACCAGAGCCTGGGAACCGGTACCGCCACCGTTGACCTTGAAGATCTTGATCACACCGATCTGGTTTTTCTAATTGGAGCAAACCCCGCCTCCAATCACCCCCGTTTCATGCGCATTCTCATGGATGTTCGCCGGCGTGGTGGGCAGATAATCGTCATAAACCCTGCAAGGGAGCGTGGCCTGGAAAATTTCAGTGTCCCTTCTGATATGCGGAGTCTGTTATTCGGTTCAGAAATCGCCAGCCTTTACCTGCAACCCAATATAGGAGGAGACATCCCCCTGTTTAAAGGCATCGCAAAATCCCTCCTGTCGAATCAAGATTGTCTGGACCAGAACTTTATCGCTAACCACACTCTGAACTTTACCGAAGTCGAAGAGGATGTGAAATCCGAATCATGGGAAACCTTAGAGTCTGCTTCCGGCATATCCCGGGAGGAAATAGAAAAAACCGCACAAATTTATTCAAAGAGTAAACATACCGTGTTTGCCTGGGCTATGGGAATCACCCACCATACTTTTGGTGTGGATAATGTTCAAGCCATCGTCAACCTGGCACTCATGCGAGGAATGGTGGGGAAAAAATACGCCGGCCTCTTACCCTTGAGAGGGCATAGCAACGTACAGGGAATTGGCTCGGTAGGTTTCACCCCGCAATTGAAGCAGGCGGTGATGGACAATCTGGAGTCTAAATTCCCGGTAACCCTGCCTACACAACCGGGTCTCGACACCTTGGGGTGCATGGAAGCCGCCAATAAAGGGGAATTTGAGTTTGCCTGGAACCTTGGAGGTAATTTGTATGGCTCCAATCCGGATTCCCGGTTCGCCCAGACGGCCCTTGCCAAAGTTGGCTTTAGTCTTTTTCTCAATACCACATTGAACCAGGGGCATTTTCTCGGGCGGGGCCAAACCAGCCTCATACTTCCCGTGTCGGCCAGGGATGAAGAACCGGAACCCACCACGCAGGAAAGTATGTTCAGCTTTATAAGACTCAGTAACGGAGGCCTGCAACGCTATTCCGGACCCAGAAGCGAGGTGAAAATAATCGCGGAAATTGCCCAACGTGTTCTGGAAGACTCCCCGTTACCCTGGAAATCTTTAAGCGAAACAGGGAACATACGGGAAATCATCGGTACGATCATCCCAGGATTCGAGCAGTTGAAAAATATTGATCAGACAGGAAAAGAGTTCCATATTGATGGAAGAATTCTCCATACCCCCAAATTCCCCCTGCCTGACGGCAAAGCCAGTTTTAAAGTCTGCCCCATTCCTGCCGTTAGGAGGAACAAGGAAAATAGCTTTATTTTAATGACAGTTCGCTCGGAAGGTCAATTCAACACCGTAGTTTATGAACCGGACGACCGATATCGCGGTGTCTCTTGCCGCAATGTCATTTTAATAAACGAAGAAGATATTAAAAAAATAGGCGCTAAAGAGGGCGACCTGGCAACGATCAAAAATGATACAGGGATTATGACCGGACAAAAATTACAAGCTTACCCCATTAAACAGGGAAATATCATGATGTATTATCCGGAAAGTAACGTTTTGGTACCGCGCCAGTTTGATCCTAAATCGAAAACCCCCTCTTTCAAATCTATCGAAGTATTTTTGGAAAAACAGTTATGAAATCAAATCGCGCTCCCCATTGCCATTTAGTATCGCTTATTTTGTCGACCCTTTTTCTTTTGATGCCGACAATATCTCTGGCTGGAAAACCCTTCGTAAAAAAAATCCGGGTTGCAGGCAATACCCTCATCGACCCTTATTTTATGGATGGGTATCTTGATTTGGGGAATGGATTAAACATGACCCCGGAAATTATGGACCTGGTCGCAAGCGAATTAAGAGCCAACTATAATTATCACGGTTATACCTTTGTTGATGCCTACCCGACTCTTAAAGTTAAAAACGGCGTCATGACAATAAAGGTCGATGAAAAAGATGAATACCACTGGGGCAGACCCCGTGCCGAAAGAGCAGTGCTAAAACAGGCTTTTCTGCATGGCATAACACTCAAGGATTACAAGAAACAGGAAATCATTGAATCCCTGCTAAAGGGCTACCAGAAGCAAAGGACTATTGAAGAGGTCGTGGCTGAATTCCTTGTAAAAAAGCAAAGAAAACTCATGGAGGAAATCAATTCCCAAAGGATAACAGCTTTACGGGAACAGGTTTTTGACAAGGTCAGAGAGTTTCAAATGATAAAGCAAAACCTGGAAGAGCAGGAAACCAGAAGAGTTGCGGAAATGAGGAGTCGGGTGCAATCCGCCGGGATTAAAAAGATGGATGATTCGATGCCAGAAAGCCCACAATTGATTGCAGACGAATACAGCGACCTGGATATATTTTTAGATAACGCAATGTTTGAAGAAACTCTGAACCCCGGACTTTAGCCTTTAACTTAACGCAGAAAGAAAGCCCTGCATCTGGGCTTTTTGTTTGATATCCCCTTCCCTGTAAACCGCAATCACCTTCTCCACAACTCCTTTTAACTTCCTGTCCTGCATCATAAACATAAAGTCCTCATATAGGCAGGACTGTTCTGTAGACTTTTCCATATCAGGAGACAGCTTCCGGTATACCGGGCCTTTACCGGTTAACAGCCAATAAATATTCAAATCAGTATGGGTTGATAAATTTGCCAAAGTGGTCGCCGAGGGCAAAGACTTATCATTCTCCAAATCCGAAAGCGAACCTTGTGAAACCTTGATCAAGCGAGACAACTGCATTAGCTTTAATGGAACAGACTTCCGCCATGCCCGCAATCGTTTTCCGGTAGTTTTCTGATTCTCGACTTGTCCATTCATTACTAGCAACCCTCCCGTTAGAAAAATTCTGCCCACCCCCATATTTAGGGGATAAACCTACGACCAAAACTACGGAAAGCACAAAGTCTATCCGCAATTAGCTTAGGCATCATCATAGGGATATTTTGTTAAAGAAAAATCAAGAAGACGTCACAGTCGTGTCACTTTTTTAGAAAAGACGGATGTGATTCAGGGCAGGATTTGAAACGAAAAAATCAAGTACCTGTTAAAAATAGCTTACCGACAGTTACTCACTCCTCTCAAAGCGATAACCTACACCACGAACGGTTTTGATATATTTTCCAGCTTCTTTTAACTTGGAACGCAGTCTCTGGATATGAGTGTCAATGGTTCTTGAAAATACTCCATCGCTATATTCCCAAATTTCTTCCAGAAGAAAATCACGGGTTTTTATTTTCCCGGGGTTTTCAATCAGGTGAGCGAGAAGCTTAAACTCAGTCAGTGTCAACTCCACCACTTCTCCATCTACCTGAACTTCATGTTTGCCTAAGTCAATGGACAACGGACCAACCTGAATGTCCTCCTGAGCCCCAGGGTTATCCTGAAAGTGAAATATTCGTTTTAGCAACCCCTTGACCCGCAGGATCAGCTCTCTTGGGTTATAGGGTTTGGTTACATAATCGTCAGCACCAAACTCCAATCCCAGAATCCGGTCCACTTCATCATCCCTGGCAGTCAGCATGATAACGGCAAGATCCCGGGTCTTATCGTCAGACCGCAGAGCCCGGCAAACCTCCATTCCATTCATGCGAGGCATATTCACATCCAAAATGACCAGATCCGGCAAATTGGCCCGTATTTTCTCAAGGGCTACTTCACCATCCGGTGCCGTATCAATCTGGTAGCCTTCCTTTTGGAGCTTCACTTCCAGGGCGGCTAACAGCTCTTTATCATCATCAACTAAAAGAATTTTGTGATTCATTTTTTCCTGATTTTCAAAATTTCAGCAACCTACCGTGCGAAAAAATTTCATACAATCATCGACAATCCAATCAATGCATGAAAAAAGCCCGTGATCAGAATCCAGTTCTCTTAATTGGCACCAGGGACGTGACCCGGCGAAGTCTCGGGACTCCTGAACAGGGACCGTTTCATCATGAAGCCCGTGGACCACACGGGTTGGGATATCTCGGGTTAACGATAATGAGTCCCAGTTCATTGCATCACGGAATAGACGCGTGTTAAGAGTTACTTCCCTATTGTAGCGGTAATGGAATACCCGGATCAAGTCTGGAATGGCGAATTTTTCATTCCAGCCCATATTTTCCATCCAGCGACTGAGGAAATTGAAGCCGGGTGCCATCAGGTAAAGGGCCTGTATTTCTTTTCGGGTTTCGGCGGTCAATGCCGCGACATAGCCCCCCATGCTACTGCCTATCAAGGCAAACTGTGCGCCGGATTTCGCATCAATAATACTTTGAACCAGCGAAACCTGCTTCGTCAGTGTCAGGTTTTCAAAATCGCCCTGTTGCAGATCCGGAATCGTGAGGGAGAGGTTAGCTTTCTCAAAACGATCTTTGAACACACGAGCCTTTTGCGAACCTGGCCCTGATGCGAACCCGTGAAGATAAATGAATTCTGTCATAATAAACTACCGGCGAACCACCGGTGTCTAGTGGTCGAGGGCTTGAAGCCTGGGGCGCATTTTCCATAAGAGTATCAGCCCCGGTATCGCGGCTAAAAATGTTACCAGGAAAAACAGAAGCCAGCCAAACTCATCCACCAAAATACCCGATGCAGGCCCGACAAACACCCGCCCCAGAGAAGCCAAAGCCGAGAACAGGGCAAATTGTGTTGCCGTAAAATTGTGGTTACACAACGCCATCAGGAAAGCCACGAAAGCCGCTGTCCCCATCCCTCCCGCCAAATTTTCAAAACCAATGGTGAAAACCAACATGGGATAACTCTTGCCAACCCAGGCCAAAACCATAAATGAAAGATTTGAGACAGCCTGCAAAACTCCGAAAAGCAAAAGTGAGCGAAAAAGTCCCAACCGAGCCATGAGGACACCGCCAAACAGAGCCCCCACAATTGTTGCCGCCAGCCCCATCCCTTTGTTGATCGCCCCCACTTCACCTACAGAAAAACCAACACCACGGATCAGGAAGCTTGTGGTCAGGCTTCCGGCAAAAGCGTCCCCCAGTTTGTAGAGGACAATCAGGGCCAACAACATCCAGGCACCATCGCGAGAAAAGAACTCGACCAAAGGCCCGCCAATGGCCTCCCCCAATGTCTTGGGTGGAATCCCTGGGTCCTCGGGTTCGGGACCCAGCCAGACAGCCGTCATACCCACAAGCATCAGTCCCGCCATAAGCATATACGTTGAACGCCACCCCAAAAATTCTGACAGAATCAAAGCCAGAGCCCCGGAAACCAGCATGGCGATCCGGTACCCCGTTACTGAAACCGCCGCCCCCAATCCTCGTTCTTTTTCTCTCAGCACTTCTGTGCGGTAAGCATCAACAACAATATCCTGAGAAGATGAGGCAAAGGCCAAACAGAAGGCGAGAAAAGCAAGAACCCAGGGAGCTTTTACGGGAGACACAACACTCATCGCAAAAATCAAGGCAAGCAGTATGATTTGAAACACCCAAATCCAGCCCCGTCTTCGCCCAAACAAAGGAACAACAAACCGGTCCAGCAAGGGGGACCAGAGAAACTTCAAGGTATACGGCAAGCCCACCAAAGTGAACAGGCCGATAGTTTTGATATCGACCCCCTCCACCGTCAGCCAGGCCTGTAAAGTTCCTCCCGATAACGCCAGGGGCAGTCCTGAGGAAAACCCCAGAAACAAAACCGCCACCACCCTGCGATTGAAAAATAAATCCATAATTACCTATATATATAACAATTTATATGCATTTACCTATAAAATACATTACGTTGAAATCTAGCTCGCTCTGCGTGAACCAAACCCCTTATATCATTAAAGTAAGGGAGTTTCAGGCATTTCACCTGGAACGCGAAACTGACCGGTCAGTATGGGCAATTGACAAGGCGTGATATCATTCAATAAAATTGACTTGTAGGAGCACAACCTTAACCCGGCGTAGTGCCCTTAAATTCTTGTTATTATATAACCTTTTCCATCTTTTTTGCCGATATGCAGGAGAACCAAGAGGCTAGTTTATGAAAAATATGGAATCCCTACAATTAGTTAAGGAGCAACTCAAAATAAAGACAGTCGAGTTGCGCAAATCCAACGAAGAAAAGGGGAAGGTAACAAAAAAAATCAAAGACCTGATCAGCTTTAACCAAACTGAGGTCAAAAAGCTTAAAGCGGGCATCAAGACTGCAGAAGAGGAGGTTGCCGAACAAAAAAGCCTGGTCGAGGCGGCCCGTCTTTCAAAACATGCTGGAGTTGAAGCGGGCAAAAAAGAGAAAGAGGAAGAAGAGGCCGAGATAAACAAGCGCATTGAGGCTCAGATGGACGAAAAAATGAAGGAGAAAATGGCCAAGCTTGCCACCAAGGTCGATGCTCTTCGGGAACGGATTGAGAGAGAAAAAGGGGCTAATAAAAAATTCGAGCGGGAACGGGGTGTGCTGATGAGAGAGTTGAAGCGCCTCCGCCAGGACACCGGAACTACTGACAACTTAAAGAATAAAATTGAGGATCTTAAGGCGGATTTGTCAAAGGCTAAAAAGACCTCCATGTCATCGGGAGCCGTAACAGAGGATATTGTCAAGGAAAAGGACGAACTCATAAAAAAATACGAAGATATGCTTTACGGTGGCATGGATGCAGGGGAAGACGGCATGCTCCCCTCTGAAATCATCCAGGAATTGAAAGAGGACGTGGAAGATCTGGAAAAAGAGCGCCGCAGGATGATGGTTGATTTGGAAATGCTCAAAGAAGACAATGCCGAAATGGATATGAAAATCGTCCTGCTTGAAGAGGAAAAAGGGCGTGGCTCCAAGGGTGGTGGTGGTGAAGGCGGTCAACAGATGGTTGAAGGCCGTGCGGCGGCGGCATCGGAGTTCTCTGGTGGCCTGGAAGGCTTTCTCATCACTTATTCCGATATGATCACACTTATTTTGGTGGTATTCGTTTTGATGTACAGCGTTTCCAAACTGGACGAAAATAAGTTTGCCGAGGCCCTTTCCTCGTTCCAGTCAAAAAGAATGCGTATTGAAAGCGTCAATGTTCGCTTGAGCAAAGCCGAAATGAAAATGCTGGAACGGGTACGGCTATTGGTTAAAGACAATGTTGACGCGGAAAGCCTTTCCCGCAGTGATACGAGAACGATCCTGCATCTCCTGCCAACCTCAGACCTTTTCGCTCCTGGGGATGCTTTCTTCAGTGAGGGTGCGGAAGACCTGATTATTTCCACCATCCAGGAAGATATGAAAGAAGGTGTCAAGCAGGTGCTTATTGATGGTCACACCGATAACGTTCCGATGAAGAGCACCAAGTTTCCTTCCAACTGGGAACTTTCAGCCGCCAGAGCTTCAAAGGTGGCCCGGTTTATTATAGAAAAAATGCGGTTTCCGCCTGAACGAATGGTCGTAACAGGTTATGGGGAGTTCCGTCCGCTTAAAGCCAACACCAATGATGACAACCGCGCCGCTAACCGACGGGTGGAAATTAAAATATTGAAAGCGATTGAAGTCGCTAAAGATGAAGCCCAAAAGACAAAGGGAAAAACCGAAGGCGAGAAAAAACCTGGAGCCCCAGATACTCCTGGCCCGAGCTCAAAACAACCGGAAAAATAGGCCTCGTAAGCTACTGGAAGGCTCCTATACTATTGAGAAAGTTTTTTAACTGGTTTTAGGGTAAAATTACCAATAAGCCATAAACCTAGCGATAACATCATTATTATGGGATCAGTAGAAAAATCTATCACCGAACAAATGGAAAAATCTCTTGCCGCGGAAGAGCTTGCCCAAAAACCCCCGCAAGAAAATATTGAGAAGGCCCAACAGACACTCATCAAGTCGGATGCAGAAATGCTCCTGTCAAACCGGCAGGATTATTTACAGTTCAACCGGTTTAAAATAGATCGAAACCTGATCACACTTTCTGAGATTGATCGCCTGATTTTCCTGGTTATTCCGCGCCTGCTTCATGTGCATCAGGAGGGCTTGCCGGGCTATTTTGAAGGCAATCCCCCCTGCGGCATCCATAATTTTACTCTGGATAAAGAAGCCCAGGTCGCCGCCGAAAAACTATTCCCGGACGTAATCCTCCGCAGGAACCCGGAACTGAAACCCGTCATTCATACTGCTCTGCTTATGGGCAGTGTGGGTTCCATTGCCCAGACCAAAAAGTCCGACCTTGACTACACTTTGTTAATAGACAAAAGGGATTTCACTGAAGAAAGCATGAAGCTGTTCCAGAAAAAACTGAACCTGATAGAGACGTGGACCTGGGACAATTTTACTCTGGAAACCCATTTTTTCATCAATGATTACCAGGAAGTCAAAAATAATATCTTTGGTGAAAGTGACAGTGAAAGCACAGGGTCCGCCTTGGCAAAACTCCTGAAGGAAGAAATGTATCGAACCATGATCATTGTCACTGGGAAAATTCCTTTCTGGCTGGTTTCTCCGGTGGACTGTGATGATGACCGGTACTACGAGCTATATGAAAAGCTCCAATCAGGGAAAACTCTCCTCAAAAAAGAAGAATTCATCGACATGGGCAATGTAGATGATATCTCCGATGGAGAATTTTTTGGTGGGTCGATATGGGCTCTGATCAAATCCTTCAAATCCCCCTTTAAAACACTCATGAAAATGGGGGTGCTTGAAGAATATATGTTTGGAGACACCAAATCGAACCTGCTATGCCATCAAATTAAAGATAAATATTATAATGATGTCCCCTACCTGGATATTGACCCCTACCTGGGAATGTTCGAGCGAGTACAGAAGTTTTTTACTGAAACAAAATCTGAGGATGAAGTCGATGCACTGAGACACGCATTCTATTTAAAGGTGGGTACCCAGGTTACTGGCGAGGAGTATGAAAAGGGCTCGGATAACTGGAGAAAGAGCACCCTGATCAAAATGCTGAAGGAGTGGGGTTGGAGCTCGGATAAAATTGAAAAACTGAACCAGTATTCCGGCTGGCAAATGATGCATAAGGTGGATTTGGGAAACCGTATCAATAAAATTTTGATGGCCTCCTACAAAAATATTTCTGAAAAAAACAAGACCCTTGATCCCAGTGAAAGTTTGATCACCGAGAAAGACACCCATCTTTTAGGTCGGAAACTTTTCAGTTTTTACAGAGCCGCCCCCAATAAAGTCGATAACCTGGGTGCTTTGGTAGATGGTAAAACGGCTGAAAATGAATTGACCTTCCTTTTGGAACAAAAGGATAGAAATGCTAAACCGGAGTGGTACCTGATTCGAGGCAGGACGCAAGCTTACCTGGAGCAAATTGACAAGGACGATATCATCAGGAAATCAGCAACCCTTCCATTTCTCCTGGCGTTTACTGTTTTCAACCATCTCTACAGTGAAAACACCGAAGTTTTGCTGAGAGCCGAGGGGCAAGCCATCAAGGAAAATGATCTGGCTACATTGCTACAAATACTCAAAAGCTTCATCGAGTCCGTCAACATCGCCGCATTGTCTAATGAGGATCTGTTGAACGAGGCTAAAATCACTCAATTGTTCATGTTGGTGGACTTTGGCAATCCGCCGCCACCCGAAATAAGTATGGGGAACATCAGGGACTGCAAAAATAACGATGAATTGACAAAATTTATCAATAAACGAATTGAGCGAGCGCGGAGCATCACAACCATTTATTTGACCTCCTGGGGTGAGCTGTTCTGCAAATCCTATGCAGGGTTAAATTGTATGACCCGATGCATCAGCGACCTGAGCCCCCAACTGAGCCCTGAAAAGGTTGAAAAGCCCGATTTTCTTAAGGTTTACATCCCCAGCGGCCGAAAAGAAGTGTTACAGGTACCTTGGCTGAATAATTATATCGTGCGCTCATTATTGATACGGGCCACGACTAATGCGGAAAAAGCCGCCAGTTGAAATTAGATTTTAACATCACTGCCTAAAGGTTCATGGCCACAGCAACTCAAGAAATACGAGGTACCGCCGCAGACCTGGCTCAGGAGGAGCGTGCGGATACCGGAATGGATACCGGTACCCTGCTGGGTGCTCTGGGAGGTATATTTCTCATTACCGTAGCAATTATTCGCGGTGGAGACGCCGGGATTTTTATCAATATCAACAGTGCCTTGATCGTTCTTGGAGGAGCCCTTTCCACATCTTTTATCGCATTTCCCTCCAAAAAAGTATCCGGGATGGTGCCGATTATTAACAACGCCTTCAAGCCTGGCATTTATGAGCCGGAAGATTATGTCGATGACATCATGAGGCTGGCTTCCAAATATCGTTCCGGTGGCATGAAACAACTGGAAAATGAAGAAAGCAAAGTGGACAACCGGTTCCTTAAAAATGGAATCGCCATGATTGTGGATGGTTACAACGCAAAAGAGATTCACGAACTTATGGAAAGAGAACTAAACTCCATGCTCGACCGGCATAATTCCGGGGTAAAGGTTTTACGCTTCATGTCCGTGCAGGCCCCTGTATTTGGAATGGCCGGCACATTAATTGGTCTGGTACAAATGCTGATGCATCTTGACGATCCGGCAACCATTGGCCCTGCCCTGGCCACTGCGTTGATCACTACATTTTACGGTCTCATGCTGGCCAACCTCATTTTGACTCCCGTCGCGGCGAAGTTGGCCAGCAGAACGGATATGGAAGGCGTTTTATTCAAGGCCATACGGGTTGGCATCATTGGAATTCATGACAGGGTAAATCCGCAAAAAATTCAGCGGAGCATGAACGCACTTCTGCCACCATCTCAACAGAGGGAATAAAAGTAAATGTCAAACGTTGATGAGATGATTTCATTAATCATGAAAGAGCCCAAGCAGGATGGGGGCGATTTCAGTGGCTTTGACCTGAAAGGGGTAAGCCTCAATGGCGCCAGCTTTGTTTACGCAACTCTGGTTGAGACGGTTATAGACGACTCCGAACTGTGCGAAGTTGATTTTTCCCAAGCTTCTCTGGAAAAGTCATCCATGAAAAATGCAAAGATCAAGGACCTGAATTTTACAGGAGCTAACCTTGAAGGGGTCAACTTTGAAGGCGCAAATATGGTGGGCTGTAATTTCAAAAATGCCACCCTGACCAACTGTGATTTTTCACGAGCCAACATAAACGAATGTGACTTCCAGGGTGCAAACCTGGGCCACGCCAGTTTTTATTCCGCCACTATAGAAAACAGCAATATGGGATTCGCCCGGATG
>Ga0209362_1002731_pt1 | contig 12771 bp, 12 predicted proteins | sample SaaInlV_165m_DNA_FD_184680 | JGI IMG/M metagenome (GOLD analysis project Ga0209362, IMG submission 184680) | Marine microbial communities from expanding oxygen minimum zones in the Saanich Inlet - Saanich Inlet SI037_S3LV_110m_DNA (SPAdes)... | ecosystem: Environmental > Aquatic > Marine >...
AAAGACGGAAATACTAAAAATGTAATTACTGAATACCTTTCTCAAGGTGATCTGACCAAACCTGAAGTTATATTTAATAATTCCAAAGAAAGAGAATCCCAAAAAATAAAGTTGGTACACATAAAAGTTATCAATAACAAAAATGAAGTTTTGGAATTGTTTGATGTAACTGATGAAATCAAGATTGAGTGCAGGTTTGAAATTTTAGATGAAACTTATCAATACGTACCATCAATGCACTTAAAGAATGAAAAAGGAATTGTAATATTTTATGCGATAGATACAAACAGGGTATGGCAAAAACCTAGAAAAATTGGGGTTTATTCAAGTAGTATGGTAATTCCTCGAAATCTTTTGGGAATAGGAAAATATTATTATACTCAACTAATATCTAGTCTCAGGCATTCAAAGAGTGAAAAACATATAGTCAAAGAAAATATTATATCTTTTAATGTTATGGATAGTCAAACAGGGAATAGTGCCGTAGGTAACCTTAATATTGATCTTCCTGGTGGAATGATTAGACCTAAATTGAAATGGCATCAAAAATATTTGGATGAATAATGCACATATTTAACAAGATATTGAATTCTCCTCAAATTATTGTTGACTATAATCCCTATAAAATAGAGACTAATCGTCGTGCTTTGGTTTTATTTAAAACTGATTGGTTTGGACCATTTGGAAAACGGTCAATCAATACGGGAACTACACAATTTGAAGTTTCGGAAGCAACACGCATATTGAATAAGTTAGGTTATTTAGTAACAATTGTTGATAGGGGCTATAAATGTACACTTATACACAAGTATGATTTATTTTATGGTTTAGTCATAGGTGGGTCAGGGCAATACTTTAAACACTATTTTGAGCAGATGCCGACTGATTGTATTAAAATTGCTTTATCAACCGGTCCTAATTCACAAGTGGCATCAAAAAAAATCAAAGAGAGAACTAAATACTTTAAAGAAAGACATGGCGTTGTTCCTATATCAATGCCCAGGACCACACCTGAATCGTTTAACCAGCTAATTGAGAATTGTAATGCGCTTTTTTATCATGGTAATGATATAGTTCGTAAAGGTTATGATGATATTCACATACCTAAATTTAAATTACCGACCCCAATCAAAGATAATATACAGATTACCTTTAATAAATTGGGAAATAAACACGGATATAAAAATAATTTCTTGTTTTATTCTGGGTCAGGTATGATCAGTAAAGGTCTAGATATTATTCTTGATTCGTTTTTAGAACTCGAAGATTATAATCTGTTTATTGCAACACTCTCTAATGAAAATAATTTTTTTGACTTTTATAAAGAAAAAATTCAAAAAGCAGATAATATTAAATATTTAAATAGTATGGAATCGGATTCATTAGCCATGATGAAAATTTGTAGCAAATGCGCCTTTGTTATATCTGCTAGTTGCAATGATGGTGATCCAGCTGCTATTATGGAATGCCTTAGGTATGGCCTAGTTCCCGTTGTAACTCGAGAGACTGATATTGCTTTTAAAGAAGCTCTAATTTTTCAAGACTTTTCAATTCCAAATATTAAAAAATGTATAAAGAGAGCCGCCAACTTAAATGAGGGTATATATACGAATCTTTCAAAAAAGAGTTATTTAGCAAGCTTGAAAAACTATTCTTCTAATTATACTTTAGCTATTGAAGAAGCTTTTTGCAGTACTATCATCCAAGAAGGGGAAAAACTTTTTAACAAAATAGAGAAAAAGATTTAAGATATTTACAAGTAAATTTTTGGTCAGAAAATATCCACTAAAGAAAATTTAGTAGAATATTAAATAAAAATAGGAACTTTTTTATGAATTTTAAGATTGGTTTTGAAAATGAAGATAGAAAAAAACTCCATCAGTATTGGGATAAAATCATTGATAGTAATAATTGGAGTGAATCGTACTTTACAAACCTATTTGAAGAAAAATGGTCGGATTACAATAATCTCCATACTGCTGCATTTTCAAGCTGGGGAGGAGCAGCGCTAGCAGCCTTAGAATTTTACGGTATCAAAGATAAGACTGTGCTATGTCCATCTAACACCTTTATGGCTACTCCGTTATCTGCAGTTAAAATGGGTAATAAAGTCGAATTTGTTGATTGTAACAAAGAAGATTTATGTCTTTCTTTTACCGATTTAAAAATAAAAATTGATCTTTATAAGCCGGCTGCTGTGTGGGTAGTACATATTGGAGGGCATTTAGCATTTGAAATTGAAAAAATCGCTAAACTGTGTAAAGATAGAGGAATAATTCTTCTTGAAGACTGTGCTCATGCTCATGGTGCATCATGGAATGGTAAAAAACCGGGGAGTTGGGGCGACGCTGGTGTGTATTCTTTTTACGCAACTAAAACTATTTCTACAGGAGAGGGAGGATTGCTGGTTTCTGGCAATAAAGATTTAATTGACTATTCTAAGTCGTACCGAAATTATGGAAAATTTGACTATAAAGTAGAGGGCCTAAACTATAGAATGAACGAGTTTACTGCTGCTCTCGGTTGTATTCAGACCGATAGATTAGATGATATTGTTGCTTGGAAAAATAAATATGCAGAGAAAGAATTAAATCCAAAATATTCAAAAAGATTAATTTTTCCAGAAAATATGATCTCAGGCTTTTATAAGTATATTATATTTGAAAAGATTAAAAAATCTACTGGAAAGGTTTATGATGAACCATGTCACAAAATCATGAAAAGGGTCTACGATCTTCCCAATACGGATTGGGTTGCTCAGAATCATTGGTGCGTCCCAATATATTATAAAGGGAATGAATAAATTTAGTAGAGACCTTTATGAGGCATCCTCGATTATCGATTTTTAAATATTAAGAATAAATTAACAAAAATGGAGAAATAATGAAAAGTATGGTAACTGGTGGATCAGGGTTTATTGGTTCACATGTAGTTGATAAATTAGTTGAACTTGGGCATGAAGTGGTCGTTTTAGATCATAGGAGCCGACCCCATCGGGATGATGTTGAATTTAGAGATGTTGATATAATTGATTTTTCATCTGTACTAGATGCAACTAGTGACATTGATTATATATTCCATTTAGCGGCGATGTCTAACGTAAATCATGTGTTTGAAAAACCTATCTATTCTGTGCAACTTAATGTTTCTGGTACTGCAAATATATTGGAAGCTGCCAGAAGGAACAAATGTAAGCGAGTAATCTTTGCCAGTACGGTTTGGGTTTATACTGGATGTGATGGCACTTATGTTGATGAGGAGTCTCCTTTCTTCATGCCTGGAGCTGGTCATATCTATAGTTCTACCAAAATATCATGTGAGTTTTTAATATGTGACTACCAGAAACTCTACGGGGTTCCTTATACTATTTTACGATATGGTATTCCTTACGGGCCAAGGATGAGGAAAGAATTAGTTATACCAATATTTTTAAAGAAGGCTTTTAATAATGAGCCAATAACAATTGCTGGAGATGGTAGCCAATATAGAAACTTCATTTATGTTGAAGATCTTGCTCAAGCACATATCAAATCATTAAATGATAAAGCTGAGAATCAAATATTAAATGTAGAAGGTATGCGTAGAATATCAATCAAAGAAATAGCAGAAACAATCCGAAAGCTAATGGATCATGATGTATCTCTTGAATTTATTCCTGAGCGTCCAGGAGACTATGAAGGGAAAGAGGCATCTAATGAAAAAATTAAAAGATTGCTGGGTTGGGAACCAAAAATTGATTTTGAAGATGGAATGAAAGAAACTATTGATTGGTTTAAACAAAATAGATTTCAGAAATAGTTTGAATAATATTCTCAAGATTAGTTTTTTTAAAGTATATTATTAGAAAAATAGAATCTATATAAAATATATTCAATTTTTTTTATTTTTAATTATTTAATAATTCATAGAACCACAACTTGTTATTTTAAAAATTAATATATTATATATAGATCCTTATATCGCTACAAAGAGAGAAGTTGATTATCCATACTATGGTGGATTATTTCATGAACTTAAGAAGCGTTGTAATGTAAAATTAATTAATGAGTTCTTTGATGATTTTTCAAAGATAGAAAGTAATTTTCGAAGCAATTATGATTTGGTAGTATTTGGGCTTTCATATTTTGAAAATTTCCAGTTTTATGATAAACTCAAAAACTTAGATATCCCAACTATTGTTCATATTTTCAAACCTCAGAATAATTTTAAAGAGAAATTATCGTTTTGCATAAAAAATAATATTAAACAAATCATTACTCCTATTCCAACTTTTGACCAAATTGGAAAGAGAACAGGAATTCCCTGCTCTTTATTCCCCTATGGATACAATCCCAAAATATTTAAAGCTAGAAATATAGATAAAACTTTTGATATTGGATTTAGTGGTATGCTCCATCAAAATAAATATTATCCAAATAATGCATTTCCGGTCCCTGATTTAAGAAAACGAATTGGAGAAAAATTAAATTCTAATAAAAAATTAAGGGTGTTCTGGAAAGGAAATGATAATATTAAATACGGTCGAATAAATAATATCTTAGAATATGCAAAAACTATTAATAAATGTAAAATTTGGATAGCTACACCAGCGGCTTTTGGAGATATGACCCCAAGATATTTTGAGATAATGGGTTCTAAATCTTTATTATTCTGCTCAGAAATCCCAACAGAATATAAAGATATCTTTATTGACACTGTAAATTGTGTAGAGTTTAAAAATGATTTATCAGATTTTTATAAAAAGTTAGATTATATATTAAATACACCTGAATATTATCAAAATATTGTCGAAACAGCCTATTTACAAGCTATATCCCAGCATACGTGGGACAAGCGAGCTAATAATTTATTAAATATTATTAATGATATAGAAAAGAGCAACCGGATTATTAATCATCAATTGTAGTTATTTCCTTGATGTCATTATTAATCTAAATTAATTGAAATAGATTATTTTAGAGAAATGATAATAATATTTATGTTGAAATTAGAATAAATGAATTTATTACTGTTTTTGACCCAAGGTGTATCTTTAAAAAAATGGGAAGATGCTGGGATTTTATCAAGAGAAACCAAGCCTTACCTTGAGTTGCAATCCCTTGGGCTGGAAATTAGTTTTATCACTTATGGAAATAAGGAAGATTTATACTTTTCAAATAGATTAGGCGGATTAAACATTTATTGTAATCAAATGAACTTGCCTTTGAGATTATATATAAAACTAATCCATATACTGCATCATAAAGCCTTTAAATCTTGTGATATAATTAAAACTAACCAGATGTTTGGGTCTGACATTGCCTTGAAATGTGCTAAATATCATGATAAACCCTTTTTTAGTCGTTTCGGATATATGCTATCGGAATTTGAGCAAAATGAGAATAGAGAGTATCAAAAGTTTATTGATTTAGAAAATCAAGTGTTTGAAGATGCCGATAAGATTATAGTCACGACTAAAAGCATTAAAACAAAAGTTGAAAAAAGAATTAAAAAAAGATTAAACAAAATAGTAATTGTTCCTAATTATGTAGATACTAATCTTTTTAAACCGCAGAATAATCTAATAAAAAAATATGATATTTTATTTATTGGGAGGATAGTAGAACAAAAAAACTTGATTTCTTTATTAAAAGCTCTAGATACAATCAATGTGAATGCCCTAATTATTGGAGATGGATATTTGAGAGATGAACTTATTTCTCAATTTATTCACTTGAAAGAGAGATTGACTTGGAAGAAATGTATTCCAAATAATGAATTGCCCACCATAATGAATCAGTCGAAACTATTTATTTTACCCTCTCATTATGAAGGCCATCCTAAAATACTTTTGGAGGCTATGTCATGCGGAATGGCAGTAATAGGAGCTAAATCACCGGGTATAGTTGAATTAATAAAAGATAGAATCAATGGTTATCTATCCGAGACTGATTTTGTTAGTATCCGTCTAGCTATTAATAAACTATTATCAAAATCAGATTTACGACAATCATTAGGATATTCTGCTAGGGAAAGTGCATTAAATAACTTTTCTCTAGAAAAAATAGTCAAACTAGAATATGATTTGTATAGTAGTATTGTTTAAACTGAGAAATAACCATTTGATAGGAATAAGTTTTGATACTTAAAATATTAAAAAAGTTGAAAAATACTTTATTGTTTAAGAATAATAATCCTTACTACAATAATCCATTTGGGCAAAAGCCATTAGCCTCAAGAGATGAATATTTATCTATTTGGAAAGATGCAAAGAATAAAATATACCCTATAATAGATGAATACGAAATAAATATGAAGTATAAAATTGACAGTAATTGGTTTCATGAACTTGCATTGCATACACAAGTCGTCATCAAAGAATCCGATATATGTTATCAACATGGTAGAATATTATTTTCTACACTTTGTAATTACATCGAAAATAATAATATAAAAAATATTAATATATTAGACATTGGTACAGCAAGGGGTTTCTCAGCCCTTGTAATGGCGTCATCTTTAGATAATATGAATATTGCAGGAGAAATAACTACTATTGATCCACTTCCTCATCAGCATAAAATGTATTGGAATTGTATAGATGACCTTGATGGTAAGAAGTCAAGGGGTGAAATACTAGCAAATTATAATATATTGCTTAATAGATATATAAATTTTCTTGAAGGAGAATCTCATTCAGCGATTAATGAATTGATGTACGAAAGGATACATTTTGCTTTTATCGATGCAATACACGAGTATGAAAATGTAATGTATGAGTTTAACTATATCACCCAATTACAGAAGCCTGGAGATATTGTTATATTTGATGATTATAACAATAAACTTTTTCCCGGTGTAGTAAAAGCAGTAGATGAAATCTGTAAAGATTATAATTATTCAAAAAAGGTGATAATTCCTAATGCACAAAGAGGGTATGTAGTTGCAATCAAAAAATAGATTTATGATATAATTCAGAAATGGCATTAAAATCGAGCATAAAAAAGCCACTTGTAAGTATTATAATGAGTATTTATAATGATGATAAATACTTATCTGAATCAGTTAATAGCATATTAAAACAGACTTATAGTAATTATGAGTTTATTATTGTTGATGACGGATCAACAGATAATTCATTTGGATTATTAAAAATAATTGCAGGAAAAACTGATAGAATATTTATTTTTAAAAGATCGCATTTTGGACTAACAAATTCATTAAACTTTGCACTTAGTAAAAGTAATGGGAAATATATTGCTCGAATGGATGCTGATGATATATCTAAAGACGTACGGATAGAGAAACAAGTCGATTATTTAGAAAAAAATCCACATATTGATTTCCTTGGTAGTAATAGAAAGTATTTTGGTAATGATAAATTTGAAAAAAAAATAGATAGTCAATTACCACTTGAAAATAACATAATCAAATGGAACCTTTTTTTTTCGGTTCCTATAATACATCCTGCTCTTATGGTCAGAGCAACTACTTTAAAATCTCAAAATGGTTACTCTGAGAGATATAAGTATGCTCAGGATTATGAGTTATATACTCGGCATTCAAAAACATCGAACTTTCATAATCTTTCTGAATCATTACTTAAATATCGTAGTAATAATAATCCGAATCTAAGTATTTATCATAAAGAACAATTACGTTACGTAATAGAGGTTAGAAGAATCTATATTAGTGGGCTTTTAAATCGAAAAATATCTACCAAAAAAGTCAAATTATATACTGAGTTTAATCAGACTAAACTAAAAACAATCAATGATTTAAAAGATGCTATAAAAGGAATAAAAAGAATTGGAAAAATATTTAAATCAGTTAATAAATTAAAATCTTCAGAAAAGACACTCATAAATAAATATATAGGGTCAAAACTATTGAGTTCCATTAAATATCAATATCACTTCGGAATTATAGTTATACTTTATTTATTTTTTAATTCGTTGGTATATGATAACACACTTTTATTCAAAAAAATGACATGGTGGATTCTTAAAGATGCAATTGTCCAATACATCAGTTAGTCTCAGTATTTTATGGACAATACAGATTATTAAACAGAAAATTTATTTTCTTAAAATATAATAAAATGAAATTTCTATCACACTATTGGTATAAGTTTTTAACTCTATTAGGTCGCTTTCCTAATAATCGAAGTATGATGACAGTTGATATCTTTGATGAATTAGAAGGGAAAGGGCTAGATATAGGCCATCTAGGAAATTATTCTTTTAAAAACAATGATGTTGTCAGGCTAAATATTCACTCAGGCGAAAATATTGATGTTGTATCTGATGGCAATCATTACCCATTCAAAGACGAAACTTTTGATAGAATTATGCTTAGATGTCTCTTAGAACATGTAGATGAACCACATAAAATATTAAAAGAGGCAGCTCGAGTTTTAAAGCAGAAGGGTAAAATAGTAATTGAAGTACCATTTATAAATCCGATTCATGCCGCTCCTGATGATTTTTTCCGGTTTACACCTAGTGGCTTATCAAAGATCCTCCAGGATGAGAATCTTATTGTAGATGAGACTTTTTATGTTGAGGATATTAACTGGGGAGTGAAGTGGATTTTGTGGTCCAAACTAAAGACATCTAATAATATTTCTGTAATGTATTTAATAAAAATAATACTTTTAAAATATGTAATTAACCCTATTTTATTTAAATCATCAAAAGCATCAAAAGACAATTTTTCGCAGTTTGGAATAATTGCATCTAAAGAGAATTAAAGAATCCATATAGTTTTTGTCGAAGGGTATTATCCAAGAGCTTCAGGTAGAGTAGGTGGTGCAGGGTCTTATGTTCAGACTATTGGAAAACAATTAATAAGAATGGGGTGTGAAGTTTCAGTTATTTGTGTAAAGATTAACCAAACGACTAAACATTTTAAAGATGGCCTAATTAATGTTTTTCCAATGATGGAATCACAGCCGACCCAATTCTTATATTACCTGAATAAAACACCTATTATAAAAATTGTATCGGGGCTTTTATTTTATTTATATAATGGGTATAAAATTCATATAATTTTAAGAAGAATAGATCGAACAAAAAAAATTAATTTTGTCGAATACAGCGAAGGAGGTGATTTTTGGAATTCAATAATGAAGACCTTTAAATATTCTTCCCATCTTCATGGTTCTAGTTACACCTTTAAAAATCAATCAAAATTTAAGCCTAACATTATCGATAAGATTAGACGTCAGATGGAACATGTATTCATAAAACGTGCTTATATTGTAGTCTCACCTTGTAATGCGATGGTCAAACTAGTTGAAAAAGAGATGAGATTTAAAATAAAAAATTCTCATATTATTCCCTACCCAATTTCTTTATCTCATATACCAGTTATCCAATTCTGTCAATCTTCAAAAAAAGTCACTCTACTTTTTGCATCTCGTAATGACCCTATTAAAGGCGGTGAATTGTTTATTCGAGCGTTAAATAAATTACCTAAAAGTATCCAATCAATAATTGAAGTGAAGTTTTATGGATATGTATCATGTCGTAATTTATCAAATTTACCTTTTATTGAGATTAATGAATTTGTACCGAGAGATGTATTAGAAAAAGCTTATGAGAATGCTGATATCTGCGTCATTCCTTCTTTATTTGATAATTCACCCAATACAGTTTACGAAGCTATGGCTCATGGTAAAATTTTAATCGCTAGTGCAGTGGGAGGAATACCAGAAATTCTGGGGGGGAATGAAAATGGTTATCTATTTAACCCCAATGATATTAATGATTTTACTGAAAAAATAATTAGTGCTATAAATGCTATTATTAATGGTCAAGGCTATAAAATGATGGCGAATGCTCAACAAAGAATCATGTCAATTTCTGATGTATCTGTTAATGCGATAAAGAGATTAGAGTTATTTAACTCATGAAAATACTTGATCTAGGGTGTGGAGAAAATAAAGTCACCAATTCAATAGGATTAGACAATGTTAACCTTCCTGATGTTGATATTGTACATGATCTTATGGACTTTCCGTATCCGATTGAAAATGAATCTATAGATAAAATTTATTTAAGACATGTAATAGAACATTTTACAAATGAAAAGATTAATTCTATTTTATACGAATGTAGCAGAATCCTAAAGAAGAATGGATCATTAATTATTTCGGTTCCACATGTTTTCTCAATCTCAGCATTTACAGATCCTACTCATCTATCTTTTTTTACTTTTGGCACTGGACGATTTTGGGATAAACAAAGTTCTAAAGCTTATTACAAAGGTTTACAAATGAATTGGGAACTTATAAAAACGACTTGCAAGGTTAATTGGTTTGATTGGAAGAGTTATCAAATGAAAAAACTAAATAAATATTTTTCTACAATTATTGAAAAACGAATTAATAAAGCTCTGAAATCAATCTCTAATCCTTCTAAAGCAGATAGAATAGTTAAAAAGTTATCATTTCAGCTTGTGGAAATAGTTTGGGCTTTTAAAAAATAAATTTTTAATATAGTAAAATGGTCTTTTATAATTGAAATTATTAAATAAATTCTACAATTATTACCTTAAATGGAGACCAGCATTTTACCGAAAAAAATGGATAATATTTAAATATCTAAGTAATTATAATGAATGTAATGAAAGTAAGCATGGAAGCTATCGATTTAGAAATGGTTATAATATTTATTTTAGAGAACAATCATCAGCTGAACATATATTTTCGGAAATATTTGTTGGTGAGTGCTATCCTTTAACAATCAATAAAAATGATAAAAAAGTAATTATTGACATAGGTGCGAATATTGGATTCTTTACAATATATTCTTTATTAAAATATCCGAAGGCAAAGATTTATGCAGTTGAGGCAAGTCCAAATAATTTTAAAATTTTACAAAAAAATATTAATGAAAATAGTTTAGAAGATAAAGTGAAAATCTATAATAATATAGTGTCGTCATCTCAAGGTATACTACCGTTTTACATATCACCTAATTCAGGGTGGTCATCAATTTATAATACACGTGGTGCAAAAAATGGTGAATTGATTCATTTAGAAACCTTATCAATATCTCAATTATTTTCTTTTAACAATATTGTTACAGTAGATTTAATGAAAATTGATATTGAAGGTGCTGAATATGATATTTTATTAAATGATAATTTTTTAGAAAACTATAATGTAAAAGAATTATATATTGAAGTTGATAAAAAGCCTCGGGATGAAAGATATTCATATTCCCAATTAATAAATTATTTGCAAAAATATTATGAAAAATTAACAATATATAATTCTGAAAGTGCGTATCCATTAATTCATTGTAGAAACCAATCTGGTACAATTAAATATAACAAATATGTTGAATAAGAAGAAGATCCTAGTAACTGGTGGGGGCGGGTTAGTTGGTTCTGCAATAAACGTTATTTCTGATGCCTACCCACAATATGACTTATTTTTTACGACTCATAAGGAACATGATCTGACTCAAGAATCAGTCGTTAAAGATTTATTTGAAAGTGTAAAACCAGATTATGTAATTCATACTGCAGCTTTTGTTGGTGGAATTGGCAGAAACCTTGCTAGCCCAGCTCAGCAATATTATCAAAATATTCTCATGAATAGTTTTGTCATCCATCATGCATATTTATCGGGAGTAACTAAATTAATTTCATTTTCATCTGTTTGTGCATTTCCTGATAAAGTATCAATAATGAAAGAGGATATTCTCCATGATGGGCCGCCTCATTCCTCCTATTTTTCATATGCCTATTCTAAACGAATGGTTGATGTTCAAACGAAAGCATATAATCAAGAATATGGTACTAAATACTCAACTGTTATTCCCGGGAATATTTATGGAGAACGAGATAATTTTAATCTGGAATACGGTCATGTAATTCCGTCTTTAGTGCATAAATGTTACTTGGCAAAAAGAGATAATAAACCATTTAGTATTTGGGGTGATGGATCAGTGTACCGTGAATTTTTATATTCAGAAGATGTAGCAAGGGTAACCCTTGAGCTATTAAATGATAAACTAGATTTACCACCGACGATCATTGTTTCGAGCACGGAAGAAATACAAATCAAAAAAGTGGTTAAAATGATTTGCAACGCTTATGATTATCATCATGTTATATGGGAGACAAAAAAGCCAAATGGCCAATATAGGCGTCCAACTAATAAACATATTTTAAATACTCTTTTACCAGAATTTATTTTTACAGATTTAGAAACAGGGATTCAGAATACAGTGGACTGGTTTATAGAGAATTATTCTAAGATTAGGAAATAATAAGTTTTACCGATGAGTAAATTTTTATATATCACTCCATTTTTTAAATATCCACCCACAGATGGAGCTTCACTTCGATCGGTAAACCTTTTTGAAATACTTTGTGAACAGTATGATGTTGAATTATTGACTTATGACTACGATGGCATATTAAAATTCAAAGAAAGTATGAAGAATAATCTAAAAATTCATTTTTTAACTTCAAAATTTGAAACCAGTAAATCACTTTCATTTTTTCAAAGACTATTTTCAAAAAAATTACCTGGGTTTGCTTCCCACAACCCAATTTCTATTTCTAAAGATATCAATTCATTGGTTGAAGAAAATAAAGGTTACGATTATTACTACTTTGCAACGCAGCTTATGGGTCAATCTGTTCTCATCAAAAAACAGAAAGGTATTCATATCATTGATCTATACGATGTATATACTACTTATTCAAAAAATAAATATTCTAAAATTCCATTTTGGAGACCATACTATTGGCTTTTCCGATTGGAAGCCTATA
>Ga0209362_1002732_pt1 | contig 12771 bp, 11 predicted proteins | sample SaaInlV_165m_DNA_FD_184680 | JGI IMG/M metagenome (GOLD analysis project Ga0209362, IMG submission 184680) | Marine microbial communities from expanding oxygen minimum zones in the Saanich Inlet - Saanich Inlet SI037_S3LV_110m_DNA (SPAdes)... | ecosystem: Environmental > Aquatic > Marine >...
CAGCCATGGATTATTTTGGCCAGCGATTGCAAGTGCAATATCTAAGCCGAGTTGATTTTGCGGAGTTGTTCGGTATGACTGTACTTGCATTAATTCTAATCCCCTAACATCACAACTTAAGGAATGACAATTACTTTTGAACAAATGTGGTAGTGGTTTGGCATCACATCCAGTGATAAGTACATCTGTTACGCGATTAACCCTAATTTCATCCAATAGTGAAAGACGTTCGTTTCTATCATTACAAAGTCCCTCAAATGACATTATATCGAGGTTGGATTTATTATCTGTTAGTATTGATTCACAACCTCCATCACATCGACAATCAGCAATTAGAATATTTCTTTTTGCCCCTTCAAAATCATAAACATGTGATTTTGAATTAATTGTATTAGGCTCAATATTTGTCCAGCGAAGTGAAATGATTTCAACTGCCAATATTGATGCCAGAATAATACTGAAAACAATCATACCACCAACATCTGGTAATGACAATGCAAGTAGCATTACCAACATCCCATGAACTCTTAGCCTCCACCAATCAGCAGTTTTTTGATTTAGATTACCGGTGATTCCGGCAATTACCATAGCCAATCCGGCAATTACTATCAACATCTGAGCCCAAACTAGTGATATTGCAAATTGTAGCATCAATGGAGCATCATATTTTGCTGTAAATCCCATACTGATATTGCTTGAATGTCCAATAGAAAATGCATATGGGACAATTAGTAGAATCGTGATTGACATTACTGATAATATTCCTATAATGCCGCCGATGGCCCAATACAAGAACCATTTTTTTTCACTTGGTAGTAACCCTGATTTTGCAAATGAATATGATTGATGTATTAAGATTGGAATAGATGACAATATTCCTAATATTGTGGCAGATAACCAACGGACAGCGCTCCATCTAGCAGGGTCATAGAGATTTAAGCATCCACTTGAGCATGGTTGCATTATATGTAATAATTGAGTAAGAATAGAATCAATCCAATTCATCCAGATAGCGGTAAATATTAGTGCTGAAACAATCACTAATGTCATTCGATTTGTAAACTCATCAACATGAGAATTGACAGTATTGTCTTTGTCTGTTTCTAATAACAAAGACATGAAATTACCTCAAACCATTGGCAATGGAATGTGAATGCCTCAAATGAGGTCTGTGTATTTCTTCTCAGCACGGGCTTGGACGACTGTTCTATACACGCCAAAAATAGACCAAAGAGCCAACATCCCGAAAAATAGTGAAGCTAATAATTCTAGATCTGTATTTATGGACCAAGCAAATATTACGACCAATATTACTGAAACAATGGAACGGCGGATTCCTTGAGGAACAGCTAGACTCATATCCAAATGAGGAGGGCCACCTGAGAATTTCTTCTCGTAGAATTCTCCTTGGAAAACAGCTGCGACCAACAATATTGAAAGTGTTGTCCAATAGAACATATTTCCATTAGTGAAATATTGGTCTGCAATATGCTCTTGGCGTGCTGCTTCAATTGCTTCAGGATCTTCTTCAGCAACGAATAACGATTCATAGTCACCTACGCTAAGAGTACGCAATGCAAGTCCATCAGCATCATCATTTGTTGTAGTATTGGGGGAACTAATAGAAAATGATAGAATATTCCAATGATCACCTTCATCAAAATTGCCATCGCCATTAACCGCATTACCTACCAATTGGAACGAAATAGAACCGATGTCTTCAGCAGGTGCAGTCCAAGTGACAATCCAATCATTGCCTGGGGCAGATTGAGATACAGCGCCTGGCTCTTCAGTAACAGTTTGAGATCCATCACCTGGAGTCAAAGTTCCACTATTGTAATCCCAAAGCATGAAACCACCTTCGGAGTTGCTAGCGTCTTGTAATGAAACGGTGAAATCATAACTTTGCCCAGTATCATATGAACGAGGAACACCAGAAATAGATACAACGACACTGTTGCTAGGGGAACCTCCACCATGGCAAGAACATCCAGTTTCAACAACTAACTTGCCACCATTTTCCCATGGTGGCCCAGACGATATTCCAAGTGCAGGAGCAATGAATAACAAAGCCATCAAAGAAACGATTAGTAAACGACCACGACGTGATATCATAATCTCACCCATTCATCTCCACCTGTGCTCGCCCTTTGAACATTACTTCTAATTCTTTAGAGATAATCAAATCTCTTTGACAGCATTATTCAATTCAGTCATCATTTTCTTACCATCGCCGAATAGCATCATGGTCTTGTCCATGTAGAATAAATCGTTGTCAACACCAGCATATCCAACGCTCAGTGAACGCTTGATTATTACCACAGTTCTTGCTCCATCAACATCAATGATTGGCATACCAGCAAGTGGTCCTTCTCCACTACGCGCTGCCGGATTTGTTGTATCATTGGCACCGATGACCAATGCGATATCACAATCAGGGAACTCTGGATTGATTTCATCCATCTCAATCAATTGCTCATAAGGAACATTTGCTTCTGCAAGTAAGACATTCATGTGACCTGGCATTCTTCCAGCGACTGGATGAATTGCATATTTGACCTCAGTATCAAATTTCTCAGCCACTAAATCAGCGAATTCTTTTACCTGATGTTGACATTGTGAAACAGCCATTCCATATCCTGGTACAATGATTACTTTTTGTGCACCATCGACCATCATTGCCACTTCATCAGCATCTGAACCTACCTTTGTGCGAGTCAGGTCAGCTTTTTCACCACTGCCTCCAAATGACTTGAATAATACATCAATCAATCTTCGATTCATTGCCTTGCACATAATGAATGTTAGAATAATTCCAGATGCACCTACAAGTGAACCAGCAACTATCAATACTGAATTTGAGAAAATAAATCCTGTAAATGCTGCAGCAATTCCTGATAAAGAGTTTAGCAGTGAAACAACTACTGGCATATCAGCGCCACCAATTGGTAGAACTAAGATAATACCAAGTATACATGAAATTGCAATAATTGCCCACAGATAATCGGTATTAGTCGGCTCTGAAACGCTCATAACAATCAATACAGCAACTGCAATTAATAGAATAATTTTAACCGGATTTAACCAAACAGGTCCCCAAGTAGGTGTCTTTATCCACTTGCCGAAAATTTCGACTCCACCCTTCAGTTTGTACATTGCCAAAAGAGAACCTGTTAATGTCATCCATCCAACCAATGCTGAAAGTCCAGCAGCAACCATTGTTACAGTCAATTCAAGACCTATAGGAAGAGTGCCACCTTCAATATATTTCCATGCTTCAGATAGTGCGACCAATGCACTTGCAGCACCACCAAATCCATTGAATAATGCGACCATTTCAGGCATACCAGTCATTTCAACTTTAACAGCCATCCAATATCCAATTAGCGAACCGATAGTCATTCCAGCAATTATTAGAGTCCATTGCGCTCCACCCTCAAGTTGCATACTTGCTACTGTCACAATTACTGCAACAAGCATACCAAGTGCGCCTAATTGATTGCCACGAGGGGCAGTTCTAGGGTGACCTAGTTTCTTTAATCCCATAATGAATAGAACTGCGGATAATAGATATCCTACTGAAATCCAATCGCTCATGTAGTCAATTAATGCAGACATTTTAAGCACCTCTCTTCTTCTTTCCAGCAATCATATTCAGCATACGATTCGTTACTGCAAATCCACCGACTACATTGATCATAGCGAGAACTACTGCTACGAATGATAGAATTCCAGAAGTCACTGTATCTCCACCAGCATATGCTACATTGGCTCCAATCAATGCGCCTACAATACTGATTCCAGAAATTGCATTTGCACCGCTCATTAGAGGTGTGTGTAAGGTTGCAGGAACTTTGGTAATCAATTCGACACCAAGGAAAATTGCTAGTACGAATAATGTGATGCTACCGATTAATAATTCTGGACTCATTGAACCACCCCTGCTAAGCGTGATTGCTTATGGTGGATTTCACCATCTTTGCAAATAAGGACGCCACCCATGCCACCGATGTGGAAGTCAGAACCTTCAGGGGCTCCGACCAGAACATCATCATCATCGCTTATGACGACTTCTCCTTCCTTGACCAAAGAGGTCATGAAAGTAGTGAGATTGTTTGAATACAACATGCTTGCTGTATTTGCTAAAGTACCAGGCAGATTAGAAGTTCCTACGATAATTACACCATTACTAGTGGTGGTAACCTCTCCAGCAACAGTATCTTCACAGTTTCCACCAACATCAGCATTCATGTCAACAACAACTGCTCCGGATTTGAAATTTGCAACTGCGCTTGAAGGAACTGTAATTGGTGCGGGTCTTCCGAATATCCTTGCGGTTGTAACAATGATATCAGCATCGGATGCAACACCACAAACTGTATCGTTTACCTTTTGAATAAATTCTCCAGTCAATGGTTTTGCATAACCGGATTCATCTTCAAAGTCATCCATTCCATCTACTTCGATGAATCGTCCACCAACAGATTCTATTTGCTCAGCAGCAGACTTTCTTACATCCGATGCGTATACAACTGCACCAAGACGCTTGGCAGTAGCGATTGCTTGAAGTCCAGCAACGCCACTTCCCATAATTACCACCTTTGCAGGACGCACAGTTCCAGCAGACGTGGTCATCATCGGTATTCCGCGAGGGGTATTTGCAGCACCAAGAAGTACCGCCTTGTACCCTGCAAGGTTATCTTGACTTGAGTTAACGTCCATTGATTGTGCACGTGAAAGACGGCGAGGAATCATATCCATTGAAAGCAATGTAATTCCAGCAGACAAACATTCCTTGACATTTTCAGGGCTTCTAAAAGGATCTGAAACACAAGTTAGATTTGCACCCTTTGAGATTCCATCTACTCCTGGAAATCTGATGCAAACAATATTTTGGCATGCCATTACTTCAGCACGGGTAGAAATAGTTGCACCAGCATTTTCATATTCCGAATCTAGATAATTGGCTGAATCTCCAGCGCCCTTTTCAATAAGGATCTCGAACCCAGCTTTCAACAATTTTTTAACACTACCAGGGACAATTCCAACGCGTGTTTCACCTTCAGGTTCCATAGGTACTCCAAGTTTCATGATATCACCAATAATGTCGAATCCCGCATAAGTTGTATTCAGGATATTTGAGGCGAGCAGTAGGGGGTTTTTAGATAAAGCGCTTTAGATGAATAATTACACCATTTGAGATGTTCAAAAATCGGCCCATTTTATTTTGTCATTTTCCCAAAACTAATTGTGATAATTATTGACAATCATACTTATGGAGGGCCGATGTTTGGGCAAGAATGGGCAAGTGATTCACTATGGCTAATGGACGAAGAAAAATCGCAGTTATTGGAGCAGGAAATGTGGGTGCAACATGTGCATTCGTACTAGCACAAATGAAAGTAGCAGACATTGTTTTGCTAGATATCTATGAAGGATTTGCAAAAGGAAAGGCACTTGACATGAGTCAAAATTCAAACATCTTGAATTACGATGGAACAATTACTGGCACTGCAGATTACGCAGATATTGCAGACTCAGAAGTTATCGTTGTTACATCAGGATTTCCAAGACAACCAGGAATGACTAGAGAGGATTTGATTGGTAAAAATGCAGACATCGTTAAGCAAGTTGGAACTGGTATTCGAGAACACGCACCGAATGCAGTAATCATCATGATTACTAATCCCCTTGATTTGATGACTTACCATATGCAGAAAGTAACTGGATTCCCAACAGAGCGTGTTATCGGACAAGCTGGCGTTCTAGATAGTGCAAGAATGGCTCATTTCATTGCACTTGAACTTGGATGTGCGGAAGAAGATGTTTCACCAATGGTTCTTGGAGGTCATGGAGATACAATGGTTCCTCTTGCAAGATTTACTACTGTTGGAGGTATTCCAATCACTCATTTGATTAGTGAAGAAAGAATTGCTGCAATCAGTGAAAGAACTGCAAAGGGTGGCGGAGAAATCGTCAAATTGTTAGAACGAGGTTCTGCATTTTATGCACCAGGTTCTGCAGCTGCAATAATGGCAGAATCAGTACTAAATGATCGCAAGAGAGTAATTCCAGCATCCTGTCACCTATCTGGTGAATATGGATTAGAGAATATATACATTGGAGTTCCTTGTATTATTGGTGCTAATGGTGTTGAGAAAATCTTTGAATTGGACTTAACAGATTCAGAGTTAGAATCACTTCAAGGTTCGGCCAATTTTTACAAGAGTCAACTCGTTGATATCCTCGGATATTGAATCAAGTACGAATTATTGCCAACGATTGGATTTCACCCAGTGTAGTAATATTTGATGATTTACAATCAAGTGTATCAACTTGGCTAAGCACTTTACCTTGCCGTCCTCGAGAACGCATCCTAGCGAGTATTTCTTGTCCAATGTAACATCCCTTTTGCTGATGAACTAATTCTTCAAGACCACATGCAAAGGGATGGAAAGAGTCTGTAATCTCAAATCCATGCCATGGAATCTTATTATCGATTCTCCACTGATTGAATATTTCAAAATTCTCAAGATTTGATGGTCCTTTGCCTTTACTAGATACGATCAGGGACATATTTCCTGAAATATTACCGCGGGTAATTTCTCCTTCCGACGAAAAAGCACCTACATCAGCACTGTCATTTTTGCAGCCAAATTCGATGAATAACTCATTTAGTTGCGTAATATCTGTAATAGATACATCTTGGCCAAGTATTCTTTTTGAGGCATGTTCTAGCAATTTTTCATGGAACGGTAAATGCCCTGCAACAACAATATATTCATCCATATGAAACAATGTCACACAATCAATAATTTTTGCATTTGAGTCAGTAAATATTGTGCGAATTAATTGACCACTCTTCAGTTCAGTGACCTTATTTGTAGACAATCCATCAATGAATTGCAAGACATCTTTTCCTCTCCATACTGTTAGAGAAGCATCCGGCAAGGCCACAATGGGCAACAAATCACCTCAGGAGAATGATTCGCCACAGCCACATGATGAATCAGCATTTGGATTGTTAATTTTAAATCCGCCTCCCATCAATTTTTCAACGTAATCGATTTCTATTCCATCAAGCAAATGTGAAGAAGCATTTGGAACAAGAACTCTAAAACCGTCAATTGATAATTCTTGACAATCAATATCTGTGGTTTCAACAATTTGCAGGTCGTACATATATCCTGAACAACCGCCACTCAAAACTCCAACTAGCAAAGCATGAGAACGGTCATCTCCAAATGCATCTGATAACATGTTTTTTGCTGTTTCAGAGATTGTTAAATTTACATCAATCACTTCAGGTTTGACCATTTGTATGGGGTCAGCACTATCACAAGGTCCGCAATCCATGTTAGTGCCTCACATTCCATCTCTATGAACCTGCGCCTCGCAGAACTATGCTTTTTTGGCAATATTGCTGTCAATTTCATAATAACAATCTGTTTCTGAGCAGTCTGAACAGATCCTATGATTTGAAACAACAGTAATTCCGTGCCGCTCTTGCATTATTCCTTCAATAATGCCCTCGTCAAGTAAACAAATAATTCCATTATCTTGTGGATTTCCACCACAGGCATTGCCATTACGAACTGTGATTTTCGAGGCCTCACCATCTGAAACAATTAGTTCACCCATGCCCAAATTCTTCCATTGCTTGGCTAAGCGCTCCCAAAACTCGTTGTCATCTTCAATATCATTAATTTTCATCGCTAATTCGCGTCCGATTCTATTTCCTACTGATTGGAGTAAATCTCCAACATCAATTCCTAGCATAGACAATGCTTGTGCTTCTACATTATCCGGATTTATTGGTTCTTGGCCAGTATTTTTTAGTTTAGAAACATTACCGGAATTGATATTATTTTTTATTCCGTTGGCCAAATTAGCCTTTAATTTAGCGTAAAATGAACCCTCGCCGAGTGAATACTGCAATGGTTCAGTAATTTCTCCATCAATGATTCTCGCTCGTGCAACAGAGTATGAGGAGGCAGCAGCCCATTGAATTTGTAATAATTCATTTTGAGCCTTCAAGAATTCAGAACTTTCGATTAATAGGGCAGTGTCTTCCTTACCCCGTCCAGTTGGGTTATCTTCACTGTATACAAATTGAATTCCAAATTCATTATCAATAAATGCTCCTTGCAATGATAGTTGTTCATGATGCCTAACTTCGATTAGTGGAGATAAATCATCAAAAAATCTAACAGTCTTCTTGTCTACACAAGCTACAATATTTATTTCAACACCACGTTCAATAGCATCATCTAAGACTTTTTTTCCACCGATTCGCAAGAAGTGTAATATCCCCCATCTTCCGAGTAATAGCCACACTTTTGACTCGGCTTCTGCAAGAAGTGATTCGAAAGTGGCCATGATTTGGTGTCTGTCTTTAATGACCGAGAATGTTGCTTCATTAGCATGATTTTCAATAGACATTAATGCCATTGCAGGTCCAGTAGTTAATTCTTCAAAGTGCTCTTCCATACGCTGCAAATCAATCTTCTGTTTGTGAATAAGTAACTTGAACACTTCACTGATAGTATTTCCAGCAAATCTCATCGGTTTGTCCAATGTTGCCTTAATCAAACCCTGCTCCTGTAATTTTCGAAGTGAGTTATATGCATCCATTCGGGATAATCCAATTCTTTTTCCAACCTCGCTGGCCTTAGAAGGGGGATTAGCAGCCAAATCAACGACAATTTGTGCCTGTTTTAATTCAAGGCCTGATTCTTCAAGGCGCAGCATAATTGAGGTCATGTCATCTCCGGACATGTTACTTGTCCCACTCTCTTAGTTTTTCAACCCATTCACTAACAAATCAAGATTTTTTTCTGATTTTCTTCATACGTTCTTTGTTTAGAATAGTACATCGTCTAATTTGATCTTTAGCTCTTTTTGCTTCAGCGGTCGATAAACCGCGAGGAATTGATTGCTCAAAACACTTGATTGCATCAGGATATCTTTCCATTTCAGCATATGCAGTTCCCATATTGTACAGTGTCTGACCCCTTACCTCAGTTGGACGAATGAGCATTGCCTGGTGATATGCCTCTACACATTTTGGATATTCTTCCATGTAATAGAATGAATTTCCACGACCGTTGAGTATCCTAATAACCATCTCATCATCATCTTTGAAAGATGGCAATGCTCTATCAAAGCAGGTCAATGCTTCTCTATATTTTCCATCCTCAATTAATTGAACGCCCTTATTATACCATGCAATGTCTTGATTGGCAACAGATTTTGACATTGTTTCTCCAATTACATTTTGTGATGCTGCATGTGTAGCGTCAAGAGCAGCCTTTGCCAAATCAACACCTGGATTTTCGTCTGCTATATTGTTAGCGGGCCTTGGTTCAATTGGAGCCATCAGCAAATCATTCGCTTGCTGAGTTTCTTCTGCCTCTGCAGGTTCAGCGACAACAGGAGTTATTGGGTCAAGCAAAATATTTGCTGGACTATCATCAATCGTTTCCAATTGCTCTTCATGTTGGTCAACTGGAGTAAATGGTTGAGTCAACAAATCCATTTCTTGTTGAGTTTCCACAATAGTCTCAGGTTGCTCTACAACAACTGGTGCTTGCTCAGCAATAATCGGCGTTGGTCCATTTTCTATTTCATTCGCTTTAGAATGACATTTTTGTGCAGTTGCGACATCTCCTGCTTCCTCCAATGAACGCGCTAGACCTCTCCAATTAGCGGCATTATCGCCATCGGTTTGAATTAATGCCTTCCAAGTTGTCACAGATTTGTGGTGGTCCGATATTGCTGTGTATGCTCTAGCATGCAGAGATGAAGCCCCATCTCCAATAATTCCAAGAGCCTCTAGGGCTAGTTCTGGCCCAACTGGTAATGTTGGAGGCAAACCTTGTGTAGATTCGAGTACATTTGCCTCGCCTTCAGCAATTTCAATCAATATTTCGGCCATCTCAGTCACTCTTGCATCACTTGAATCGATGTTGGCAACAATTCGTGTTGCCAATAAATATGTCTCAACATCACTCAACTGCTTCGACAAATCGCTGAGTTTGATTGCTGCTTTGAGATAATCAGGTTGTATTTCAAGTGCTTTTTGGTAGCATGATTTTGCATCTGAAAAGTTTTCTCCGCGTTGATGTATAGAACCTAGATTAAACCAGCCACTTGAATTTGAAGGGTCAAGTGATTGTGCATGCGTAATTGCTGCTATTGCATGAGAATCTAAATCGAGTCTAGCCATTGCTCCACCAGCAACTCTCCAAGCATCGGCATTTTCAGCTGCGATTGTCTTTAGATGTGGCTTCAAGAGTGATAGCCCACCAGGTGCATCTCCTGAGCGGATTAGGGCAGTTGCCTCTTCAACGAGGGTATCAATATCTATTGCAGGTTGCGCAACAACTTCTTCATCAACATCATGTTGTACTATTTCTTCTTCAACTACCTCTTGAATAGTTTCAGCAACAGCCTCAACTGGTTGAGTTGTTACTACTGGATTTGCCTCTAATCTGATAATCACTTCTTCAGTTGCCGCTACAACAGTTGCTGCTGATTTTAATTCTGAATAATCTAGTTTGGAATTCCCATCATGATCGTGGTATACAGCCTCTTGAAGAACAGCTTCCATATCTGTGACTCCAACTTCATCCATTGCTGCAACAACTGTTGCTTCTTCATACATATTGGGTGAAGCAACAATTCTGGGGATCTCTGCAATTGGAATATTTGCTTCTGCACCCTTGCATCTGTTAGATATCTCCACGAGGGCAGGGTGTCCAGGATAAAACACAAGTGCTCTTTTTGACATTTCATAGGCTGGAACCAATTCACCCATTCTTTCCAAAATACTGGCTAGATTTGCAGTAGCAGGTGCATGGTCAGGATTTAAATCGATACAGATTTGGAATGATTGCCTAGCACCTCTTGCATCTTTCTGAGCTTCTAGCAATACTCCTCGGTTGAACCATGCCATGTCACACGAAGGGTCGAGTGCAATTGCCTTGTTAAAAGCAGCAAGTGCACCTTTCGCATCATGTTTTCTTGAACGTTCTTCACCAACATCAATCAAGACTCTAACCATCTCTTCAGTATCGTCCACATCATCTAATTCAGGAAATACATTATCTGCTATGTTTGTACTTACGCCAGCACTTTCTTCCGACTGTGCTTCGCTAGAACTTTCGTCAACTTCTACCGCAACAGGTACTTCTTCCAGCATACTTCCTAGGCCAGCAGACTCCAATGCTGCGGCCATAGAAGCCAACTCATAATCATCCATATCGGCATCTGTAGGAGCCGCATTATTCTGAACCAAATCAACCTCATTGCCATTAGCCATAACAGTCACTATCCACAAGGGATGACCTAATGCGGATAAGAGTTCCTTATGTTTGGGTCTAAATTATTTATCAGAGAACCAATAATTTTAGCGGCAAATGACATTAACGGGGGGCTATCTGGCAGGATTAAGATGGAAATTGGTGATAGAATGTCCACTCAGATTCCACGCTTTGAAGATAATTTTGGTTCCACCTATTTATTGGTCACACCAGGAACATTTCTGATGGGAAATATATCGAAAAATTCACCAAAAAGAGAATTACCCTCTCATAGAGTAAACATCGAACAGCCATTTTTTTTCGGGCAAATGCAGGTAACTCAATTGCATTGGCAATCGGTAATGGGCGATAACCCTGCGAAATTTTGCGATGGATGGTCTGCGGGATTACGGCCAATTGAGAATGTCTCATGGGATGATGCGCAGTTATTTATCGCTAAACTTAACGCTGAACACAATGATTCACCACGTCTTGGATTGAATGGTGTTTGGAGATTACCGAGTGAATCGGAATGGGAATATGCTGCTCGTGCGGAGACCTCAACAAGATGGTCCTTTGGAGATAGGGATTCAGATCTAGATGAACATGGATGGCATGCCGGAAATTCGGGAGCATCAACAAGAGAAGTAGGTCAGAAAAAGGCTAATCCTTGGGGATTTCATGACTTCCATGGAAATGTAAGTGAATGGTGCCTTGACGATTGGTGCGAAGATTATATGGGTGCATCGAGTGACCAAAATGCAAAGAAAAACAGTATGGAAAGTCGCAAAGTGCATAGAGGTGGAAACTGGTTCACGGAAAGTGATTCAACACGTTGTTCAGCAAGGGGTTTTTCTGAGAAAAATATCTCAAAAGATGGCATTGGAATTAGGTTGGTATGGCAACCAGATTGAACATATATATCATTAACTTGGATTAGGAGCAATCGCTATGGCAACTCTCTATCACAATCCAAGGTGTTCTAAATCCCGGCAAGGTCTTGAACTATGTAATGAATCAACAACAGCAGTAGAAGTTGTTCACTATCTAAAATCAATTTTGACAAAAAATGAACTTCAAGAAATCATTTCCAGACTTGAGGGATGTGTATCGGAATTGATTCGGAATGGTGATGATGCATTCAAGCAATCAAAATTTACGGCATTAGATCTAACCAATAGTGATAATGTATTGACAATTCTACTTGAATTGCCGCAGGTAATGCAAAGACCACTATTAGATGATGGCATGCGGGTGATTATTGGAAGACCACCGCAGGATTTTAACAAAATTTTAGGCTAATATTTTTCATCTTCTAATAGCGATATATCAATATTTAGTCGCTCATCTAATTCATCAAGAGTTTGTCCAGCAGGAGTAATTCCTGGGCCAATATTCCACTTTCCAGCCAACGGCTCATCCAGTGATAACATCAGATTATTTGCAATCAATGAAGCGATTCCAAGAG
>Ga0209362_1002734_pt1 | contig 12759 bp, 10 predicted proteins | sample SaaInlV_165m_DNA_FD_184680 | JGI IMG/M metagenome (GOLD analysis project Ga0209362, IMG submission 184680) | Marine microbial communities from expanding oxygen minimum zones in the Saanich Inlet - Saanich Inlet SI037_S3LV_110m_DNA (SPAdes)... | ecosystem: Environmental > Aquatic > Marine >...
TGATAATGGTATTCCAGACCTAGTGTTTCTAGCATCAGATCCTCATTTAAAATATTACTTTATTGACATCTGATTTTAGGCTTTTTGTTATAGCTTTATTATTTATTACTGCCTCGAAGTTTAAAGTTTCTAGTTCGCTAAAGCGATTAAATGCATTAATTGTAATGCTTTTTAATTGGCTTGGCTCATTGCAAGAAAATTCATAGGCTAATTCAACATCTTTGTGGTCTCCTTCTGTTGAAACGTTGTGAAGTCCAGACTCAAAAGAAACTAAGTCACAATTAGCGCTTTCAGGAAGTGCAAATAATTGCGAATAATTTTGAAATTCAGCTAATGATTCATCTGATAAGGTTGGCTCGTCATGTTCATCATGCTCGTCATGTTCATCATGCTCGTCATGTTCATCATGCTCGTCATGTTCATCATGCTCGTCATGTTCATCATGCTCATCAAATAATTGGACTATTGGCATTTCATAGGTAATAGCAACTTGGTTTTGACTGATAACCATTGATAAGTTGTTTAGTCCGTGGACATGCGCGTTAGCACGTCTTGCCTCTTCAGCACTTGCGAAGGAAGAAACTAACAGTAAAGATAGAAAGCTAAGTTTAAACATATGAGTCCCTGCTTGATTAAAACAGAATAATATAACGTAAACGCAATAGTATTGCAACAACTTTGTTGTTAATAATTACTCGGCGCTCGCGGATATCGTTGTAAAGCTCGAGAGATATCGAGGCAAGATAAAGTCAATAAAATGCTTTACAGTGTCAGCCTTCTCTTTTAAAAACTCAGCTGAAGATTTATGATTATTCACGGCATTTGATGCTCTATCAAGACTTAATAGCATCTGCCAAGACGCTGTAATTGTGCCAGCCATCATGAGCGTATCAAAGGCAATTTTTCCAACTAGCTCTTTATTGTCTGAGTGATTTAGAATAATTGTAATAGTGCTGTCAAGGTCATCAATAGATTTTGAAAAGCGTTTTAACTGAGAGACAGAAACTAACTCCGCAATTGCTGGATTTTTAGTACATTCTTTCATCTCTGAAATTAGCTCTCGGGCGCCCAATCCACCATCACTAATAATCTTTCTGCCCACAAGATCCATCGCTTGAATGCCATTTGTCCCCTCATAAATTGGCAAAATTCGCGCATCTCTTAGGATTTGAGCAATACCCGTTTCCTCAACATAGCCCATTCCTCCATGGCACTGGAGACTTAAAGAGGCAACCTCCTGAGCAGTCTCTGTGCACCAGCCCTTAACTATTGGGGTCAACAGTCCAAGCCTCCTTTCGTGTTTTTCTAGGTTCTCGAGTGGAAGCTTGCTTAAAGAGTAGTCTACCTCGGCACAAGCTGCATATGTTAATACACGAGAGCCCTGTGTGATTGACTTCATATTTGCTAACATTCTTTGAACATCTGGATGCCTAATAATAGGGCCAATATCTTTGAAGCCAGGGGCAACGCCTTGAACACGCTCATTGCAAAAACTAAGTGCTTGCTGGTATGCGCGTTCTGAAATTGAAACTCCTTGAAGGCCTACAGTAAGTCTTGCGTTGTTCATCATTGTGAACATGCACTGTATTCCTTTATTCTCTTCACCCACCAGGTAGCCAACTGCCCCATCTATTTCGCCATAGCTCATGACACATGTAGGGCATGCATGAATGCCAATTTTATGTTCAATTGACAATGCCTTTAAGTCGTTTGGCTTTCCAAGAGTGCCATCATCATTAACCAATATTTTTGGCACTAAAAATAGTGAAATGCCTTTAATTCCATCGGGAGCATTTGGTAGTCGGGCTAAGACCAAATGAATGATATTTTCAGACATATCATGCTCACCCCAGGTGATATAAATTTTTTGACCACGGATTAAATAGTGCTCTCCATTCTGAGTTGCACGCGTTTTAAGTGAGCCAACATCAGTTCCAGCATCACCCTCCGTAAGGTTCATTGTGCCGCTCCATTCTCCAGAGATTAGTTTTGGAAGGTAGCGTTGTTTGAGATCTTCAGTCGCATTGAGTGTGATAGCCTCAACTGCTCCTTGTGTAAGAAGAGGGCATAGGCCCCATGACATATTAGCAGAATGCCACATTTCTTGAACACTTGCAGCAACAACAAACGGGACGCCTTGGCCCCCATATTCAGGGGAGAATTGCAGTGATCCCCAGCCTCCTTCAACAAAGTGTCGGTAGGCCTCCTTAAAGCCCGCTGCAGTTGTGACTTTTCCTGAGTCATCTATCTTTAGGCCTTCTGAGTCACCAGACTTATTGATGGGCTCTATTTCTTCTTTGGCAAGCTTACCAGCAGCATCTAAAACAGTATCAATTATTTCAGCTGTTGAGCTATCAAGCCCAGTTTCATTACAAAGCTTTTCAATCTCAACAACCTCTTTTAAAACAAAGCCCATATCTTCAACGGGAGCAGTATAGTTTGACATCACTCTTCTCCTAGTTTTTTAATAGCCGCCCTTAATTCGTGCTTCTGAATTTTGCCTGTTGCAGTTTTTGGAAGCGAGCCAAAAACAACTTTTTTTGGCCTTTTAAATTTAGCCATGTTATCTTTGCAAAAAGCAATTAACTCGTCTTCAGATGCCTCTTCATTGGGCTTAAGCTCGACAAAAGCACAGGGCACTTCTCCCCATTTTTCATCTGACATTGCAACAACTGCAGCCTCTCCAACTGAGGGGTGCTGGTAAAGAACATTTTCGACCTCTACTGAGGAAATATTTTCGCCACCCGAAATGATAATATCTTTTGACCTATCCTTGATTTGGATATAGCCATCATTATGAATTACTGCCAAGTCACCACTATGAAACCAGCCGTTAGCAAACGCCTCCTCTGTGGCTTTAAGATTATTCCAGTAGCCCATCATGCAAGTATTGCAGCGAATCACAATTTCACCAATAGCTTCACCGTTGTGAGGAACGCGCTCACCAGTCTCTTGATCGATTACACTAACATCTTCAGTCATCGGAAACCTAACACCCTGCCTGGAGCTTAGTTTGGCAAGTTCTGCCGGACTTTCATTGAGCCATGATGCCTGAGGAGCTGCTTGAAGAATATGTCCATATGTTTCTGTCAGCCCATAGACATGCATAACGTTAAATCCTAACGACATCATGCTTTCTAAAACTTTCGCGGGAGGCGGTGCGCCAGCAGTCATTACCTTGATTTCTCTTTTAAATGATTTTTTTATCTCTTTAGGGGCGTTGGCAAGCATATTAAGCATTATTGGAGCCCCGCCAAAATGAGTGACTCGATGCTCATCAAGCAAACTAAATACTTTTTCAGGATCAAAAGACCTGAGGCAAACTATGGTCCCAGCAAGAGCGGCCATTGTCCAGGCATGTCCCCAACCATTGCAATGAAATAATGGAACAGAATATAAGTAAACAGGATGGTTAGGAAGGTTCCAGCCAACAACAGTGCCCATGCTCATTAAATACGAACCACGGTGATGATAAACCACGCCCTTGGGCTTACCTGTTGTTCCAGAGGTGTAGCTAAGTGAGAGCGGGCTCCACTCATCGCTGGGCATTGTCCAGCTATAAAGAGGGTCTCCATTTTTAACAAGAGATTCATAGTCTATTGCTTCACTGGAGACGTCCGGCTGTGAGCTGGCAAAAGAATCATTTATTACAACTATCTTTGGACTAACTGAGGCTATAGCTAGTGCCTCTGAGGCAACACTATAAAGCTCTCTATCAACAAAGAGCATTTTTGCATTGCTATCATCAAAAATATAAGCGATAGTTGGAGCGTCAAGCCTGATATTTATCGTGTTTAGAATTGCGCCCGCCATAGGAATTGAAAAATGTGACTCAAACATTTCTGGTGTATTGAATGCGAGCACTGAAACGGTGTCTCCTGGCATGACACCATGACCATTTAGACTGGAGGCAATTCGAACACACCTCTCTCTAGATTCTCTCCAGGTATAAGACCTATTTTCATAGAGAACAGACTGATGCTCTCCATAGATATCTGCAGTTCTATGTAAAAAAGAGATAGGAGTAAGGGGTACAAAATTAGCAGGATTTTTATTCATAGTCTTAACTGTTAATTTCTTAGAGTAACGCCATTATCTAGCATGGACACAATTCTTGCTTGAGTTTCTTGAGTTTGCGCAAGAGTGATAAAAGAAGAGCGCTCAGCATCTAAAATTTCCTGTTCAGAAAAAACAGTGCCTGCTGGGCAGTCACCTCCAGACATTATTCGGCCAATCTCGGTTCCAACAGTGACATCATGCGGTGTAAGCATTCCTTTTTTGTTGTTAACCTCAAGCCATTCTAGCATTTCTTTGAAGTGCTCAGCGCCTGATAAGGCAAGTGGGCTCCTTTGGCTAGCTTTTTTTGTGTCGCCAAGTTTTGAAAGGGCAATATTTAAAATTCGATCACGATTCATCTGAAATACATCGTCAGCCCTTCGCATAGCTAATGCATCAGCCTCTTGAGGCGAGTTAGCTTTTCTACCCAGGCCTATATTCATAAATGATTTCCAAGCCCCTTTTTGCGTATCATTTAATTTTTCAGTCCATCGATAAAGCATTTCTTTACACCCACCTCCTGCTGGCACAACTCCAACAAAAGACTCAACTAGGCCCATCACAGAGTTGGCGTGGCTTACTACATGGTCAGCATGCAACACAACTTCAAATCCACCTCCGATAGACATACCCACTGGCGCAGCAATAACAGGAAGTTTCGAGTCTCTCATTTGAAGCATTGTATTTTGAAAATAGGTAAGAAAGGCATCAAGCCCATCGAAATCATTTTTTTCAAAGCATTCTCTAACACTCCAAAGGCTAACACCACAAGAAAAATGCTGAAAGTCATTGTGTACTATTACACCTCTAAGTCCTTTTTTCTCTGAGTAAGTAACTGCTTCAGAAATCATATCTAAGCTTTGACTGTCAAGTGCATTTGCTTTTGAATGAAACTCGACTATGGCCGCACCCTCATATTCAAACCAACTAGCAGACTCATTAACATTGATGGGCACTAGTGTTTGTCTTGCTTCAGAGAACCTAAGAACACCTTTTGGCCTAACAATTGGGCTAAGCTTTCCAGATGGAGATAGAACACTTAAGACTGAATTGGTAGTATTATAAAACTTATTGTTTAAGCTACTTAAAAGGAAGTCAGGTACATCTTTGCCGCTTTTTTTAAGCCTGTTGACCAAGTAATCGATACCTATCTCATCAATAAGTTCAAATGGCCCTTTAACCCAGTTATAGCCAAGCTTCATAGCATCATCAATTTGGGCAAGATCTTCAGTAACTTCTGGCACTAATGAGGCTGCATAGCATAAAGTCTCAGAGAGAACCTCCCAAATGAAGAGGCCGTATTTACTTTCATCGCTGATAATTGCAGTTACACCAACTTTTTCCGCCTTTTCCAACAAAGGTGTTTTCAGTCTCTCATGATCAACATAGTCTCCACTTAAAAAGTCGATAACCTTTTTTTCATCTCCAGCCTGCTTATAAAAACCCTGTTCATTTTTGTTCCCAGTTTGGCCATTAGCAATCATGTTAGAGACGAACTCTATTGGCGATGCGTATTTATGAAAAGCATCGTTTTCGGGCAAGATATTTTCCAGGCTTTTTGCAACATCAGCCATAAGGTCGATGCCAATCAAGTCATAAAGTCCAAATACTCCAGTTTTGGGTAAACCAAGGGGCCTTCCAAAAAAAGCATCCGCTTCTATTGGGGAGAGATTATATTTAAATGCCTTATGAAGGGCGCACTGAATTGCAAAAACACCAACTCGATTTGCAAGAAAGCCAGGCGTATCGAGACAAGGGACAACCCCCTTTCCAAGCATCGTTTCACAAAATACATCAAGTGTGTCCATAACGTCTTGTCTAGTTTGCTCACCTCGAACTAGCTCTAGAAGTCTCATGAAGCGAACTGGATTAAAAAAATGAGTAATTGCAAAACGCTCACAAAAGCTTTTTGGCATGCCTTCAGTCAGAAGACTAATCGGAATAGTAGAGGTATTAGAAGTAATTATGGTAGAGTCTTTACAGCTTTCATTAAGCTGCCGGTAGAGCGCTTGTTTTATATCAAGCCTTTCTACAACAGCTTCAGCAATCCAGTCACAATTTTTGAGTTCATCAAAATGATCTCTGGTGTTTCCAAGATTAATAAGCTGTTCGGCCTCTTTGCTCATAATCCCTGGCATATCTGGGTCTTTGAGTCTTTGAAGGCCTCTCTCCGCTAAGCTGTTAACATTATCGCTATCAGAAGGAAGATCAAGAAGCCACACTTCTATGCCAGCGTTTGCTACTTGGCCAGCAATACCAGCCCCCATTGTTCCGGCGCCAATGACGCCAACTTTTTTAATTGTATTCATGAGCTTGTTTTTAAAATGAATGTTTTAATAGCATCTAAAGTACTCTTTGGCGACTCTATAGGGAGCATATGTCCAGCACCAGAAATGGTTGTTGTCTTTGCACCCAGCAGCTCTGCTAACTCTAGTCCAAATTTGTAAGGAGTATTTTTATCTTCAGTTGCCAGAATTACATTTGAGGGCACTTTAATTGCTTTTGCACAGTTAGCTCCATTTTTGTAGTTATTGCAAGCCAAGAGGTCTTCAGCTAATGGATTCTTTGACATGATTTGTCGTCCAATACCTATCGGCTGCATTCCAGGAATGGCACTACTGCCTGAATGAGATAGAGATCCAAAGCCCCATTTCAAAAGCATCTCAGCAGCTTCTTCCGTATTTTTTTTGGCAGTTTCGACTAGAGACTCATTAACAGGAATTGCAGAGGCGCTAGCAACTGCTGTTAGGGACTTTATCTTTTCTCCCAGTAAAGTTGCAGCTTCTAAAGCAACAAGAAAGCCCTGAGAGTGTCCTACAAGATGTACAGATTCTGCACCAGAATGCTTGATAGCTTTCACAAGCCATTTGCCCATGCTCTCTATTGACTTTAGGGGCTCTCCTTCTGACAGGCTATGACCTGGAAAGTCAGGCGCAAAAACTGAGTAACCATGAAAGGCAAACCATCTTGACTGAAGAGCCCATGATCTATGATCTAGCCCACTTCCATGAACAAAAACCACTGTCGGTTTTTTAGGGTCAAAAGCACATCCTCCAGTTGCTGCAAATATATTTACTCCCTCAACAACAATGTTCATTATGAAGTTGCCTTTTCTACTGCCTTAAGGCCGATTTTAAAATCATTAATAATGTCTGAAACAGACTCTATTCCAACTGAAACTCGAATTAAGTCAGGACTAGTGCCTGAAGCCTTCATCGCTTCATCATCAAGACGAGAGTGAGTTGTGCTAGCTGGATGCAAAACCAAAGTTCTAGAATCACCAACATTTGCTAAATTTGAAGATAATTTAAGAGCATTAATGAATGCTGCGCCACCCTCTCTTCCTCCTTTAACGCCGAAGCATAGCATTGATCCAGCACCATTAGGGAAAAGTGCTTTTGCAATTTCATAGGTAGGATTTTCGGGCAAGTCAGGATGATTAACCCACATAACTGCGGATTGCTCAAGAAGCCATTTTGCAAGTTTTAGCGCATTTTTTACATGTTGATTCATTCGCAGACTAAGGGTTTCAATTCCTTGGAGAAGTAAGAACGCACTATGAGGACTCATTGCAGGGCCAAAGTCACGCATAGACTCAGCTCTAATTTTCATTGAAAGAGCTGACGGTCCAAACTCCTCCCAGAAGTTTATTCCATGAAATGGCTCGTATGGAGTAGTGAGGACAGGGTGTTTCTTAGAGGAGCCCCAGTCAAAAGCTCCGCCATCAACAATGACTCCTCCAACGGCAACACCATGACCCCCCATCCACTTAGTCACAGAGTGAACTACAACATCAACGCCATGATCAAAAGGTTTACAAAGGATAGGCGTTGAAAAAGTTGCATCAACTATGAGCGGCAAGCTATTTTGATGAGCTATTTTTGAAATTTTTGGAAGATCTGAAACCTCAAGCCCAGGGTTGCCAATCGATTCACAAAAAATAAGTTTTGTATTTTCTTGAATAGCAGATTTAAGGGCTTTTTCATCATTAATAGACACAAAAGTGCAATCAATGTTAAACCGTTTAAGTGTGTGTTTAAGAAGGGTCGCTGTTGACCCATAGATTTGTGAGGCGCTTACAATATGATCACCAGCTGAACATAAGCTTACAAATGTTACAAACAGGGCGCTCATTCCAGAAGCCGTACAGATTGCTCCAACGCCCCCTTCAAGTGCAGCAATTCTCTGTTCTAAAACAGCCACTGTTGGATTAGTCATGCGGCTATATATGTGACCACCTTTTTCTATGTTAAACAGTGCAGCAGCATCATCTACAGTTTCGAAGACATAAGATGTTGTTTGGTAAACCGGGACGGCGCGACTACCAAACGAAGGGTCTGGTTGATACCCAGTGTGAAGCGAAATAGTTTCAGGCCCAAAAAAGGAAGACTTACCCATAAGCAATAGTTTTAGAAAACAAACTAATATTTTCTCACAACTAATTGCAGAGTTGTTTTGAAATTATGCGAATTTCCTTTCGAAAATTGAGACCTTTAAGCGTATAAAAAGCTACTTTGCTAAAGCAAGCTCTGAGCGCATTTTATCAATTGTCGCTTTGTAGTTTTCAGTATTAAAAATAGCAGACCCTGCAACAAATGTATCAGCACCGGCAGAGGCTATTTCTTTAATGTTGTCAATCTTAACTCCGCCATCAATCTCAAGCCTTGTTGCCAGACCATGAGCGTCAATTAGTTTTCTGACAGTTTTTAATTTTTCTAAAGTATGAGGGATAAAAGATTGTCCTCCAAAGCCTGGATTAACGGACATTAGCAGTACCATATCGATTTGTTCAATTGTATGCTCTAGATAGTGAAGAGGTGTGGCTGGATTAAAAACGAGTCCAGCTTTACAGCCGCTTTCTTTAATCAGGCCAATCGTACGGTCAACATGCTCTGAAGCCTCAGGATGAAAGGTGATATACGAGGCGCCAGCACTAGCAAAGTCAGGAATGATTCTGTCCACAGGTTTGACCATGAGATGGACGTCAATTGGTGCAGTTACGCCATGGTTTCTTAACGCTTCACAAACTAAAGGGCCAATTGTTAGATTGGGTACATAATGATTGTCCATCACATCAAAATGTACTATATCAGCACCAGCAACTAAAACGTTATCAACCTCTTCGCCGAGTTTGGCAAAATCTGCAGAGAGAATTGAAGGCGCAATAAAATTGTCTTGTTTCATGATTATCTCCGTTACTCAATTAAAAGGTTTTGGCCAGACATCTCAGCGGGTTGTTTAATGTCCATGAGGGCTAAAAGTGTTGGTGCCAGGTCTGCAAGTGTACCAAGATGTGGTCCCAGTAGTGAGGCTTTCTTTTTTCCAATATAAATTAATGGCACTGGATTTGTGGTGTGAGCAGTATGGCTCTTCTGAGTATTAGAGTCAACCATCTGCTCTGCATTTCCATGGTCAGCAGTGATCAAAATCTCAGTAGCATTCTGTGAGGCTGTTTTGTAGATTTTGCCGAGACAATTATCAACCGCCTCTACAGCTTTAATAGCAGCCTCTAGATTGCCAGTATGGCCAACCATATCAGTATTGGCAAAGTTACATACAATTAGCTTATATTTGTTTTCTTCTAGTGCAGAAATGAGATTATCAGTAAGCTCATATGCGCTCATTTCTGGCTGAAGGTCATATGTTTTGACATTGGGTGATTGAATGAGCCTTCTATCTTCTCCAGGCAGGATTTCTTCCTCACCACCATTAAAGAAAAAAGTAACGTGAGCATATTTTTCTGTTTCAGCAATCCTTAGTTGATTGAAGCCAGAGCTAGAGACACAGTCACCAAGGGTGTTTTTAACTGAAATTGGCGGATAAGCACACTCTAGATTAAGGTCTTTTTTATATTCTGTTAGACAAATAAAATTACACCTCACAAAATGTTTTCGGCTAAACTCATCAAATGCTCTAGAGGTAAGAGCAAGCGTTATTTCTCTTGCTCTGTCTGCTCGGTAATTCATAAAGATTACAAGGTCATCTTGATTGATTTTAACGGCCTCACCAATTGACGTTGGAGCTATAAACTCATCATTTTCACCTAATTTATATGCCTGTTGAATGGCCTCTATTGCGCTCAGTGAAGAGCGCTCAGCCTTCTCTCCAGAAATTAAATCATACGCCTGAGCAACCCTCTCCCATCTGTTATCTCTATCCATTGCATAAAAGCGGCCAACTACTGAGACGATTCTTCCAACATTTGTTTCTGAAATTTTAGATTCTAGTTGTTCGATATATTTTGAGGCGCTGTTTGGGGGGGTATCACGACCATCGGTAAAGACATGAAAATAAACTTGGTTACAGTTTTTTTGTTTAGCAAGCTCAAGTGCTGCAAAAATATGATTTTGATGAGAGTGAACGCCGCCATCCGATAATAAGCCAAGAATGTGGACAGCTTTATTGTTTTGAGACGCCAGTTCTAGAGCGTTACAAAGAGTTTTATTGTTAAAAAATTCACCAGAGCCGATGTCATTGTCAATCCTAGTAAAGTCTTGTTCAATAATTCTTCCAGATCCTATTGTTAGGTGACCTACTTCAGAGTTTCCCATTTGACCTATAGGCAGACCAACACTTTCTCCGGAAGTTCCAATAAGTGTATTAGGATAGTTTTTTATAAAGAGATCCCAGTTTGGCGTTTTTGCTAGAGCAATAGCATTATTTGCAGAATTACTTGAATAGCCCCATCCGTCAAGAATTAGAAGTAATTTTGTATTTTTCATTTGTGAGGACACTTAAACATTAAATAAGAAGTGAACAACATCTCCATCTTTAACAACATATTCTTTTCCTTCAGAGCGTAACTTTCCAGCGTCTTTAGCTCCTTTTTCGCCCTGATTTTCTATAAAGTCATTGTAAGAGATTGTTTCAGCGCGAATAAAGCCCTTTTCAAAGTCTCCATGTATTTTACCTGCGGCCGTCGGCGCAGAATCTCCAATATTAATTGTCCAGGCCCTAACTTCTTTGGGCCCAGCTGTAAAATATGTATGCAGTCCAAGGAGCTTATAGCCCGCCTTGATTAAGCGATCGAGTCCAGACTCAGTCTGTCCCATTTCATCTAAAAAACCTTGTTTGTCTTCCTCTTCAAGTTCTGCAATTTCAGCCTCAATATCTGCACACACCGATACAACTTGGCTTCTCTCTTTGGACGCATAATTAGTCAAAGCTGTTAGATGTGCATTATTTTCAAATCCATCCTCATTGACATTAGCAACATACAGGACAGGTTTGGACGTGAGAAGCTGAAGTCCTTTTGCAAGCTTGTCTTCATCTTCATTGAGATCTAGTGATCTAACAGCTAAACCCTCTTCAAGTATTGGCAGAATTTTTTCAAGCAGGTTTTTTAAAGGCAAGCCTTCTTTTTGACCAGCTTTGGTATTTTTTATAGCCTTTTGGTAAGCTTTTTCAACGCTAAAAAGGTCTGCTAAAGCAAGCTCTGTATTAATCGTTTCTATGTCATCAAGTGGGTTGACTTTTCCTGAAACATGGATAATATCGTCATTTTCAAAACACCTTACAACATGAAGAATGGCATCTGTCTCACGAATATTTGAGAGAAATTGATTCCCCAAGCCTTCTCCTTTTGATGCGCCCTCAACAAGTCCAGCTATGTCAACAAATTCCATAGTTGTTGGCAGGATCTTTTCAGGACTTACAATGTTTGCAAGGCTTTGTAATCGGGAGTCATTTACTGGAACGATTCCAATATTGGGCTCAATTGTACAAAAAGGATAGTTTTCTGAGTCTATTCCAGCTTTAGTCAGGGCATTAAATAGCGTCGACTTTCCAACATTTGGCAATCCAACAATGCCACATTTAAAACCCATTATCTTTCTCCAATACTATGTGTGAAGAGCTTTCATAGCATCTTCAAAATTTCCATTCACTAAGAGATCAATAATGCTCATTGCATTTGACATCCCCTGTTCTATGCTGCTTAATTCAGATTTACCAGGAGCATTAAGAACATAATCTACTACATCATCTTTAGAGCCTGGATGAGCGATTCCAATTCTAAGGCGGTAAAAGTCCTTTGAGTTAAGCGCTTTTATGGTATCTCTTAGTCCATTATGACCGCCATGACCACCAGCAAGCTTTATTTTGACAGCACCAATAGGCAGGTCAAGCTCATCATGCACAACCAAAGTCTCTTCTGGTGAAATATTATAGTAGCTTAGGAAGCTTTTAATAGATCCGCCAGAGTTGTTCATAAAGGTTTGGGGCTTAAGAAGAAAAACCTTGGTTGAGCCAAAGGCAACGCTCGTAGTTTCTCCTAAAAACTTCGACTGACTTGTAAATTTAGAGTCTTTAATAGAAGCTAGAGACTCAACAAACCAAAAGCCAGCGTTGTGACGATGTTCCTGATAATTTTTTCCGGGGTTTCCCAGTCCAACAATTAGTTTAATCATTACAACGCTTCATTTTACGCTTGTTGAGACAACAAGGCTGACGATACTTTATTCTGTATCGTCACCATCATTATTTGAGCCTTCAGATTCATCAGCTTGGTCTGCGTCACCATCTTCAGAGCCTTCTTCACCCTCAATAACTTCTTCCTCTTCCTCTTCAACAATCTTAGGTTCTGAGACAGAGCATACTGTTTGGTCGTGTGCTTCAATATCCTCATGTTGAAGTGAGGTAATAACAACACCTTCAGGCAATACTAGATCCGTTAATGAGAGATGATCACCAATTTCAAGCTTA
>Ga0209362_1002735_pt1 | contig 12756 bp, 8 predicted proteins | sample SaaInlV_165m_DNA_FD_184680 | JGI IMG/M metagenome (GOLD analysis project Ga0209362, IMG submission 184680) | Marine microbial communities from expanding oxygen minimum zones in the Saanich Inlet - Saanich Inlet SI037_S3LV_110m_DNA (SPAdes)... | ecosystem: Environmental > Aquatic > Marine >...
GCATTGCCAGGAGCAAAAGAACTAATAAATATATCTTCTAAAAGTACTTTTAAGTACTTTAATAAGTATTTAAATCTGATTGAACTATATATTCTCAACAAAAATTACAGAAAAGCTTTAAAGACAATAGAATTTATGGAAGCTCTATTGTCTGATTATAATTTTCTTCGTCAAATGAATAGCGATGAGATTATCAGTGGGTATAACACCACCCAATATGCTTACAGAATTAAAATATTGGGGAATTATTTCAAATGTATTTCTTTGAGATTACTTAACGAAAGTACAAAAAATACTGAAAAAGCATTAAAAGCATTTCCCCTTAAGATAGATTGTAAATGGAATTTTAATGATATAACAGATTGGATTAAACAAAACGAATTCAGTTTTTTTGATAGACGATATTTAATAAATATTACAAAAAACTTAGTGAAGATTTCACCATCTAATTCAAAACAAAAATCTCAAACAAACTTAAATCATAGCAACCAAAATAAACAGAAATGTAAATCTTGTAACAATAACACGTCTATTAGTCAAAATGATATAATTAACAAGGAAACAACTTGGGTTGATGTAACAAAAACAAATGAACCTAAAAGAATGTTAATATGTGGAAATTGTGGTGAGATTTATAATTATTCAAGCTTCTCTAACGCACTAATTAACATAAAAATGAATAAATTAGAGTTTTATAGAGATTTTGATATAGATACTTTAGACCAAAAGATATATACGTATGCAAACGTGATGAGATTTGTAAACTATCAAAGACGTTATTTGGAATCGCAAAGTCCAATAAATGATGAGAAGATTAAAAATAAGTTAGATGATCTTGAATTGCTTTTCGCTGTGGAAGAGCTTCCATATTTTAATGGCTATGATAACTTGCCGAGAAAATTGATTTCGATATGTCAATTAATTAAACAACAAGTCGTCAAATCTCAATTTTTAGATGAACTTCATAGAGTAATGGTTGAAGATGAAGAAAGTTATCCTTGTCCATATTGTGATGAGGAATCTTCAAATTCAGGTTGGTGTACTAATTGTGGTAACGATATTTAATAATTTCAGATGATCATTTCTGCCAGCAGACGAACAGACATACCCGCCTTTTATGCCAATTGGTTTTATAACCGATTAGACATAGGATACTGCACAGTCTTCAACCCGTTTAACCGGAATCAAGTGAAATATGTGTCCCTTAAACCGGAAGATGTTGATATAATCATTTTTTGGACGAAGCATTCCAAAGCATTTCGGTCAAGACTGCATCAATTAGATGATTTGGGAATCCCCTATTATTTCCAATATACCTTGGTTCATTACAGTCAGGAAATTGAGACAAAAGTCCCTAAATATGAAAAGCTTCAGGAAGAGTTTTTGAGACTGGCTGACCAAGTGGGGCCTGATAAAATCATTTGGCGATATGACCCCATCATTATTAGTAAAGATTATACACCTGAACGGCACATTGAGTATTTTCAGGAAATAGCCCAGAAGCTAAAAGGCTCTACCAACCGTGTAGTCATTAGTATCGTGGATTATTATAAAAAGACCCTTCGGAATATGAAAGAATATAACCAGCGTAGTGAGTTGGATGAACATCCGGAAGACAAAATGGAGTTTGGAACTTTTATTCAATACCTTGCAAACATTAGCAATTCAAACGGGTTTGAAATACAAAGCTGTGCCGAACCTATTGAAATGGATCAATACGGAGTATCTCATGGGAAATGCATTGATGATGATTATATAGAAAAAGTATTTGATATAGATGTGATGCATAAAAAAGACCCGGGCCAGCGCAAAGAATGCGGATGTGTGAAAAGTGTTGATATTGGGGTTTATGATACCTGTTTGCATGGGTGTCAATATTGTTACGCTACCAAACAGCATGCATCTGCAAAAAAGAACTACGATGAACATGATCCAAACTCTCCATCATTACTTGGTTGGTATGATGCAGATCCACCCAAAGAAGATCCACAGGTAAAGCTATTTTAGAGATTCATAATGGCCATTAATCTATTTAGAACTACAATCATCCCAAAAGACCAGATCGTTTATGTTTATGATTTGGTGAAGAACATTGTTGCCCCCGGAGATAGAGCATTTGTATCTCCTGAAATTCAAAAAATGGTGGATAATGTTTTAGATGAAAGATTTCCTGATGGCTGGAGAGATAACAAGGATTTTATTAACGAAATAAAAGATTCTTTTCGGGCGAAAAACTTTTCTACATATAAAGGGAAATACTTTCCAGATTATTACGCCGCTTATTATTTACCCAATAATTTATACAAAATACAGCTCATGTTTTTGGAGCTATTTCGATTAGGGAAAATCAGCTTTTCAGAAAAGAAAATTAAAGTGTTAGATATTGGTGCTGCAGTGGGGACAACTGCCTGGGCTTTATATGACTTCTATGATATTATGGTGAATGTGCTTCGTCTGTATGGATTAGAAGGCGAGAAACTGCCCGTGTTGGAAATTGATAGTATAGAAAAATTTCAAAGCAATATTGACTTCTTTACTCTTATAAAAAGCCAAACAGAAGGGAATAAATCTAAAGTTAAAATAAACGACCCTATAAAAGCGGATGTATTAAAAGGTGGATTGGACTCGATTGATTTGAAAAAGTATGATGTAGTTATTGCTTCAAACATTATTAATGAGTTTCCATCATTAAAGCATCAAACAAAATTTGCGGAAGCTGTTGTGAGTGAGTTAAAAAAGAAAGCATCCTTCGTTTTGGTGGAGACTGCATTTCTCAAGGATACGAGATCTCTTAAAAAAATTCAATATGCACTGTCTAAAGACCCGAATGTTTATGTAATAAGTCCTTGTGGAAAAATAAGCGGCTTTACAGATAGATGCACAAATTGCCATAGCTATCGAAGAGAAAGTTTGAACATTCCCGACACAATGAAATTATTTTTACATAAGATGGATAACAGCGATGAAAATGAAAAGTTAAAGTGGAGTTATGCCATATTTTCAAAGCAATCTCTGGCAAATCAGTTTGAGCTAAATGGCCATAGTAACTTAAATGCACTTGCAGGAAATGGGAAGGAAGATACTGTTTCCATAGAGGTTGAGATTGTGTCTGGGAAAATATTTAGCAAACAAGAGAATGATGACTACTACTATTTGAGAGTTTGTGACCAAAGTGAAGAAGAAGAGCAATTTTTACTTAAAGTCCCAAAGTATTTTGAACTACCCCAGTATCATTTTGGAGATGTATTTGAGATAAAGAAAGCAACAATTGAACCTTTGGATTGGCATTGGCCAAAGTCTATCCGATTTGCTGTCGTTATTGATCCAAGGTCAACCACTGTCGAAAATAAGTCTGAATTGTCAGAGCCAAAAGGGTTGGTAGGCTTTACAAATATTTCGGAACCAAATATTGTCTACTTTTTACACAGGTTCTTCAGGTTTAATAAGTTCAACGAAGGACAATTTGATATATTAGAAAAAGTATTAAAGAATGAAAATGTTCTTGGTGTTTTGGCAACGGGTGGTGGAAAATCTCTCACCTATCAACTGCCCGCATTATTAAAACCGGGTATATCTATTATTGTATCTCCATTAAAGAGTCTTATGGATGACCAAGTAAATGGCCTTAAAAATCGGTTTGGATTTGATTTTGTTGACCGCATCCATAGCGGTATGTCCATTCAGGAAAAAGAAGCTGTGTTTCAGAGATTTAAAAATGGAAGATTAAAAATATTATACGTTGCCCCTGAACGTCTAATGCAAAAATCCTTCCAACAGGAACTCCTTCGCTTAATAGAAAAAGGGATAAATATAAATTATTTCCCTATTGATGAGGCTCATTGTATTTCTGAATGGGGGCACGACTTTAGGCCAGCTTATGCACGGTTAAAGGAGAGGCAGGAAGCATTGCCCCATGTGGATGGGAGCCGTCCATCCATTATTGCTTTAACGGCAACCGCATCCCAAAAGGTCCAGGAAGATGTTCTTGAACAGTTAAATATGAATGAGAAAGATGATCTTATACATAATATTATTGATCGGAAAGAATTAAGCCTTGAAGTATTGCCAATGAGATTAGATGTTGAGAATAACCAATATCAAATCGAATATAGAGATCCTGAAAATAATAATGGTTTTATAACGCATACTTTTGAATCAGGAACAAAGCGGCACGATGTTTTGGAATATGTTTTAAAAGAATTACTTCCCAAAAGGTTCGATTCGTTTAGCTTGAAAAAAGATGCTGGTTTAATATTTACCATCTATGCAGACCCAAAACCAGCTGAAGATGAAGAAGAATTTAATTCAGATAAATCGCGAGAAGGTGAAGGTGCAAGATGGATATCAAAGCATTTAAACCGACGAGGAATTAAGAGTTATCCTTGGTTTGCCACCCCTGGGTATAGAACAGGGAGAACCTATGAGAAAAAAGAGCGAATTAGAAAGGCTTGGGAAAAAATAAAAACGAAGACCCAAGAAAAATATATTGGTAATGACCTTAATCTGTTGGTTTCTACCAAAGGGTTTGGAATGGGCATTGATAAACCTAATATCAGGTATATTATTCATTATGGTTTCCCTGGATCCCTTGAGTCTTATTTTCAGCAAATTGGACGTGCAGGACGAGACAGGACTCATTCTCATTGTATCTTACTATGGGATTCACCTACAGATGAATGTAGATCTTACATTACCGATAATGAGGTTCCTGAATGTTTTGAATTGAAAATGGACACCGGTAAATATGAATACAATGAATGTCCTTATGGGCGACCCGTTAAATGCGATTATGCAAAACAAATATTTTTTATTGAAACAGGATATCCCACAGAAGAAGAGTTTCAAGCTGGAATTGCGTATTTAAAAAATAGAGCAGACGACAAAGGGACACTACCTTGGGTTTACATAAAGATAGACTATATAAAAGACCATGTTGCCGGCGCATTGAAATACGAAGGGATGCATCGTTCACAGTTAAATGAAAGACTCATTATAGAAAAGTTATATACCATGAATTATATAGCTGATTATGCGGAAACTTATTTGAAAATAAGTATTAAGCGTGATACAACGATGAGGGAGATTTATAATTCAACAAATAGTGAAATTATCCGGGATCATATAAAATATTTAGAGAAAATATATCCCGGATTTCTTGATTTGGAGCCAGGATCAGGTTATAGAGCCTTTCCTATTGATGATTATGTTCAACAATTAAGAAACCAAAGTGGTATCTTATCAGACATTACTATTGATGAGGTTGTGCAATTTTTTAATGTGTTGAATGAGCGTGATGATATACAGATTAGAAAGAATTATGGTGCGGACTACGGTTATGAAATTAAACTGAATTTAGACATGCTGAACACAGCCGTGGCAAAATCTAAACGATTTAAAAAAGTAGCAGCTTGGAAAGATTCTCAATATTCCATGTTGAAAAATGTAGTTAAGTATGCAGAGCTACAGCCATTTGTAGAGCATGCCGAGACAAGCGAAGATGCTATGTGTCGCAGGTCTCATATTATGACGGTTTTCAGCACCGTAGGGGCACAAGTGGGTTCTGATGTTCGATGCAATTATTGTGATAATTGTGGCTATCATAACTCTTGGAAGTCTGGTGCCCTAGATATAACTGCAGGGCTTTCCGAACAGAAATTCAGAGATGACATGAGAGCAATCTATTCTAAACAGTCGCAGGACGAATTATTCTTAAAGAATAATATAGACTATTTCTTTGCGATGGCTGATACAATGATTAAAGATGAACGTATTAAATTGGTAGAAACTATATCTGACTCTTGGTTAGAACAAATTGGCGAAAAGGAGAACATTGCAACAAATTTAATGTTAGCAATTGTTCATGGGAAAGATGGTGATTTAGTCAAAAATGGGCATTATCTCAATACTGTCTTTAATTCGATTAGAAGTGATATTGATTTGAGTCAAAAAATAATTTTGAACCTACAAAGTCGCCTATCTGTAGATTTCAAAAATATATACTACAGCCACTTTCATACCGTTGAGATCGATAAACAATTGGAGGCGTTAATAATATTTTCATCAGATGAAACAGATGCCTTTAAAGAAGTAGAAACAGAAATAGGATTAAATTTGGTAGAAACGCAATTAAACAAATATGATTCTATGTTAACTAAATTTGAAAACATGGAGGCCTAATGAACGAACGTTTTGATAAAGTAATTAATAAAATGGATGAGCAAACTGAAAAAGCAGTTGAAGTTCAAGAACAAGTATCTGCATTATTTGGCAATGTAAAAAAGACCCAAAAGGAAATTGATGGTAAAGTTGACAAAATAACGAAAGAGTTAGAGAAGACATTCACCAATTTTGAAAAAGAATCCGGAGCTGTTTTTGCTGATATTAAATCCGAATTCGATAAGCAAAAAACTGGTGCTGATGAGGCTGTTTCAGATGCTTTGGGTAAGCTAAAATCTCTCCAAGATGATTATGACGGGAAAGTAAAGGATCTTATAACTTCAATAGATGGGAAATCTAAAGAGATTTTGAAGATTTATGATGAGTTGGATAATATCAAAAAAGTTCAACAAGAAGCTACTACAACATTTGGTGAACTTGCGGATACTCAAAAAGAATTAATTGCAAATTTTAAGGAAAAATCAACAGAACTGTTGAGCAACTCGGACATCGGTAATCTAATGCACATTGTTGAGACCTTTCAGTCAAGAGTAACTAAACTAGAAAAACACGCACATAAACACACATTCGGAGGAAATAAAATATGAAAATAGTCAACTTGAGAAAATATGATGGAGACTCTAATTTAAAAGCTTTTTTTGATGTTGAAACAAGCGAAGGGATGGTCGTAAAAGGGTTTAAAATTGTAAAAGGATCAAATGGCCTATTTGCAAGTAATCCCAGCGAGTACAGTAAAAAAGATGACAAATATTATGATAGAGTGTTTATTCCTCGGGAAATAAAGGATGAACTTGAAAAAGATGCAATCAAGGAATATGGCGGAGATTCGGGGGGCGGAGCTGGACCGGGACCTTTTTAATTAAATTATAAAAGATGTTCACTGACCAACTAACCCTGCAAATTTATTTTCGGATGAAGCAAAACGTTTAGCGGTGACAGGGGAGTTTTTATTTTTAGTAACCATTTAAGTAAAGATATATGATAAACTATTGGAATAGTGGTGAGAAAAATAAAATCAAGGGTTTAGATATCCTTGGTGCTAGAAAATATGACCAGTCATTGGAACGTAATTGGGTATCTGGGATTACAACAATTTCAATCAGAGCCAGATATCTTACATTATTACCTTGGGTGCTTGCAGAGTTTTACCAAAGAGAAATTGAAAAATCATCAGACGGACAAGCTGAATTTGATGACAAAAAATTTAAGGCAGTATTACAGCGTATGGAGTTTATTGTACTCGCATCATCTAAACTGGGGTCTGAATGGGGAGAAAACGGCAATACTTATGGTGTTTTAGGATCAGATTTATTTACGGAGGAATATAGTCAGTTATTGAGTTCTGGTAATGTTTCATTGGACTTTAAAAAAGGTGGCGCAACTTTTGGAACGTATGCTATGCCATGCAGACAATTTGGATTATTGGGAACTTCAATATCTCGGAATAATAGTGTGACACCAATACCTCCTCAAGGAGAACTTTTATATAAATTACGGACTGAATTGGTTCATACATGTCCTCTTACAAATGTGATTTTTAATGGTGGTGAAGTTTTAAAGGATGACGTTTTAGAATACGGCAGACATTTTTCAGTAAATGGTCTTCTAATTGATTCAGGGAACAAGGAAAAAGATCTTCTTCTGAAATTCATGACAAAATCCTACGACAATCAGTTGCAAGATAATTATCTTAATTTTATCTCTACAGTAAAATGGGTACTATCAAGATTAAATGAAAACGATGGTTTATCTTCAGCTGATATAATTTTACAGAATTATGTCACTTTCGTAAATGAGTGTTCAAATGAACCAGTAGACGTAGAAAATGCATGGTTTGAATATGAATTAAAAAGAAAAATTCATTTTGCATTAGAATTATTATTATCCGCTTTAACCGATACAATCATTGATTTCCATGGCAGCACTTTAACACAAGTATTAGACAGTTGGAGTAACGAGTTTGCTATTACAGAATTAGTGCAAAAAGCTAAACCGGGTTCAATATCTTATAACGACACCGTTTCAAGTGTGGCAAAAGATATTTCTGATGATATTTTCAACATATCATTTAAAAAATCTGGCATACCAAAATTATCTGTTTCCAACAGAGCACTGTACGCATTCTTGATAATTGCAGCTGCTTATAATCAATTATTAAGATTGCAAAATAAGGGAAAAGTGGAGCTTCATGAAGAAGAGCACATAGATCATACCTTTAGTATTGTTAAAAAAAATTGGAAACGTTCTATACGCGATTTTCTTGGAGAAATAATAAAAGACGTGGTCGTTGAACCACACTTGAATACATCTTGGAGAAAAATAGGGCAAGGTCAAAAATGTTCAGTCCGATTTTATCCGGATGGAGATTTATTAAGACCTACTGGCAAGAGAGTTAATGCTTGGTTTAGCCAAGATAGACTTGGAAACGTTATACAAATGTTGTCAGATTTGGGATTATGCAGCAAAAATAGCAATGGAAAATTTCTTATATCCAAAGCCGGTACAGTTTTTTTAAATGAATTAGAAGGTCAATCATGAGAGTTGATCTTTTAAAAAGCATTATTAAAAAAACTGAAGCAACAAATGTTATCATTCTTACCCACAACATTGATTTAATATTTTTCCAAAATGTAGTGATTCCCGGTCTAAGAAAATGCGGTCACCCTTCTGTAACTGTATTTGCGGATTCCAAACGTGTCATTGATCGTTATGAAGAACAGGGGAAATGGATTGATGGAATTGGCCGAAGATATCGGGTAGTGCCTGTACATACGCACCCTGGATTTGTATTTCACCCTAAAGCAGTCTTTGTTTCTGGACGTGAAAAAGCAAGTTTGTTCATAGGTAGTGGTAATGTAGGCTTTGGGGGCTGGCGAGAAAATGCAGAAATATGGAATAGGTATGATACTGATTCTGATGACACAGGTATTTTCAATGCATTTAGGAATTATTTGAATCAAATAGCGGAAAGAATCCCATTGAATGATTCGATTTTGGAAGAAGTTTGGGAATCATTTGATCCAACTACTAGAGCATGGTCAGAGAATTTGAATCCACCGGTTTATTTAATTGGAAAAGTTAACACGGGAGAAAGTTTAATTGATCAAATGAGCGGTGTTTTAAGAAATCAAATAATTGATAAACTAACAATTTGTACTCCATATTTCGATTTAAAAGGTGAAATGATCAATAAATTATCTGGCAGATTTAATGCAAAATCAACAGAAGTACTAGTTCAGTTTCACAGCACAAACTTAACTCAAAATGCAGTGGATAATTTTAATGCTTCAATTGTTTTGCGTCCTATTACATTTATTGGACAGGATGAAACACAGAGTTTTCTTCATGCCAAATTCTTTGCCTTCCAGCATGGAGAATCGGTCACAGTTTTTAGCGGCAGTGCAAATTGTTCTAAAGCAGCATTACTCATTCCGGGGTCTAATGGAAATGTTGAATTGATGTCTTATTCTACAATCTCAATAGAACAATTCGAAATAGATTATATCAGCGAATTGAAGTTTCTTGAAGATACTCTGGAATTGAAAAGCTATATAGAGGAAGAGGCTGAAGATACAGTTTCAAAGGTAATTCAGATTTTAGGTTGTAGATATGATATTGGAGTATTACATATTGCATTTAAAGCCAGTGAAGGAATTGAAATTACAAAATGCATTGTAGATGGGAATCCAATAGACATTAAAACACAAAAAGAAGGCAGGATTACAGTAAATATTAGTTACGGTCCAAGGAAAGTAAAATTAGAAGGGAAAGCAGGGTCAGAAACGATTTTGTCTCAAGACGGATGGGTTGATCATGAAATGGAACTGCGTGCTACATCCCATCAGAGAAAATTGGCAAATTCGATTCATAAAGGAGTCAATTCGGAGAATTGGAACATTTCAGTTTGGCACGATATTCTTGGTCTATTTTATCAACACCTGAAATACTTGCCTAAAAAGACATTTTCATCAGGCAGTTCAGTATCCATTAAAACCGATGATAAACCTCCTACATTTTCCATTGATGACATTTTTACTCGGGGATATGGTTTACCAAGAAAACTCATTTGGCATAGTCCAAACGGTACGAGTGGCCGGTTAGAGGGACTTCAATCCATGCTGTTGAGGTGGTTTGGAATTGGTTTGTATAAGGATGAGTTAGATGATAAAAGTATTGATGAAGATGACAATGATAACAATGATGAAGAAACTGTTGATAGAGTTGAAAAAATAATTGTCCAATCATCCGAAAACAAAAAATCAAAACCTACAGATGCAGAAAAACGACGTATTAGCAGGATTATTAAGAAGCTTGTAGGTGCTTTGACAGCGAATGATTACTTGAAAGAAAGACCTTTACAACAATTGATGGCGGATCTATCAATTATTTCATTGCTGTTAAGGTTCGGATTAAAAGAAGGTTGGATTGACCATTTTGATTTCTTGTTGTTTACTCATAATGTGTGGAGTAAGCTATTTTTTTCGTCAGAAGCAAAACTGAATTCAAATGGGCTTCAAGTTGGTTGGCTTGAATACCGTTATAATACCTGTATTGATAAAGCCGAATTTATTGAACAATTAACCGATACAAAATTATCTACAGCTATGACTGCATGGGCATTGGCATTAAACGAACCTACTGGCAAATCCGAAGAAGCTTTGTTTATTATTTCTTGTGGTATTTCAATAGCAAAATTCCCTTGGTTATGGATAGGTATGGACCCTGAAAATCTTGCTAAAGAGTTACAAAAAGAACTAATCCATGTAGGTGAATTAGAGCCTGGAGATGAACAAAAGTGGGAGTCATTGTGTAAGCAACGTGAGAACTTAATCAAATGGGGGTTTGCTTTAAGAAAACTTGAAAAAGTTTTAATCGGGATTATTCCTGGAGAAGTGAAAAACAAAATCACTAGAAAAAATATAAGAAAAGGTGAATTGCTTTGGCAAGGTAAGGCTATAGGTTATTGTATTGCTGGGCAGGATTGTGATCGTAATAAAATTAATGAAAACATTATAGTACATTGTTTACAGTATGAAAGACAAAAGGCTATTTTTAGAGCACCCTATATAATTCCATTGGAATGTATAATATCTGAAAAAATAATTAAAGATATTGAGGTTAATGAATCTGATAGAAATGATATAATAAATTTAATCAAAGGTTTAACGGAGGGGCTCGAGACTTTTAATAGTTAAATCTATAATCAAATAAATTCTAATATATAATACTTATAAACAAGTCAAAACTTTCGTAACCCAAACTCGACTACATCCTAAATGTCGAGCAAGATCTGCACGGGACCAGTCATGTTTGTTAACCAAGTCTTGGAAGCGTTGCTTCCTTTCGGCTTTAGTCTCTTTTTTTGGCTTGATTAATGACTGTTTCATGTCCTTATATTTGTCTTCAAACATGAAAGTTCTCCTGTAATAATAAGCATTTACAGGAAAAGTAAAATAGTTCGTGTTACCAAGCGTTCCGTGGAGCACTTGGGCGTATGTTGAAACACTGATTTGCAAAGAATGGAGTCCTGAACAAATAAGTGCTTGGATGAAGAAAAATATGGATATAGCTGTTAGTCATGAATGGATTTACCAATACATTCTTAAGGACAAATTGACCGGATGTTCTTTGTCTCTTCATTTACGTTGCAAGAAGAAAAGAGTTGAATTCAGGTTTATTAACAATCGAAAGGGAACTATAATGAGAATGGGTGTTATAAAAATAATGAGAAAACAATGAAAGTGGTAGTAAACTTAACGATAATATTTTCTTTTATAGTAAATATTGTATTTGCTCAAACAATTAGCGACTTAAATGCAGAACAAAAGACTATTTACAATCGGAATAAATTAACAATTGAAGTTACTCAGCAATCTATGGGGAGTGGTTTCGGTGGTTATGGCTCTGTTTCATATAGTGGTCAGAGTTGGTATCAATGGATGGCATATCGAGGGATAGGGCATAGAATATCTGAAGCCGAATTTTTTAAAATCACCGGTTATCCACGGGAAGCCTCAATTGCGATGGCACGTTATAATAAACTAAAATCAGGTCACCAAAATTCACTTTCCCTTATGGGTGGCAGCGCCCTGGCATTTATTTCTAGCTTCTTTTTTATGTCGTCAGACGAAACGTTCGGATTATCTATAATCCTAATGCTTGGTGGTATTGCGGGTTTTTTTGGCGGTGTCGGTGTCTCTGCTAAATATTCGACCTTATTAAAAAGAAACTATACACCTTACAAAAGTGTAGAAGGCATTATGAATGAGTATAACAGTAATTTAATTAAAGAAATAATTAATCAATAAAATATGCTGACACTTGGATAAACATGGTTTACAGATTTGGAGTTAATCCACGCCACGAAAAGACTAAACAATCGTCCAAGAAAAAGACTTGGGTATAAAACACCCAATGAAGTATTTTTTGGAGAAGCATACACTGTTGCACTTACTACTTGAATCCAGGGATCATTAGTAATAAAAAAGGGCAGAAAATCTGCCCTTTTTTATTATCCAATATTATTTAATGGTAGTATAATTTTATTCGATTACAAAAGCATTATTCAATATGCGATAT
>Ga0209362_1002740_pt1 | contig 12746 bp, 9 predicted proteins | sample SaaInlV_165m_DNA_FD_184680 | JGI IMG/M metagenome (GOLD analysis project Ga0209362, IMG submission 184680) | Marine microbial communities from expanding oxygen minimum zones in the Saanich Inlet - Saanich Inlet SI037_S3LV_110m_DNA (SPAdes)... | ecosystem: Environmental > Aquatic > Marine >...
CGCGTGCGAATGAGGTGCTCTGGCGCGGGGTCAACCGCACGGGGGCGAACGATTTTAGTGCGTCTCTAGTGGGCAATGGAGTTTATGTGTATACGATACACTCGCGGGAGGGGGAGTTGCTGGTGCGCGACAAGGTCGCGGTGGTGCGCTGAGTGTGTGCCCGATAGAGGATAGATTCGCCATAGGCAAATTTACAAACTCCGGACTTTATTTCGATTTATTCGGTTACCAACGGACAATTCTCGCAGCGCCCTTGCGTTCCGCACGCATCCAGCTCGCAGTTAAGCAGCGCCTCGGCGTATTTCCGCCATTGGGCCGGGTAGTGCAACGCGCCTTCAACGCGAAAATCGCGCACCAGCGCGCGCAATAGCGCAAAGCGGGTCTCGCGGTTAGTGACTTTATCGCGCACTCTTTGGCGAGCGTCGGCCAAGCAATTCAGATACTCGACAAATTCCTCGTCAAAAAGCCCTTCGAGATCTTTGCGCAGACGGCTGGCTAATGCGGGGCTGGCGTTGGAGGTGGAGATGCTCAGCCGCAGATGGCCAGGGTGGATCAGCGCCATCATGCCGAAGTTGGAGTGGGTGGGGTTGTCGTAGGAGTTGATGAGGATGCGTTGCGCGATGGCGAGTTTATAGACCTTGGCCGTCAGCGCCTCGTCGTCATTTATCGTATTGAGTGCGAGGAAGACGCCGTCGAGGTCCGTATCTTCAAAGCCGCGTTGTTGGTGGGTGATCCGGCCGGCGCTAACCCATTCGGCGAGCGTTGGTGTTAAAGCAGGGCTAACGACGGTGATGCGGGCGCCGGCGTCGAGCAGGCGTCCGCTTTTTTCTTCGGCCTCGCGGTTGCCACCGATAACTAAGCAGGGCTGGTCCATAACATCGAGACCGGCCTGGAAGTAGGGGTTAAGTTTGTGGCTCATGCGCGTGGGATCATTTGGTCGAGCAGGTGTTCTAGTTCGGGCAATACCAGTTTGCCCATCGCCAATTCAATAATGTCCAAATCACCGGGTAGGCAGAAGACCATTTTGCGTTTTATGGAGCCGGCGACGCCTTGCGCGAGCATCGCGCGGGAGCCCTGCTGTTGGTAGAGCAATGAACGCAGCAGGTCGCCGAAGCCGTCGAGACGGCGGTCGAGTTGTTGGCGTACCGCGTCGCCGATCGGGTCGCGCAGAGCATTGCCGGTGCGACCGGTGAAGAAGATCACTTCGGAGGACTGACTCTGGGTGAGTATGGCCAGCTCGCCTTTGATTTGCAGGCTGTCGGGTTTGATGGTGCGGTCCTGGGTGATCTTGTGGCCGGCTCCTGCAAGGATGCTTACGAGCAATTGTCCGCTCTGCGCCTGGCGTTCGTCGCCGACGAGCAATACGGCGCAACCAATTGACCTAGCCATGGCTACTCGTTGACTACCGAGACCAGGGCCGGGTAGCTCGTATCGCCTTCTGCACCGTATTCAACGGGCAGGCCCGATTCCATCCAGCCGAGTTCGATGACTTCGCCGGCCTGGTTGCGCGCGCCACCGTAGCCGCCGGTGACATTAGTGATATTGGTGAAGCCGGCGGCGATCAGTGCTTCAGAGGCGCGGACCGAGCGCGCGCCCGACTGGCAGCCGATTAACAATTTTGCGTCGAGGTCGAAGTGTGACTGCAGGACGCGCACGAACTCGGGGTTGGGCACCATGCCCATGGCTTCGCGGTGCATGACGGGAATATTGAGCGAGTCGGCTGGATGGCCGTTTTCGTATTCGGGCATGGAGCGGACATCGATATAGGTGGTGTCCGAGTCGTTTGAGAGTAACTCATTGGCCTGGTTAGGGCTTAGATTCTGGTAACTCATGGGATATACCTCCTGACGGATAAATTCACCGGATGCACTGAAAATGGGTCTTGCGGAGCGGTGCTGGTCTTTTAGGTGGGCGAACCAGCATGGATAAGAGCAGAAGTCGTGGTTGAGTCGGTAGAGAAAGTCCTTCTGATAGGGTTTGTCGCAGACATGGCATTGGCGGTCGGTCGCTTTGGGGCTGCGCACGGTGAGATTGTTGATCAGGCGATTGATATGGAAACTGCCGCGCCAACCCAAGAGCAGCATAATGGCGAAATTTGGCCAATCGATGGCGAGCAGGCCGGCGCACGGCAAGGCCAGCCAGAAACCCAGACAGTGCGGGCAGCTAAAGAGCTTGGCGGTCCATGGCGAAAAATTGGTAGCCCACTTACGCAACCCGGCCGTCGGACTTGATCGGCGCAAAAAACGAGTGCTGAAGGTAATAAAGGCGACGGCCGCTAAAAGCGCTTGCAACTGGATGTTCACTTGACAGTGTCCACTTTCAGAGGTTGTTTCGTACGAGTAAGTGGATATTGCTAACTAATGTATTATCTTCAGCTGGATAGACAAGCCTGATATCTAATAGGAGGACGGCATGAAGGGGTGGTCCAGTCATGGGGCTTGGGTATTATTGATGGTGGCAGCCTTGTGGTCTTGCGGTGATGAAGAGGGCGAGGGTGAGCAGGGCAAAGACGCGGATCAAGTGTCATCGGAGACCCACAGCACAGCTGTAGATAGCACCCTAGCCGATAGTGCCGCGGTCGATTCGCTGGCGAAAAAAATAGAAGCGATACCGGTAGAGATCGCATTGGCCCATGCGGGTGAGATTTCTTCGTATTTGCTCTTCAATTCGACGATCGAGACTGAGGCGACCGTCGAGATCTTCCCGCAGATTAGCGGCATGGTCGAACGCGTAATGGTCGAGGAGGGAGATCGCGTCGAAATCGGCGATACGCTAATCGCGATTGAGGACGAGCAACTGCGATTAGCGAACCGCGAGGCGCAGGTCAATCTCGATTATCAGCGTACGGGGTACAAGCGCACCGAAGAGATGTTCAAGCGCAAGCTGATCAGCGATCAGGAATTCGAAACGCGCAAATACGAGTTGGAGCAGGCCGGCCTGCGTCTCGAACGGACCCAACTCGACTTGGCGCATACGGTGATCTTGGCGCCTTTTTCAGGTGTGATTACCGAGCGCTACGTACAGGTCGGCGCTCGAGTGGGGGGCAGTAGCAAGCTCTATGACCTGATCAAACTAGACGATATGATCGCCCGCGTCTTCGTTCCCGGTCAGTATTTGACGGCCATCAACAACGGCCAACAGGGCGTTATCGCCTCGGAATTTCTGCCTAATAAAAGCTTCGAAGGTTGGGTCAAGCGCATCAGTCCGGTGGTCGATCCGCGCAGCGGGACCTTTAAGGTGACGGTCGGGGTACGCGATCACTTTGAGTATTTGCGGCCCGGCCTTTTTGTCAATGTGCGCATTGTCACCGACACCCACGAAAGGGCGATATTGATTCCGAAACAGGCGGTGGTTTACGATGGCGGCGATAAGTTCGTCTTTGCCGTCGTCGATACGGTCGCGGTGCGGATCAAGTTACAGCCCGGTTTTGAGGATGTCGAATTCGTCGAGGCGATGGCGGAGGTCAAAGAGGGCTCACCGATTATCGTCGTCGGCCAGAACGGACTCAAAGACGGCACTCGGGTGCGCGTAGTCAATAAGGATTGGGTCCCTAAGGTCAGTGCCGAGGCCGCCTCTGACGACGAGGGTTAGACACCGCATGGAAGATCCTAAAAGCACATCGGCTTTTACGATCACGACCCGGCGGCCGGTCGCCATACTCATGGTGGTGCTGGCCGTCTGCGTATTCGGTGGGGTATCCTATCAGCGGCTTTCGCTGAACCTCATGCCGGATATCTCCTATCCGACATTGACGGTGCGCACCGAGTACCCGGGCACAGCGCCCGAAGAGGTTGAAACACTGCTTTCGCGCCCGCTGGAGCAGGAACTCGGGATTGTACCGCACCTAGTCAATATTAGTTCCATTTCCAAGGCCGGGCAGTCGGATATCATTCTCGAGTTTGAATGGGATACCGACATGAATGTCATGTCCCAGGAAGTGCGGGAAAAAGCCGACCGCGTCTTCTTACCTCAGGACGCCAAGAAACCTCTGTTATTGCGCTATGATCCTTCGCTAGACCCGATTATGCGTATCGGTCTGCACGGTCCGCAGGACCTCTTTGCGCTGCGCTATCTGGCCGAGCACGAGATCAAGCGCGAGTTGGAGGCGTTGGCCGGGGTGGCGGCGGTTAAGGTCAAGGGCGGCCTTGAAGAGGAGATTCACGTGGCGCTGAACGAGCGCCAGATCTCGGTGATGGGCTTGGATATCGCGCAGGTCAACCAGCGGCTGGCGCAAAATAACGTCAATCTGCCCGGCGGCAATTTGCGCGAAGGGCAGGTCGAATACCTGATCCGCACGCTCAACGAGTTTCAGACCATCGATGAGATCGCCAATTTGATCGTGGCCAGGCAGGGCGACGCCGATGTCTATCTGCGCGATATCGCAGTGGTTTCCCGCGCCAACAGGGATCGCGAGATCATCACCCGAGTCAACGAGGCCGAGAGTGTTGAGATCGAAATCTACAAAGAGGCCGACGCCAATATCGTCGCGGTGGCTGAGCAGGTGCGCAATACGCTCTACGGTTTGCCGCCGCAGCGCGAATATGTCGAGCAGTTAGCCCGGGCGGCTGAAGGGGAGCAAGAGGAGCAAGAGGAGCAAGAAGAGCAAGAAGAGCAAGGGGAGGAAGAGGAGCAAGGGGAGGAAGAGGAAGAGGAGCAGGCGGCTGAAGAAGAGAGTGAAAGCGACAAAGAGGAAAGAGAAAAGGAAGAGCGGCAAGCGGAAAAAGAAGAAGCGGCGCGCAAGGCCATCGAACATTTGCGTTTGACGGATTTTATCAGCTACCGCCTGCCCGAAGGGACCGAGCTAGAATTCCTTTCGGACCAGTCGGGTTTTATTAAAAACTCCATCGAAGAAGTCGAGACCAGCGCGATTATCGGCGGCGGCATGGCGGTGCTGGTGCTCTTTATATTTTTGCGCAATATAGTACATACGCTGATCATCGGTCTGACGATTCCAGTTTCTATTGTCGCGACATTTGCGCCGATGTTTATGTTCGACGTGTCGCTCAATATCATGTCGCTCGGCGGGCTGGCCTTGGGGATCGGGATGTTGGTCGACAACTCGATCGTCGTTCTGGAGAGCATTTTCCGCTGTCGAGAGGAGGGCGACGACCTAGTCACTGCGACGGTCCGCGGCACCGGCGAGGTGGGCACCGCGGTCTTTGCCTCGACGCTGACGACCATTACCGTGTTTTTCCCGATTGTCTTTGTCGAGGGTATCGCCGGGCAGATTTTCGGCGATATGGCGTTGACGGTAGTGTTTTCGCTTTTGGCTTCGCTGGGCGTGGCGTTGTTTTTTATTCCGATGCTCGCTTCGCGCCGACTCAATACCGAAGGCGGTTTGGCCGAAGAGTTGGGCCGCAGCGACTTTCTACGCTTGCAGGCGCTGAGCCGCGCTCGCGCGGAAATCGCCAAAGAGGGCGGCATGCTGCAGAAAGTGCCAGGCATCGCCTTGGCCTTGCCCTATATGGTCTATGAGGTTTTGTTGCGGGTGCTCTTGGCGGCGGTGACGCTGGTGGCGGCGGTGCTCAAGGCGGCTTTTATCCTCGTCAGTGAATTACTATGGTGGTTGATCAAGCCAATCGAGCACTTCTGGATCAAGCGCGAGCTTACTTTTCAGTGTTGGATCAATACCTGGGCTGCTGAGACCCGCGTTGGCAAGTGGACCTTTTTCGAACGCGTCTGGCCGGGCATACTCACTTTCGAGTCACCGGTGATTCTCGCCGAGACCTTGCAGCGCTATTGGCGTTGGGTCGTCGGGTCGAAACGATTGATATGGAAGATCCTCAAGTTAGTGATTTTTCCGCTCGCAGTGGTCTATTTGGTGGGGGTGCGCTTTATGCTAGGCACGGTGCTGCGATTGGTGGCTATCGTCTTACATGTGGCGCTGATGTTGGTGGGGTTGGTGGTAGTACTGGCGCTCTTTCTGCTGGCGATGGTGCTGATGCCGCTATTCTTGCCGGTGCTCTATCTATTTGAAAAGTGTTTCGGGCTGATACAACGGGGCTATCCGTTGCTCTTGGGCTGGGCGCTCAACCAGCGATTTTTGGTAATCGGCGGGGTGTTGGCCGCGATGCTATTCTGCTGGCAGAAGCTATTGCCCGAACTGGGTACGGAGCTGATTCCCCAGGTCTACCAGGCCGAGTTCAACCTCGATCTCAGCCTGCCGGTGGGCACGCCGCTAGAGAAGACCGCCGAGATCGTGGGCCAGATCGAGAAAATCGTGCAACAACAACCCGAAGTCGAGCGCATGGCGACGACGGTGGGCACGGACCGGTCGGCGAGTTCGTCGTCGGAGGAAGGCGAGCATACGGCCCAGGTGACGATCCGTATGATGGAGGGGGCTAACGCGGCGCAGGAGGATGTGCTGATCCGGCGCTTGCGGGATCTGGTCAACGATATCCCCGAGATCGAGGTCGAAGTATCGCACCCAGCGCTCTTTAGTTTTAAAACGCCGATTGAGGTCGAGATTCGCGGTTATGGACTGCGCGAATTGCGGCAGTTGAGCTTAGAGGCCGAGTCTCGGATGGCGAGCCTGCCCGGATTGGTCGACGTCAAGTCGTCGTTGCAGGCGGGCAATCCCGAGCTGCAGATCAGCTACAAACGCGACCGACTGGCCACCTATGGTTTGTCCCTGCGCAATGTCGCTGAGTTGGTGCGCCACAAGGTGCAGGGCAAGGTCGCCACCGATTTTCGCCAGGATGAACGGCAGATCGACGTGTTGGTGCGGTTGCGCGAGGAGGACCGTCTCGGTCTCGAGGAGTTGCGCCGGTTGATCATCAACCCCAACTCGGAGATCCCGATCGCACTGTCAGCGGTGGCCGATATCCGGGTCAGCGAGGGGCCGAGCGAGATTCGCCGCATCGACCAGCAGCGCGCCGCGGTGGTCACCGCCAATATCCAGGGTGTCGATCTCGGCACGGCGTCGGCACTGATTCACGACGAGTTGGGGCGGATGGACTTCCCGAACGGTTTTGATTTCTTGATCAGCGGCCAGAACGAGGAAATGGAGACCTCGATGCAGAGTCTCTATTTTGCGCTGGGTTTGGCGATCTTTTTGGTCTATGTGGTAATGGCCAGCCAGTTCGAATCGCTGGTACACCCCTTTGTTATCATGTTCACCGTGCCCTTGGCACTGATCGGCGTGGTGGTGGCGCTCTATTGGGCGCAGGTGCCGATTAGCGTGGTGGTCTTTATCGGTCTGATTATGCTGGCCGGCATTGTCGTCAATAATGCCATCGTACTCGTCGACTACATTAATACATTGCGCCGCAATGGCATGAAAAAAACCCAGGCGATAATACAGGCCGGTGAGGTGCGTTTGCGCCCGATTGCGATGACTACTGCGACGACGGTCTTGGGATTATTGCCGATGGCTTTGGGGTTGGGTGAAGGCGCTGAGATTCGCACTCCGATGGCCTTGACCGTAATTGCCGGTCTCATTTCTTCGACATTCCTCACCTTGGTCGTGATCCCGACGGTTTACTCGCTGGTTGATCGTCGTGCCTAGGTGGCGTGCGGGGTAAAGAAGGACAAACAATACCCACTGCCAGCGTTTTTCGGTTGAGCGGCCGGTGACTGTGGTGATGTTGTTGATCGCGTTATTGGTCGTCGGCTATATCGCCTATACGCGAATCCCGTTGACGCTTTTCCCCGATGGCTTTGATTATCCTCGGCTCTTTGCCTGGGCCAACTATCCCAATGCTGGCGCGGTCGAGGTTGAGCAGAAGGTGGTGCACCATCTCGAAGAGGCCATCGCCCAAGTCAGCCGGGTCAAGAAAATCCAATCCAGCGCCTATAGCGGCGGCGGCAACGCCCGGGTCGAGTTCCAGAAGGGCACGGATTTGCAGCGGGCCTTCGCCGAGATGAAGGACCGTTTGGACCGGGTGATGCCCGAGATGCCCGACGAGATCGAGCAGTTGTGGATCCGCCGCTGGGATCAGAACGACATCCCGATCATGGAAGGCGCGATTGTCTTCGATACTCCGAAGGCCGATACGCGCTTTCTGATTGACACTTATCTGGAACCGGCGATGCGCCGTGTCGATGGGGTGGGCAATGTCGATATCTGGGGATCGCGCAGCAAGCAGGTCTTGATCGAGCTAGATCAGGGCAAGGTGCGCGGACACGGGGCCAATATCTACGACGCGGTCCAGAGTCTACGCGACCAGAATCTCACGGTCCCAGGCGGTTGGGTGATTGAGGGCGGCAAGAAGAGTTATGTTCGGTCGGTCGGGCGTTTCCAGGATGGTGGGGCTGGCCTACGCGCGCTTGGGCCGGACGATGATGGGGGGCTTGTTGGCGTCAATGGTGCTGACGTTGATGCTGGTGCCTTTGTTCTACACCTTCTTCGATGACTTCCGCGATGTGGCGCAGAAGATCATGGCCTCGGCCTTTGGCAAGAAGAGGAGGCCGCGGAGCCGGAGGTGTCCTGAGCATTGTAGATAGGTATTGCGGTTTTATGTGTTGGTAGCAAAGCAAAGAAACAATGAAAACGGCCACCGGGAGTTCGATCTTCCGGTGGCTTATTTTTTCGGCGGGGGCGCAGGGTTTAAAATGTATTGGGAACAATCAGAGGTTTATCGGTTAACCTGGAATATCTGGTACGCCACGGCGGTACAACCGGGGTATTCGCGTTGCAATTCGGCGACTTGCGTTCGCCGTGGGTAAATAGTGGTGAGTGATTCCGGCCATACGGTGCCCGTGCGCACCGCGAAGAGCGCTGTCGCCGGATAAGACGGGCCGACCGCCGCGGAAAAGTCCGTCAAATCGCGAAACCGCGGATCGTCTATAGTATAATACGCCCTTGCCGTCAGTTCATAGTACGCCATCGTAAACGGAATGCTGTACTGCGTACTGATTAAAGGTGAGAACGGATAGATGTTCTTCCTGCGCAGCATTTCTTCGAAATCCCAGGTAAACTGCTGCCAACCGCTGTATTCGCAAAGTCGCTCGCTCCACGAATACGACGGCTCGCGTCCTTTATCTTCGTTCGAGACCAATCCGAGATAGGTTTTGTCTAGGCCACTCTGTTCGCTGAGCGCGCTATAGAGCCCGGGGTATTTCAGCCCAACGCCGATGACGGCTGATTGCAGCAGGCCGCAGGCGACCGCGCAGACCAGCAGCCAGCGTTTTGTCGGTCGTGCAAAGGCCAGGGGCCACAGGCTCAAAAAACCCGGCAGGATCCAATTGCCCTTGATTTGGCCGCGGGTGAGGGCAAAAAAAAGAAAAGCGCCGACGGTGCACAGCGCGGGGAGCAGCACTTGCAGGTCGCGCCCTTTTATCGCTTGGGCCAAGCCGCGGTAGAGCAAATACAGCAAGAAGGGCGAGACGAAGAACAGGGGATTGACGATAAAGAAAAACAGGCGCGAAAAAGGATCGCTGAGATCTTCGATGCGCGAGAGGGTGCTCAGCGTTTGCGGCAGGTAAAAGGCGGTGCTAAGCTGGGCGTAGACAAGCGGTGAAGCGACGATAAATGCGGGCAGCAGGAAGGCGGCTAATAGTTGCCAGCGATTTCTCGCCGGTTGTGTTAGCAAGATCCACAGCCCCAGGCCGCCGACCAGGAAAGCGCCCGAATATTTGCAGAGCACGGCGCAGCCGCCCGCGATGCCCATGAGTATATACGGGCGCAGGCCGGGTGTGGTTTCGGTTTGGCGTGCCATATAGAGCGCGGATAACCAGCAGGGGACCAGAAAGCCGTCCGGGTGCAGGTAAGAACTGGTGTGCCAAGTCCAATGGCTTAGGGCAAAGGCGGCGGCGGCCCACAGGGATAGGCGTTCGTCGAGATCTTGTATGCGGCAGAGTCTATAGATGAGCACCGTCGACAAAGTGCCCAAAAGAATCGCCGGTAGGCGCAGGAACCACTCCTGGTGCGGGGCGATCGCGTGCGCCAGTTTGAGGATGGCGAAGGGCAGTAAGGCGTAGGAGGCGTCGAGGTGCTGGCCCCAATACCAGTAGACGGCTTCGTCCTTACCGAGTTCGACATCGGCGACCAGCCAAAGTCTCAGCAGGGTATAGACCGCGAGCAGGATCCACCAGGATGGATTGACGCTGTTGGGGCTACCGTGTATATTGTAAAACCGATGCAAAATAAGATGATCCGACGTTATTAGGAGACGTTTCGATGGCCGAAAAAGACGAAGATCTGCTAAAAAATCTCCAGGAAAAAAACCTCGAGCTGAGTTTGTACAAAGCGCGTAAAATATTTCTTTGGTCCGATGTTAACGACGAATCGGCCAAGGCCGTGGTCACCCGCCTGATCTCGCTGGATATCGAGGACCCGAAAGAAGAAATCGTCCTCTACATCAACAGCCCCGGCGGTTCGGTTACCGAAGGCATGGCCATTTACGATGCGATGTTGGCGATCGAGGCCCCGGTCTCTACGGTGTGCATGGGCATGGCGATGAGCATGGGATCGTTTCTCTTGGCCGCCGGCGAGCCCGGGCGTCGCTTCGCCTGGCCGCACGCGCGTATTATGATCCATCAGCCGCTAATCATGGGCACCGTCACCGGCACCGCCACCGACCTGGATATCCGCGCTAAGGAGACGATCCGCCTGCGCGGGGAGCTCAACGAGCTCTACGCCAAGCACACCGGCCGGGATGTAGAAAAGATCGCCAACGATACCGACCGCGATTTCTTTATGTCGGCGCAAGAAGCCAAGGAATACGGTCTGCTCGACGATGTGATCATGACGACGGCCCCCGCGCCGAATGGCCAAGTAAAATAATAATATTCGTAAGCCCGTATTAGATGGTGCGCCGGCTCCTTTGGGGGCCGGCGTTTTTTATTGGCAGCTCGGGCAATAAAAAGTATTGCGCCCACTCAGATACAGGCTTTCGATCGACGTGGCACAGACGCGGCATGCTTCCCCCTCGCGGCCATAGACATTGAGCTTCTGTTGGAAACGTCCACCTTCACCAGAGCCCCTGTAATCACTGATAGTCGTCCCACCTCGGCGGATGGCGGCGCGCAGGACTTTTTTGATCTCTTTGACCAATAGGGCCAGGTCGTCGGGCTCGACAGCCGAGGCTGGGGTCGCCGGATGGATGCGGGCGCGAAAGAGCGCTTCGCTGGCGTAGATATTACCCACGCCGACGACAATGGAATTATCCATGACCAGCGTCTTGATCGGGCTTTTGCGCTGTTGGCATTGCGCGACAAGATAGCGGGTGTTGAAGGCCGGCACTAATGGCTCGGGGCCGAGTTTTTGCAGATAGCGGCAGGTGTGCTCCTCGCCTTCGGCGAGCACCAAGACTATGCCGAAACGCCGTGGGTCGTTGTAGATCAGCGTTGACCCGTCGTCAAACTCAAAGGTGACGTGATCGTGTTTTTCGCCCTCGGGCCTGAAGAGCAGGTTGCCGCTCATGCCGAGGTGGACTAGCAAGGTTCGGCCCGATTGCAGATCGAGCAGCAGGAATTTTGCTCGGCGACGGGCGGCGATAAAGCGGTCGCCGATCAGGGCGCGCAGCGCCGAGCGCGGCAGGGGCTCGCGCAGGCGTTTGTCGCTGGTGCGGACACGGGTGATCGGTCGGCCTAATAAATGGCGCTGCATGGCGCCGCGCACGGTTTCGACTTCGGGTAATTCGGGCATGGGGAAAGAGTATAGTCGTCGTCTGAAAAAGCGTCAAATATTGCCGGTAATCGGCTGGCTCATATATTGATTGAGACGAAACCCATAAGCTAGGAGTAAGGAAAATGGACTTGACCAGACAGCCGCCGCGTAGACCTTCAAACGCCAATGTCGGTGGTATCACCGGGCTGGCACGCATGATCGACAAGGCGCGCGGCCACAATAGTGAGAGAATCGGGGAATTCAAATACGGGGCCATCTCTGGTCTCGATGTCGAAGTGCTCGAATTTATCAATATGGGCGTCGATGAATTTGCCGAGGCTGTCGAGGAAATGGACGACAAGGCTTTGGGGGTTTTGGTTATAGAGAAAGCGAATAAGAGCCAGGACGAGCTCGACGCCTATAATAAGGAACATCTCGAACGCGAGCCGCAGGACCCACTGCACGAGCAGCTATTGCTCGAGCGGGTCGCTAAGTTCGCACCGGGCCGTACGGATATCACAACGGTCTTTGCCTCGATCGAGTTGGACGATTGGGGGGCCTTTCGCGATCTGGACCTGACCGCGCAGCCGCCGCGCAGCCCATATGTGCGCAGCGTCTTCGGTTTGGTCGCAGCCGCGAGAATGGCCGATAAGGCGCGGGCGGTTACGATAGACAAGCTGGGAGACTATCGCTATGGTTCGGATTCGAGTCTGGACTTGGCGATTCTGGATTTTATCGGTGTGGATCAGGAAGCCTTTCGCGAGGCGGCCTACGCCAACCCCAATGATGTCGAGCTGAGCGAGTGGATCGCCGAGCGCTGCGACAAGCCGGCCGCCGCGAAAAGCCGCTTTAATGTCGAGCGGGCGAGTGTCGGGCGCTATGGCGAGATGGCCGAGCGCTTGGCGGTGCGCCGGGCCGAAGTCGCGCCGGAGCGCGGCGATATAGAGACTTTCTTCGACCTGCAGGATTTGGACGACGAGCAGAGTTTCGGGCGGATGGATTTGTCCCGGCATGCGCCGCGCAGCCCCTTTGATCTCAGCGTTGGCGGCATGGCCTGTCTGGCGCGGGTGATCGACAAATTCCGCGCGTCGAATTGCAATTGCATGGGCGAGTACTGGTGCGGTGAGGATTCGGGCTTTGATCGCGCGGTGCTGGAGTTTCTCGGTGTTTCCCAGGAGGAATTTGTCGGGGCAGT
>Ga0209362_1002751_pt1 | contig 12703 bp, 27 predicted proteins | sample SaaInlV_165m_DNA_FD_184680 | JGI IMG/M metagenome (GOLD analysis project Ga0209362, IMG submission 184680) | Marine microbial communities from expanding oxygen minimum zones in the Saanich Inlet - Saanich Inlet SI037_S3LV_110m_DNA (SPAdes)... | ecosystem: Environmental > Aquatic > Marine >...
TCCTCGTCCCTGATCCGGGATCCGTGAGCTGTTTGCCTTGTATATAATTGTATTTGTTACTTTTTTTCATACTTACCTATTTCTTTTTCAATAGTTTCAAACTTTTTATCCACTTCTTTCATTCTTAAAGAAAAAATTTCAAATTGATCAAGAGTTTCATCTAATTGATCAATACATTCTTCAACTTCTTTAATATCATTTTTAAGAATCCAATATTCATTTACATAAAATTTTGAATCTCTTTTAGTATTTTTTAAGGCAAAAAAAGCACTCTCCGGTCTAGCATAAAAAAATAATATCCAGGTCCAAAGCCACTCTCTAATACTTCTACGTTTAACTTTTTTTATATAATTAATATCTTTTATAACCCTCTTACAATGTTTAAATGCTCTTAATAATTCGTAATACTCTTCTTTTTTAGGTTCTATAAAAAAACCATCTATTGTTGTAATAAATTTTTGTACAGTTTTTCCTAATTGTAGGACGGTTATTATATTTTCATTATTTTTTATCATCACGTTCCTTTTTATTTTTTTTTGATTGTTCGTAACTTTCCTTCAACTCATCTTGTTCTTTTTTAAATTTATTTTGTTCTTCTAACTTCTTAATCATCTTATGAAATTCTTTTGCGTCTTTATCCGTTATCATTTCTTTTTCTGTTATATATTTTCTTAGATACAACCACTTGAGATTTAAACTTAGGAGTCCTAACCTCCAATGCTACAGGGTTTGATCCAAAAATTCTATGCCAACTCTCATCATAAGCTTTATTAGAAGGTCTACTTCTGCCGTCGTATTTTTCTTTTTTTGTCATTTCTTTACCATAATTGTCCAAGGTGCGTTAGCGGTCCTCAAACCTTCCTTACTAGTGTCCCAGTACCGTTTACAAAGATTACCACTTCTTGCAATAAACTCATGTTGTTTTTCTGAATGGGGATCGTAAGGTCGTTTTATTTTCTTCCCATCAGACTTTGAAAAATAATTAATATAAAATTTAGTTTCTGTTTCTTTTTTTGTAGCCATAACCTTTCTTTCTGTCAGCCCATAGTTTTTTCCATGACCAACTTGTTAACTTTGTTGATATATCATTAATCTTCTCTAAACATTTATATACAAAAAAATCTATCATTGTTGCTCTCCAAGTGGTAATCCTAAATCTTCTAATTTATCATAAATATATTCATCAGGGTCCCCATCTCTTGCTTTTTTTGTTCCATAAGGCATATCTTCTGCAAAGTGATCAAACAAATCTTGCATAAGAATAGGATCATCTAATTGGTCTATGTCCTTGTGCAATACATCATGTTTAATTAAAATTGCTTTTACTATGTTGTATTCTGGTAGTGGTTTTTTCATTGTTTTTCCTTTCCGAACCATATGTTGTTTCTAAATTTATTGAGTTCAACTACATTATCATTTAAATCTTGTATATCAGGTTCATAATGATCAATAATTTGTTCTATTTTATGAAGTTTAACAATTGCGTAAGGCCAAAATAATTTACATACATGTAAAGCGTCTCTAAAACCACAACGCCAACGGTATTGCATTTTCTTACCTAATTGACCTTTTCCGGGAGGTTTTTTTCGAACTGTACCGACCATTAAAGTTTCGTGAACAAGTTCTACAACATCTCTTGATGTCATAGATAGTTCCATTCTAATATCCCAAGTTTTATAATCTTTTTTAGATCCTTTTCTTTTTTTAGGATATTTTTTAAAAGATATAGACCCGTCTGCATCAAATACCCCTGCAATATAACCTATTTCTAATTTAGTATTAGTGTTCATTTTTTTTCTTTCATTAATTGTTTTAATACCGTTGTATAAGGATTAGGAGTCAAATCCTTAGTGCAACTTAACAACATCACTTGTAGAAGTATCATCATCAAGATAAAACTCAACAACTTCGGACTCATCCACATAAATTTCTCCTTCCGAGTCACAGGTTTCACACTGTAATACTACGTGCTCTCTACCTTCTTCTAAATGGAATTGTTGGTAACCATTTCCTTTACAATCTGGACATATGCCAGAATGTCTACGCTTTTTTAAGTTTGCCATTTAATTTTTTTACTTTCTCATTTGTAATTGATTCTATGGTTTTACTAATTGACAACGGTGCTTCAGGTAAAAGTACCTTAGAGATCGCTATCAACTTCTTATACGTACTATGTGTTAAAGATACGTTTCTATATTTACTTATATCAGTCATTTTCTTTCCTTTGTTTATATTATCTATATAGGAAAACTCCTACATAGTCAAGTATTACTGTTCTTCTGTAGTGATTTCAGCAGTTTTTGTACCGGCTGCTAATATTTTCTTTAAACCATGAGCTTGTAATTCTAAATGTGCATAGTTTTTCCATGCAGTTTTTATCAAATTAAGCTCTAACAACAGATTACTCCATTGTTTTTGATTTATATCTTTACTTGTTATGGTTACTTTTTTCATTTGTTTTTACCTTTCTAGCTATATAATCAAAAATAGGACTATTTTTTTCAGTGCCTGCCTTGATTTTTTTTTGATATAACTCTATTTTTCCTTCTTCCGCGGCTAACATAAAAAGATCAGTTTTTTTTGTTAGATTTATGTCGTTTCTTGCTTCAATTAAATGTCCTGTGTAATATATTACAGATTCATGAGCAGGTGCATTTTCGATCCATTTTTCTATAGTTTCTTTTTTCATATTAGTTCTCTTTCTGGGTTAGTTTGATTATATGGGCAATCTTTAATTAAACAAGGCATTGTAAACTCCCTTGGTAAAAGATCTTCTCCCACTAAATTGATCTCGCATTTTGAACAGGCCCCTCTTGCCATTAAATCTCCAGAAGTTCCTGCTACTCTATCTAGTAGTGCCCAATCTTTTTTCTTAATTAATTTAGCTGCAAATTTTAAACCTTCAACAACTTCTTTAAAGTCATAATCTGATTTAGCTGCATTTAAAATTAATTTTTTATAAGCAAGAAAAGGTCTAGCTACCAGCCTTAACATTTTTATTTCTTTTTTTAACGTATCTTGTATTTCTTTATTTTCTTTTCTTAACTTTTCTTCGGGTGTTTCTATTTTTTTATCTTTCATATCCTTTTATATAGGATACTAAATGATGTTTGTCAACCCCTACCTTGGCCTTTATATTTTTTATTTTTATTATTGTTTTTCTCAGATTTTGAGGGGGATTTCTTATGTTTTCTAGGCCTTTTAGCAGGTTTATCTCTAGGTACAAAATGAGTAAATTTTTGTTTAGCCACCGTGTTTAGCACCTTTCATAATAGTACCATCCGGCATTTTATGAGTTTTCTTTTTAGAATCTTTTGCAAATTTCTTTGCTACTTTAGGTTTATTTTTAAATAAATATTTTCTTTGTTTATCGGATTTAAAAGGCATTACTTCCAGTCTTTAACATAGTGTTTAACACCATCTGTTCTTGAAGGCATAATAGGTATATAACTTATTTTACCATTAACATGTTGCTCTAAATCTGCACCACATTCCATACATCTATAAAACTGAGAACTAACTCCAACTAATGTTGTGATATTATCGCACGTTGGACATTCCCCTCGTACAACTTCTGTTTGAATTTTAAAATTCTTATTTTTTGGCATTACTTACTTCTAACAGAATCTATAAAATTGTAAACCCTTCCAAATTGTTTGTCAATAGACATCAAATCAGTTTGGATCATAGTTACTGTTAATTGAAGTTCTATTAATGTAACTAAAGTCCATGTAGCAAGTCCCATTAAAATTGTACCTAGTAATACTATTAAAAATGTGTTAGTTTTTCTACTCATTTTTTTTCTTTTTCCTCGGTTTAGGCTCAAATAATTTAGCGATCCGGTCTATGATATTATCTATATTTCCAAAAAAACTCAATAAAAACCTATCGATCATCTAAATAGTCCCCTCGGGTTTACAGTTAAAAGCTACAAAAAGTCTTTTACTCTCTATTATTGATTCCCCCATTGTTTCTACCAATTTTAAACTATCTACATATCCGGCTTTAACACATTCATAGTGTGTCTTAAAAGTTGTGGTTTGATATATAGGAGGTGAAAGACAAGTAGTAGTTATTGATGAGCACACCCATAGTATTAAAATATAGTTCATTCTGTAGGCTTAGGTAAAGGTAATATTATTTTTTCATCTGTTAAATATTTAGGTATTTTTAATTTCTTTTTACCATCTATAAATTTATCACCCATTAATTTAATATCGGGATTTTCTTTTTTGTAGTCATCTTTTAAATCATCCCAAGCACTTCCTGAATTGTCTGGTCTAGTAGTGTCTCTTGTAGGAGTAACACCTCTACATTTTGATACTAATAATCTAAAGTTTTCGTTGTGTGCCAAACTAGGATTACTATTTACTCTACCACACATCTTCATTAATTCTAATTGTTGTTTGATGGATACGTTTTCTTTTAAAGTCTTACAATCTGTACCTAAATATTTTCTATAGGTAAGACTTAATCTATAATTATCACTGTCACCATCATAATTATTGCTGTCACTATAATGTCTATAATCATAATTTCTATCTTCTTTCTCTATTCTAGTTTCAAAATCACCACATCTTGAACCATACTCGTTAAGATATTCGTTTTTAGGATATGCAGGTTTTGCAAACAAAGTTAAACATATAAACATTACAATTAATAGTGCAGTAAATCTGTAATCCATCCTGAGACTCTCCATATGTTTACCTATTTAAATCTTTTATATCGTAGCTGTGCTCACGTACTTGATCAGCTAGAGTTCTATATAAGTTCTCTGCCATTTGCCACGTAGCTTCTGCTGATGATAGTCTTGTATTCATTTCTGAAATTTTATCTTGAGCGGTAGTTAGATCTCTTTCAAGATTAACAATATGAACTTCTGATTGATTGATAGTGTCTGTTAGATTAACAATATACTTAACGCCCGTAAACGTTCCAAAGAGTATGGATGCTATCACGGGTATCAATACAAAGTTTTTTTTGAATAGTTCCGCTATTGACATGACAAACATTCCTCTCCAGAATTTTTAGGATCACTACACTCACAAGGCTCACAAGGACAAAGACCGTAAGGATCCGAGTGGAAGTCATCCAGGCAATGGCATTCATGACCGCATTTTTTACATTCATTTTTGTTTTTCTTTAAATCCATAAAGACTCATATATTTTGGGGTTGTTTAAGCGCAGTTCTAGTGCGAAGTGTATATTAAAATATACAATATAAGACGGCAATTACTATAATAACTGCTATAGCTGTTGCTTTTTTATGTGCTTTAGCTAGTTCTAAGTAATCTTTTGGTGTTTTTCCATATATTAACATAATAACTCCTATTTTTATTCCCGATAGTATACTCTATATTTTTTTATAATAAACTATTTTATTGAACCCCAATTTTTACCTTTTTTGTAATTTACTTTGTTAGGCACTTTAAGAGGAACTGCATTTTCCATAGTTTCTTTTACTATATCAGCCTGTTTATCATCTTTGATTGATAGACACAACTCATCGTGTATTTGTATTTGTGGTAAAATTCCTTGTTCATAAAGTTCTACCATAGCTTTCTTAGTCATATCTGCTGCACTTCCTTGAATTAATCTATTCAAAGCTTTGTATGTAAAAGCAGGTTTATAATATTTAGTAAAGTCACTCATATAATTATCAGCTATATGGTCTTTATATTTATCTAATAACTCGGCTTTAAAGGCTGTTTTAGCGTCTTCTTCTGATAATATAGGAACAGGTTCATATCTATTACTGGCGTTGTTCCAGGCTCTATCTTTAGTTTCCCACTTATTAAATCTACAAAATCTATCTCCTAATGTAAATAATAATTTATTATCCTCTGCAAATTCTATTAAATCTTGAGATAATTTTTTAACAAATGGAGCTTTCTCATGATAAGTATTAAACAAAGTGTTAGCTTGAGGTTTAGTTAAATTTAATTCACTAGCTAGTTTTATTTTACCCATACCATAAAAGAGTCCAAGGTTAATTGTTTTGGCCATGGTCCGTGATATGTGAGCCATGTCTGCAACAACCTGGTGGAAGTCTACATCAAATCCACTTTTATAAGACTCTTCAATCTTCTCTAAACTTTCCCTTAAATTATTAGGCATCTCAATATCTGGATTCTTATAAGGATATAAAGTTAAAGCATAGTGGACCACGATACGAGGTTCTTGTTGTGAGTAGTCAAATGATCCCCATACACAACCATCGTCCGGTACAAAAAGCTCTCTCATCTTTTTACCTATAATTCCTCTTGATGGAATCTGTTGTAGGTTAGGATTGGACATTGAAAATCTTCCAGTAACCGTTCCCCCTTGGTCCGATCTAATCTGATTGATGTCTGCATGTATTCTTCCTTCATGAACAAAGCCTAGTAGACCTTCAACAAAAGTATTCTTAGCTTTGTCACACTCTCTTGCTTTTACAATCATTCTTAAGAAACGATTCTTATGTGTTTTTAAATAATCTTTTGGAAGTTTAGGAGTTGTTGATGGAACTAATTCTGTTTTAGGTTCACCCTTCTCATCAAGAATATTTTTACCATCCTTACCTTTTAATTTTTTCTTACGGTCTTTTGTCTTTTCATAATCTGTAATTTTTTCATGCTCAAGAAGAGCTTTGATAGAAGAAGCGGCCCATATATCTACATCAACATCAGTATGTTTTTTAATAATCTTTAATAAATTATCTCTACGTTTTTCTAAAAGTTTACCAAGTGCCTTAGCTTTTTCGACATCTATTTTAACTCCTTTAAACTTCATGTCAACCAAACAAGGAAATAATTTAGTTTCTAATTCAAATATTTTTCTACAAGTTTTGTATTCTTTACTTCCATCTGGATTAGTTTTTGTGTATAATACCGCGTCCAGATATTTTTTTTCAAATAGTTCCCACAACTTTAAAGTTAAGTTTACATCTTGCTCTGCATAATCTTTTACTAAATGATGAGGTAATTTATGCATATTAGACATGGGATCTTTTATCATTCCATTAGACCACTCTAAAACTTTTTCAGCTAAATCATATTTGTATTTAGTTTCATTTAAATAATCTTTACTTATAGAGTCTAGTGAGTATCTCATTCTAGTTTCATCAATAACTGATGCTGCAATCATAGTATCTAACAATTCTCCTTGAGGCATGTCTCCAGTTGCTGATCTAATCCAACAGATATCGTACATAGCATTATGAAATACCTTACGTATGTTTTTGTTTTGAAAAATCTTTTCATTTAAATAAGTCCAGGTTTCTTTGGTATTTAAATTATCAGTCATGTGGTGAGCAATAGGAAAATACAAAGTCTGGTTCTTAGTAGCGATTGCTATACCTGTAACAAAGCCATCTTTTCTTACAGCCCCTAATCCTTTTGTTTTTAAATTAGGATCATAAGTTTCTAAGTCAATTGCAACAGTATCTATATCAGTTAAATCTAGATCTTTTAATTGTGGAACCGTACACATTATTTGTAATCCCTTTCTATTATCATTTCTAAGTAGTGAATAGCTTTCTCTATGTCTTGTAACTTACCTTTCGACTGATGTCTACAGATATATTTAATTGCGTTTCCTTCTGCAAAAAGTAATTTGTTTTTATTAATAAAGTCTGCGGGTTGAATAATCATATCTTTATAATGTGATCCTCCTACTTGTTTTTTATAAGCACTCATTTTTTTTTCCTATTGTAAAGTATTTTCCGGGCATTTTTGCTAATCTCCAATAGTCAAAAATCCCTCTGCTGTATGCAGTGTATTGTAGTCTTAGTGAAGTAAAATAAGGATCTTTATTAACGACAGTTTCGTCAACAATAACATTATCATATGTTAAACCTTTAACAGTATGGATGTTTGCATATTCAACTCTAACTTTTTTATCAAAATCAAAACCGTTATGTAAAACCCTTTTTATATATTTCATTCTTTCTTTATGGTTGTTAACTGGCGCTCTTATAAGATCAAAATCTTTATGACCTTTACAACTAGACTTTAATAATTTTTTATCTATTAAATAATCTACAGTGTAATCTGTTTTAATCCATGTTTTAAGAGTTTCTGCTGTTTTAGATCTATCTCCGATAATCAAATCCTTATTTAAATATTCACAAAAATTTTTTATCAAAGTAAGATCCATTGGAATACCTTTAATAAAATCTGGCCATAATTTGTGAGACCTTAATTCTTTTTTAATTACAAATGGAGGCTTACTTACTGGAGCAAATTCTATACCTTGTGCTATAAGAAAATCTGTACAACGTACATCGCTTGGAGTTCCTCTATAAGTAAATAGAAATGTTTCCTCAGTATTTTTAATTTTATCTAAAAGTTTATCTAAATGTCCTGATGGTTTTAAATCTGGTAAATAATAACCTTTTCCTTTAATAACTTCGCCTTCGTTAGGGCCCTTCTTATACTTTGCTGGAGTCCACACTCTATGAGATTTATAATGATCCCAAACATCCATTATAATTGATTTACAATACGTATTAATAGCTTCACCACATCTATTACCATTTTTTAATTCGTCATAAGGATTTGCAGCTAAGTTGTGAAAATATTTTGCATCTGATCCTGAATACTCAAATAAAGTCTGATCTGCGTCTCCAACTAAATAGTAATGTCCTTCTTTTACGTTTCTTGCCATTTTATCAATAGCTTTTCTTTGGGGTACATTACAATCCTGACATTCGTCTATAATTAACATATCTATATCTGGATCTTTTACATCATCTTCCCACTGTTTAGTTTTTTCATTATAAGTTTGACGTGTAAAATTATTTACCATATCTGAAAAATCACAAAGAGTTTTATCCTTTTTATATTTTTCATAAAGTGGAAGTAACTCTTTAATCAATTTTAAACTGTAAGGTTCAAAAGATTTTTGATCGCATTTAATCCAATACTTATCTAAAGTTTCTCCATGTCCGTCAGCGTCTGATAAGTATTTATAAAATCTATGTTTACGTTTTATGTCATCTTCCCTGTGAAGATTAAAACGACTATCTTTTTTTATTAATTCTTTATGATCGTATAACTTAAACACTTCTTTTTTTAATAATCTACTTTTGCAATAAGTATGGATGGTACATACTCTATATTTCATTGCTTTTTTAGTAATTCCTCGTAATTGTGGAAATGTATAATTCCCTTCTTCATTTTTTAAATTTTTTAAATCAAAAATAGCATCTCTAATTTCATTGGCAGCTATATTAGTGTGAGATAAAATTATAATTTTTTCAGGAGTATATTTTGCTAAAGCTTTCATATAGGTATCCACAATAAATTTGTGCGTTTTACCGGTACCTGGAGGACCTGCAATAAATCTAGGCTCGTTCAGAATTTACCTCCTTAACTTCTTCACTAGTTCCTTCTACCATAAGATCCTCATTTTCAATTTTAGGATTCTTTATTACCCAAGAAACTAAAGATTTTGACATGTAGGTTCCTGTTTTTCTTCTAGCTTTTAATATGTCTTGTATTTTTAATACCAGATCTACTCGTTTATGATTTATTCTTTGTTCTTGTAAATAACTTTCAAATTCATTTAAATTAAATTCTAATTCATCACTTACTTGATTAAAATAAGGGTTTCCATAATTAAATAATTCTGCTTTACTTGTGTATACTTTTTTAAGTTTAATATAATTAATGAAATGTTTTTTAAATACAAAAGATTCATCAGCTTCTTCCACGTAATCTTTTGATTTAGTTCTAGATTCAAATTTCATTTTCATTATTTCCTCAAATTGGGCCGCTTTCATTTTAGGTAGCCAAACTTCAGCTTGAATTATAACCGCATCATAAAATTTTCCCTGGTTCATGAGCGTTGGTCCATCAACTGTAATAGTTTTAGTAAATGCTACGCCTTCTAAATTACCGGATACTCGTATTTTATATCTATCTTGACCATACTCAACAATATCTCCTATTGAATCGTCCGCTATTTGTTTAACTTCAACTAAAGCTTTATCTTGAACGCCTATCCAACTAAATATTGTTGCAACACTTTCAATCCTGCATTCAATTATTTCTGCAAGTTTAGGCATGCCAAATGGTTTTTTAGATTTTCTTGTTGTTGAACCTTTATTTTTTCTATTTTCAGATTCATCGTCATTAGATTCTACTGCAATGTCATAAATAAAATCATTGATTTCAGTATCGTCCCAATCCGTTTGTTTAATTAAAACTCCAGCAATAGCCGTACAATATTCATCTCTTTGGCCTTTAGGTGCATATAAAATTGATAGAGCAGTAGCTAAAGATATTTTTCTTAAAATTTTATTTAAGTCACCTACATATTCATTAAAGCCTGCGTACTTTTCCCATCTTACATGTTCTCTATGTTTACTATGTAATGATCCTGGAACGATTGTATAACAAGTCTCAGTACTTCTTATTTCGCATAAGCACTGTCCGTGTGCTGCATGTTCAACATATCTTTTAAGGTCATTAGGTAATGAGAATTTCTGTGCCGGTAATCTTGCTTTAAACCAATAATGGCTTGTAGGGTTATGTTCTCTACCGGATATAGTGCCACAATTTGTTAAATATTTATGTGCAAAAACTTTTGCGCGCGTGTTATCAAGATCTAAATCAACTACGTTATCTAATCTTAATCCTATTTCTTTATCTAAATGTTTGTTTTTCCATTCTTCTTTCGTTATTTTAAAATCGGCATCACCCCATTTTTTAACTGTAGGCTTGCCTCCCTCACAAGGCACCAGAGTATAGCCGAGATCGTACCAGTCCTCATACGTAAGCGGACCTTTATTTAGGTTTTTAATTTCATTCATAATTTTATGATGGGCGGATCCACTCTCGCTTCGCCGCCCAATTCCTAGGAACTTATAAAACTATTCTATCTGTTTTTGGTTGTTCTTGATTTTCAGGTTTAGCTGCAATCTCACCTGCGCTTACACGCTCTGCAAAATTTTTAGCCATATCATAGATATTTTTATCTGATACCGGACCTACCTGTGACACATCCCAACCATACCATGTTCCTTTGTCATTTGACATTTGAACAGTCTTTAGTTTGTAAATGTGGCTATATGTAGGCGGAGTAAACATACCATTTTTACCTTGTAGTTTAATTCCCATCATCATTGAGTTCCATTTTCTACTAATTTTTAATTGAGTAGCTCTCATAGAAATCAATGCTGTTGTAGGTGAATCCCCTAACATAAGCACAAAATGATTTGCTGTGTTTTCGATATAGTTACCATTAGGTAATCTATCTTTGTAAGATTTATCACGAGTTGTTTTACTCATGATATCACTTTCAGCGTTATGAATTGCAACTGGAGCGCCTGTACTGGCTCCCCTATCTTGCCATTCTACTAACTGTCTTTGATAATGAACAGGGATAATGTCAATACCTTTAGAGCCATCAAAAAATTGACCGCTAACTGTATTATAAATCATACCAGGTTCAGCACCGACTTTATACTTTGCATGTGCCTTATTAACTTCCGGTGATAGTTGTCCTAACACCTTTAGAAAAGGTAATGCAAGGTCTTCTTGCGACATATTTTCTATGCCATGATTTGCATCAGCTTCAAACATATTTGTAGCTAACGCGCCTGCTTCTTCTTTTTTTATTACTTGGTTCATGTTTATTGTTTCCTTTTTATTGTTGTTTTATTTCCAACGAATACGTTGAAAAGCTCGGTAGGCATTTCTTTGCCGTTTTCAATACGCTCCCGAACTAGCGCTTTGAGAGTCATGGGCTCAACCTTCAACTTTTGTGTTGGTTGATACCCACGCTCTGCTGCAAGGTTCGCATAATCAGCGGCCTTGTTATCCTCGTTGCAACCAAAAGATACGGATATCTCGTTTTTGATTATATCTCCTAGTCCATTGTTACGAAGCCAGTTAAACGCAGCATCTCTATTAGCAATAGTAATGTTTGCGCTGTAATTTGGTTTTACATCTACTGAAGAACCATCCATAAGTTTAAGATGAGATAAACCCATCTCAGCCATCATGGTTGGAATAACTTCTCCCGATAGATATTCAAAATCTTTCTTTTTTTGTTTTAGATTTTTTTCTAGTATTTCTACTTCTTGATCTAAAAAATTTAATTTCTCCACTTGATCTGCTAGTGACTGAATGTTTTCAGTCTTACCTAACATTTTTGTTTGGTCTTTCTCAAAGTCTATATTACTCATCTATCTTTCCTCTTTCATATAAGTTAATTTCAATGGAATAATATTGTCTTTCTTGTTTATCCCACTTTAGTAAATTGTATTTACCATTTGTTATATCAGAAACTATTGAACAAGAAACACCAATAATTGCAGGATCACCTGTCAATAATAAATAATCTTTTGTTCTATAGCTTGCTAATTCTTTTCTAAGTTTAAAAATTAATGGACCAGGAGAAAATATTATTTGAGAAAGTTCTGGTAATAGAAATTTAAATTTACCATATTTTGATGCGCCCATAATATTTATTTTAGGACGGCCTTCTTGTGTTCCTGGAATTTCTTGAATCACATAAACAATAGATGATCCATCTTTTTTAATTATATCTTCGTAATTAATTGTTTTTTCTTTCATGCTTGACAATATAGTTATAAATGTTATCTTGTCAAGTAGAAAGAAGAAAAATTATGAACTATAAATTTAAAACAAAACCATACGATCATCAAATGACTGCATTAGAAAAGTCATGGAACAAAGAAAGCTATGCTTATTTT